>Ga0180433_10001205_pt1 | contig 43633 bp, 64 predicted proteins | sample SS_ome_8_FD_132980 | JGI IMG/M metagenome (GOLD analysis project Ga0180433, IMG submission 132980) | Hypersaline lake sediment archaeal communities from the Salton Sea, California, USA - SS_1_D_1 metaG | ecosystem: Environmental > Aquatic > Non-marine Saline and Alkaline > Hypersaline >...
CGAAGCAGAGTTAGTTGAAGATATTATGTTGCTTATAGCATCGTCTTCATCTAAAATCTATGGAAAAAGAAGAAAGAAAATGAAGTTAATTCGATCATCTAAATGTAGCCTTAAATTCGCTACTAAATATAAACTTAATGAACTTAAAACCATCCTTTCTGAGTATGGCAAGGTCTGTAATGTTTTTATTGAATATTTCTGGAACAATGGTGCTCCTTCTAAATCTGAATTATTAAAAGACGTAGTTGATTTGCCAAAAGATACATGGTTGAGTGCCCGTTTAAGAAAAGTTGCTGCCCGTGAAGCTATTGATATGATTAAAGCTACTCGTGAAAGATGGAAGAACGAACCTAATAAAATGACTATGCCTGTCCATAAAGGCAGACGAATGTACGTCTCTTGTACTATAGCAGAACTTCAAAATAAAGAGACTGCTGAGTTTGATGCTTGGTTACATATCGCATCTGTCGGTGGTGATCACATATTCGACATGCCAATTAAATTTCATAAGCATTTCAATAAGTTATCCATGCAAGGGAAACGTCTAAATTCTTACATCATTACTGAAAAATATGTACAGTTTTCTTTTGAAATTGAAACAGGTAAGAAGAAAACTGGAGTTAATGCTATCGGCATAGATACTGGAATTAAGGCATTAGCATCTCTTAATAATGGCAATCAATTTGGATTAGATACTGAATCTTTAATAGAACGTATTAAGCGTTGTGGGCACGGCTCTAATGGTCAGAAACAGGCCCGTAGAGCCTTTAAACAAAGAATAGATGAGGTTGTTCAGGAACTAATGGTTCATTTTAAGAATATAGATTTAGTTGTTGTAGAACAGTTGAAGAACATGAATTATAAAAATAAACTCAAACGCCGCTTGAGTAAAAATATGCGGCGTTCTATCGGCACTTGGGCGTATAGGTATTGGTTAAAAAGGCTTGAGCAAGCCTGTGAAACTAACCGTGTTAGTTTTCGCACTGTGGCTCCTTTTTATACCAGCCAAACATGTTCAAGCTGTGGTCATGTCGATAGGAGGAATCGAGTAGGACAGGTGTTCCGGTGCCTGAGTTGTGGTCACGCAGGTAACGCAGATATAGTTGCAGCTCGGAACATATTGACTCGATTTCTTACGGGGCCCTACGGTGCCCGTTACAAACCTTATGCTATGAACTTTAAGTTTTCATAACTTTGAAGGAACGGTTAAAGCACGTGATAACGAAAACGTGGAAAGACTCCTAAAGAGATTCACGCGTGTCTGTGAGAACGCAGGACTTCTTTCAGAAACAAAACGGTAAGGCTTTTATGAAAAGCCTTCAGTAACGAAGAGAAGAAAGCTTAAAGCTGCTATAAGAAAGCAGCAAATAGAGTCGAGAAGAAAACAAAAATAAGCCCCTGTAGCTCAGTTGATAGAGCGCCCGACTTGTAATCGGATGGTCGGCGGTTTGAGTCCGTCCAGGGGCTCCAAACATAAAAGGACTTTAAGCATGTTCGAAAAAATAGACAAAGTAGAAAAATGTTTTATAAAATATCTAAAATTTTGGCATGCGGCAGTTAATATGCTTCGAGAACACAATCCTTTACAAGAAAATTCAGGTATAATCCAGAAATTTTTTATCGATGCATATAACAAGAGAAAAAAACCGGTAACTATCGATGACCTGAAAAAATGGAATAAAGACACAGAGCATGGATTCTTACATGGATTTTTGACCGGTTTTATAGCTTTTATTCTCAAAGGACATGCAAAAGAAAATCGACTAGAAAAAGAATTTAGTTATGAATACCGTAAAAAAGAAACGGCTGATTTATTCTGCAGTATCCTAATTCATGATTTTTGTAGAATACACTCAGACGAGAATCATGACGAAAATCTCAAAAATTTTTTTCCTAATGCATTGTCTGAAACATTTACACACACAAATTCTACGAAAGAAAATGAGAGCATATTAATACAGGCTGATCGTTTAGCTCTTCTGCGGTATACAGAAAATTGGTTTGACTCTAGTTATGTAGAAAAATATGTTGATCCAGAAACCGTGGAACTTATTGATTTTTTCTATAAGCATTATTATCCTAAATTGAAAAAAATGTTTGATCATATGGATGATTGCTGGATCACGCACCACTTAGAAGATTCGGAAAAATGGGATACACAAAAAATAGAAGTATACCCACAGAGAGCCTGTTATGACAAAAGAAATTTTTACTGTGTATGGTATGAACGCTTATGCAGGAATAGGAAGAGACTCTTTTACCAAGAACATAACCACATAATAACGGGCTACATTCCCTGCACGGAGATAACACAGAAACCCTATCATTTTCCAAAAGAACACCCTTCTTTGGAATTTACGCCACAAATAGCGTTAGACAAATGGATAATAACCTATCTAAAAGAATCCGTGGAGCGAGCAGAAAAAAACGATGAAGCAGCAGGGATAGATAAAATAAAAGGGATAGATAAAAATAATGAGAAAATTTTTAAAGCTTTGGTAGCTAATGGGTACGTGCCTTTACATTTACATATAACAGATAATTTTCCATTAATTTGCACAGCTCTGTATGACCTGGTATTTATAAACACCTTTCAAAGAAAAAATTAATAATAGTTTAAAAACAATACTGATAGAGGGAACCTGTATGTCCCACCCATTAAACAGACGTGCACGCTTTTTAACCGGTAAACAAAAAGGCTTTTCACGAGTACTAGGAATGGCAGATTCTTCTTTCAGTTACACAGAAAAACGGTTTATTGAAACAGCAAAATTGCTACGAAACACAACCAAGATATGCTCTGGGCACTGCTGCGAGAATCCGAGAAAATTTTTTGCTGAAAAAACGATACAGGGAAAGAAAAATGACGATAAATGGAAAGGATATAAAAAAGGAACGACCTAAATGGCCTGAAGGAAGAATTGTGACGGAGATTCCTTTAGGTTTTATAGGCCCGGCACTATTAATTGCTTTGGTTATTTTTTTATTAGGAATAAAGGGGCCGTAGCTCAGCTGGGAGAGCGCGACGCTGGCAGCGTTGAGGTCAGGGGTTCGAGCCCCCTCGGCTCCATTTTTATTATGACTACAATAAAAATATGTGATAAAACAGAATATCAGGTTATTGAAGGCTTCGGGGCTTTTGGAGGACTGGTAGCTAATTGGGAGGGTCCACCATATTACAACGAAGAATTTTTGGACCTGATTTTAAATGATCTGGGATTAAATGTTTCTCGAAACGAATATTATCCTCCATCTACAAAAAAAGAAACGCAAGATTCTTCATGGGAAAAACAAGAAAGTTTTCTAAAAGCTTTGAAAGCTGCCTCTCTTAAAAACGGAAAAGAGGTTAAGTTTATAGTAAGCCTTTGGAGTCCTCCCGCACATATGAAGACTAACAAGAGTACAAAAAATGGAGGCAACCTTCTCCCTAAGTTTTACGACAAATTTGCTGAATATCTTTTAGAAATTCCCGAAAGATACAAAAATATAGGAATTGATTTATACGCTTTAAGCATTCAAAACGAACCGCAATTCGGTCAGTATTACAATTCGTGTCTTTACACTAAAGAACAGTATAAAGACACGATCCTCACGGTAGGCCCCGCTCTTAAAAAAGCTTATCCTAAACTTAAGATATTCGGTCAAGAACATATGCTTTGGCATCTGGGTGAATACAACGCCAAAACCTTCAGGGATCCTAATGCTTCTAAATATATAGACCGATTAGCCGTGCACGGTTATTCTTGTGCAGATGAAGCTTTAGATATCACGAAAGCTGAATCATTGTGGCTAAAGGCTAAAGCTAAAGCCAATGTTTGGGACAAGCCCTTATGGATGACTGAAACTTCTAATTACGGTCCAGGGTGGAATGGCTGTATAAATGCTGCAATATCTTTATTAATAGCCTTGAAACACGGTCAGATATCTATGTGGGTTTGGTGGCAATTAAGTGAATCTGGACTCAGCCCATATAGCTTAATGCAAAACGGTGTCCCGAAAAATTTATACTATGCTTTTAAACATTTCTACAGATTTATATCCCCAGGCAGTTTAATGGTTCAATGTGATTCAGACAGGTCCAACCTTATGTGTGTCGCATTTAAACATAACATTAAGAAGTCTCTTACCATAATTGCTATTAATACTGCTTACAATGAGATTACTGATGTTGAAATCGAAGTTAAAAACATATCAAAATTCAAAGGATATGTGAGTTCAAAAAGATCTTTTTTTCAAGAAATAGGTTTAAAGGAAAGATTCAGTATACCTTCCAGAAGTATCATAACTCTGCAAGAGGATAAATTTTACGCATGATTGAAAAAAAAGCTATTATTAGGAGTAAACACGGTTTACACGCAAGACCTGCAAAAGAAATTTGTGTAACAGCTGTAAACAACCCGAAAACTAACATCACAATCACAGATCCTAAGACAGGCAATCAAGCGGATGGACGAAGTATTATGAGCTTACTCTCTTTAGCTAAATTACCTGGAGAAACAGTCTTGATAAAAGTTTCAGGAAAAGAAGAGGAAAGAGTTATACAGGACATCGTAGGCATAATAACTGGCTATGAAGCTTAACTCAGATAACCTGCTCGGGTGGTGGAATCTGGTAGACACGCTAGGTTCAGGACCTAGTGGGAGCAATCCCGTGGGGGTTCAAGTCCCCCCTCGAGCACCAGTAATTTTATGAGTAAATGCAACTGCAAAATATGTACTCGTGGGAGACGCTGGGAAGAAATTAAACAGCGCGGAAATCCTTCTGAGATGGCTGGTTTAATCGACGAGCTCATAGAGACCTTAGCGAACACTGAACTTGATAGAGACGTGAATGAAGCTATTCTTGACGGGAAATGGAGGCTGTCTCGAGCTTACTTGATACGTGCTCTTGAGAACATCCTGGAGAAGGAAACTGCTCTAGACACTTCTCAACTTCCGATTTTTGAGAGTAAAGATCTTGAAACGCTTTACGAAGAACTCTTGAATGCTGAAATAAACACTTGGGGACGTACAAAAGAAACAGTAAAACCAGACTTAAATGAAAACGTATATAGATATGTGCTGAATTCTGCTCGACATTTCAACGATGCGAGTAAAGAAGGAATTCTTACACTTGTTTTTATGACCTACCTTTATGATGTGCCCCTTGCCATAAACGACCCGATTTATGCTCCATATGCCACATGGCGACTCAAAATCGGCAAATAGTCGCTTTATTAAAAGCAATCCGGCGAGTATATTGAATTAAGCCGGATTAACGCCTCGGTGGCGGAACCTGGCAGACGCGCTGGCCTTAGGAGCCAGTGGGGAAACCCGTGCGGGTTCGACTCCCGCCCGAGGCATTATGGACCCAGGGACACTTAACAATTTAGGCTGGATAGCTATGGGCCTGGGAGCCGTGGGAGCCCTATTCAATGTGCGCAAAATGCGCATAGGATTCCTGTTTTACCTGGCCGCTAATACTCTCTTAATTTTAGTTGGAGGGTATAAGCACGAATGGTACAACGTAGCGTTCTTCGGCCTAATGACCATCATTGCATTGTATGGATATATAAGCTGGGGGACGCCGAAAAAATGAGCCGGGATGGCGGAATTGGTATACGCGCTGGACTCAAAATCCAGTGGAGGAAACTCCACGCGGGTTCGATCCCCGCTCCCGGTACCAGACGAAGGGCGCAGCAATGGAACACACATGGATTGAGATGCCTAGAGAAGGACACGAATACGGAGGTGAAAGTTTAGCCATTGCTAACAAAATGTTTTGTAAAGATGGAAAAGAGTGGCCACGAATATCTGTATCTATTTATCACGATAAAACACACAATAGATTGAAAATAACTTGTGAAGAAAAAACAGAAAAAGGATGGTGGGAAAAATGTTCCCTACCGAAAGATCTTTTGCCTGGATATATTGAGCTTTTAAAGGAAGTTTACCAAAAGCTTAACATAAAAAAATAACAGGAGAAGTGGCCGAGCCCGGCTTATGGCGACGGTCTTGAAAACCGTTGGAGTGAAAGCTCCCGCAGGTTCGAATCCTGCCTTCTCCGCCATTTCTATATGGACAAGAAAAGGTCATACAGGTTTTACGACAATTCTGATCGTTCTTACATCACCAGGAAGATGTTAATAGATTTCTGGAAAACGTGTAAGAATAATCTTGAAATTCTTTATGAAAAAGGAAAACTAACATCTAGAGATGTTGCAATAGAAACGGTAGTAAATGAGGTAATCGATGGCATGACAATAACGCTTAAAGAAGAAACGGGAACGCTTAAAGAAGAAACGGGAGTTTCTCTTGAAGAATTCAGAAAACCATATAGGGACGTTCTCCGAAATGTTTTACAGCTTGACCTTAATGAAGAGGAAATCAAAGGGCTTATAAACTTCAAAGAATAAAAGCTGTGGAGACGTTCAGCGGCGGAAACGGCTTCGTGGGTGGTTGCCCTGTCGCCTATGAGAACCCACCCCACAGCTTTTACATTTTAATAGTATGTGGTATTAAATGATAGCGATTGGTATAGACACAGGGCACTCAGGAGCTACTGGAATTAATGGAGGTGTAGGATAATTGGTAATCCACCTGATTCGAAATCAGGCGGCCTCACGGCCTTGGGAGTTCAAGTCTCTCCACCTCCGCCAAATACACACGGAGTATATACATGAATGAACAATTTACATTTTTCTGGAGCGGCCCATTCACACAGTGGCACCGCTCACCTTTCGAAATAGACGGTATCTGGTACAACTGTGCTGAGCAGTACATGATGGCGGAAAAAGCACGAATGTTCGGCGACACGGAAATGGAAAGTAGAATAATGACTGCTATTGAACCAGCAGATCAAAAACGATATGGGAGACAAGTAAAAGGATTTGATTTAAAAAAGTGGAACGCAACAGCTCGAGAAATCGTGTACAGAGGCAGCTACGCTAAATACACCCAAAACCCAAAACTCAAAGAAAACCTTCTTAAGACTGCCGGTACAACGCTTGTAGAAGCAAGTCCCCATGATAAAATATGGGGTATAGGTTTGCACAAGACTGACCATCGGTGCAAGAATCGGGAAACATGGCAGGGATCAAATTGGTTAGGAGAAGTTTTAACTAAAGTGCGTGAAAAAATCACTGATGAAAATAAATAAAAAAACGCTACAGTATTGTGCACTTTATATGAAAGATTTTTTTAAACCATCCAAAAATCTAATAGTGGTTACGTTTGTATACGATAATCCAAGAGATTGCGATGTTCTTTGTCTAAACTCAATAAAAAGGTATTCTGAAAAAATAGGTTGTGACCTTAGCATAAGTACAGAAATGGCAGCTGATCTTCCTCAATGTTCACAGTGGCAAAAATTTCAAATATACAGAAAAGCTATAGATGGGAATTACGATAAAGTATTACTTTTGGATGCAGATATAATTGTTACTCCACGTGCACCCGATATCTTTAAAAGAATAAAGAAAGGAATAGCTTTTGCGCTTGATGGATTTTATACAAATCCCAAAGAGCTGTACAGAAAATCTAAAGGAGAGCTCAATTCTGGAGTGCTGTTAGCTTGTAAAGATTCTTTTAATTTTTTCTCTTTAACCAATTACCGCAAAGAAGAAGTTTTTAAAAGAGCTTCAAATTGGGGGCGCAAGAAAGAAGACGGGACAAAAGGCTGGGCAGACCAAGATTACTTTAAAGAAAAAGTGAAAGACATTCCGTACTTTAGAACTATCTTGTCCAATTTATGGAACTATCAAGTTTATTACAATGATTTTAAAGATGAAACCCGAAAAAAATGTAAAATAAATAGAGATAAAGCATACTTTATACATTACACAAAACTTAAAAAATATTTAGTAAAACATGATTACAAACATTTTTTTGAAAAACCAAAAAAGCCTCTTTTGATGTTTGAGGATATAAGCACAGCAATTAAACTTGCTAAGAAAAAACTACTTTATGGAGGCGTTGACTAACTGGTAAGTCAGCACCCTGGAAAGGTGCCGGGAGAAATCCTGTGGGAGTTCGAGTCTCTCCGCCTCCGCCAAATTTTTAAGTATAGAATTATAAAAATTAGAAGGATGTGGGCATTGGTACACGTCTTAGGTCCTAGAGATAATAGTAAGATACGCATTTTAAGAAAAAACGGCATTGAGATAATTGACACAACTTCTAGATCTAAAAAATTGTGGACGGCACAACTTAGTCCATTCTATCTAGGTCCTGTAAGTCTGTATCATGGGGAAATATCCCAAAATGTAGAAAATGGATGGCAATACTCTAAAGTCTACGCATGTCATTTAGACGATAATGGTAATCCTACTAGGGATTATTGGACATGGGCGAGAACTGGGTGGAGGAAAAAGAGAGCAGATCGGTATCCTATGGGTAAGGGCGCTGTACCTGAATATTCATATTGGAGAGGAGAAAAGCTCGATTATATAGATGCTCGCAAAAAGATTTATTTCCCGCTGTATGCAGGAACCGTTAAAAAGACACATGCTTTTAATGTGCTTAAGAACCGATATCTACAGGGAGAAGATTTATACCTCTGGGATTTCGACGGATACGATTACATAAAAGAAGGCATACCGCTTAAAGCGGTTATAGATAATCCCGAGAAAAAAATGGGGCACGCTTTTGTTCTCGCGATGCTTCTAGAGTACGAAAGGAACAAATATGCTGGGACAGTTTGTACAAATGGCTGAGACACTCGTTTCCGATGGTTTAGACTGGACAGAAGCAACAGTAATCGGTGCGCTATGTGCTACAGTAATTCTGTGTACCTGGGTATTCTGTGCTTCGGTGGCTAAGATATGCACAGAAATGTTTAACGCTGTAAAGATCCTGTTTGAACTTTTCGCATCATTGATGAACTCACTCTTCAGAGGAGCTAAAAAGCTAGCCAACTCAACCGCCGACATGATGACCCAGGGAGCCAACAATGGACCGCCAAATAAAAGTACCTAGTCTCGAAGAATCAATAGCCTTCGCCTCACTAAAGCATGAGGGACAACTCGATAAGATGCGCCAACCTTATATTTTGCACCCTCTTAGAGTAATGCTTATGCTGTTGACTTTTGTAGAAAGAACAGTTGGGGTACTTCATGATGTCCTAGAGGACACGGATACCACCGAGGAAGAACTACGCAACCGCGGCTACCCTATTGTTATCGTAAATGCCATCATATCTGTAACAAAGATACCGGGTGAATCGTACGAAGATTTTGTAAGAAGAGCTGCTAAGAACCCAATTGGTATGAATGTCAAAAAAGCTGACATCCTTGACAATATCAGTCCTATACGCGGTTACAATATGGAGCCTGCTAAAAGAGATCGACTGAAAAATAAATACACAAAAGCTCTGGAAATCCTTCGGGAGCTAGAGTTAAAAGTGGAGAATAACTGATTATGATACGTGTCGGGTTTACCGGAGTGCCGGGAGCTGGTAAAACAAGTACAGCTCGAGGACTAGCTGCTTATTGTAGAGGAGATGAGAAACTTCGAAAAATAGAGCTCGTGCACGAATATGCGCGGAGATACATTGCAAAATATGGTAGCATAGACACTGTAATGGACCAATATCGCGTATTACAAAAGCAATTGGATTGGGAAGATTCGATTCCTGCGGACTCAACGGATGTTATGATAACGGACAGTCCAGTTCATTTAGGTTTCCTTTACGCATTGGAGCTCAGAAAAGACACTCCGAAAGATGCCGTGTTCGTAAACGATATTTTCAAGAAGATGAACACGCTAAACACGCCTCCTAGATATGATATCATATTCTACTTACCGCCTAAGCTAAAACCCGTAAAAGACGGTGTGCGTGATCCTCTGCACTTTGATGAAGGCTGGAGGAGGGAAGCAGACGAAACAATACGTCACATATTCAAATTATTTCCTCCTAAGAATTTTGTACGGGTGGAATCAACCGACATGGAAGACCGTGTAGAAGAATGCTTAACTCACTTGAAAAAAATAATAAACAGCTAAAAGCCTGAACGAAGCTTTTTTACAGAGTGCTTTCAGAAAGTCCGTCATGAAAAGATTACACTATTTAAAATTGGCCAAGGGTGAAAAACTTGTTGTAGGTCTTGACTTTGACAACACCCTCGTGAAATGTCGTACATCAGTTATCAAAGTTGCGGCTAAAAATCTGGGATTGCTGACATATCCCAAAAAGCATGACTATCTATTTTCGAAGTTTCCTGAAAACCTCCGGAATGAAATTTTTAGGCTATTTGATGAACCTCAATACATGTTGGATCTTAAAATCTATCCGGGGGCGGTCAAGAAGTTAGAAGAATGGAAAGCAAAGGGGCATAAATTGGTCATCATAACAGCCAGGAACAAGCCGCTCCATGAAGGTACTAAAGAATTCATCAGAGAGCACTTTCCCATGGTAGATGACTTGGTCTTCGTAGGGCTTGGAAAAAGCAAAGAAAACGTATTTAAAGATCAAGAGATAGATGTCTGGATAGATGATTCTCCTACAGAGACCGTCAGGGCAGTTCAGATGGGCATAGTCACATTCCTGATATGTAACAATGAGACGTTATATAACGCCGAAGTGCGCGGAAAACACGCGATCTATATGCCCACTAAAGTATCTGACATCAATTTATTACTTTAGATATACATTACAAAAAAGTATATTGTGGCAGGCACGAGAAAACCGGATCCAGAGGTGTACACTGACGGAGTGCACCTCTTGTCATTAGAATTAGAAAAACTGCATGATTTTGCACAATCTGTGGGACTTAAAAGGTGCTGGTTCCATAACCGTCCAAAGCATCCTCACTACGACCTTATGTTAGATAAGAAAAGTCGGATGGAGGTCCTAAACAGGTGTCTCAAGAAAGGAGCAATAAAAGTGACATCAAGAGATCTCGTATATATCTCAAAAAACTTTAACCAAGAGGAAGCCATATGAAGGCTCTTTATCGTATGAACGTTTTCTATTAGGAGGAAGGATTATGTCTTCGGTCGTTGTTTTAACTGCTTACAACGCTTACCACGGTGAGCGGTCATTACGGGATGTTTTAAGGCTCTATGTCAAAGGTAAAATTGAAATTGTTAAGTCTGACGAGAGCCGTCTTATACGTGCTGGTATCAACAGAGAAGGCATCATGTTTAAAATGCCTGCCCCGTTGGTAGTACGTCTGACAAACTTCTTCGGATGGCATATTAAAAAAACTGAGGTGAAATACTCAGACCAGGCAGTGTACGACCGAGACAATAATATCTGTCAATACTGGCATTTCGATGAAATGAATCGGAAGTACAAGTATAAGTGTACTGCTAAGGAGCGTACTATCGACCACGTTATACCGAAAGCACAAGGTGGCACTAACAGCTTTAAAAATTGTGTGACCTGTTGCCGGGAGCATAACGAGAAAGTAAAGCGCAACAGAACTCCCAAAGAGGCCGGACTGCAGTTGATCCGTATGCCTCAGGAACCCGTACTAAACAAGGGAGACATGGCAGTGATCAGCTTCTGTTTCGATCCCAACAAGAAAGCTCATCAGGCTCTCTACGAGTGGCTTGGTGTGTCTTTCAGCCACGAGGCTGTGAAGGGAGTGATGTGAGCAAAGCGATATATGCCTTCAGCGGTGACCCGATCACCTACGGGCATATCAACATCGTTGATAGAGCTCTCAAGGTGTTTGATCATGTCGTAGTGGGCATCGGCGTTAACCCGGATAAAGCGTATACCTTTAGTCTAGCTGAGCGAGAGGAACTAGCTAGGGTTTCTCTCAACAAATACGGGCGCAGGGTGTCCGTCCGGTCTTTTCAGGGGCTGTTAGTTGATTTCGCTTATGAAAACAGTGTACAAACGATAATCCGGGGAGTAAGGAACTCCTCGGATTTCGTTTTTGAGCATATGCTTCATGATGTGAATCAGAGTCAACGGTTAGGGATAGACACGCATATCCTAATAGCAGACCAAAAGCTCGCGCATGTCAGCTCAAGCGCTATTAAAGAATTGCAGAAAAATCAAGGGAGTAACATACTTGATTACGCTCCGATGGTTGTAAAGAAAGCGCTCGAAGGAAAAATTTGCGGGCAGTACCGTATTGGGATTACGGGAGAAATAGGAGCAGGAAAATCATACGTCGCTGAGCGTATACGTCTCATAGATAAGTCTAGTATTCACAACATAGACCTGGATCTTATCGGGCATACTATCCTAGAAAAATCTAGAGACCAAGTAGATCGGGATGTACGCACAGATTTAGTAAGAGTATTTGGGAAGAAAATACAGAAGAAAAACGGATTCATTGATGTAAAAGCATTGGGAAGTATCATTTTTGAAGACGCACTTCCATTAGACGAATTTAATAGGTTAATGAGGAAGCCTATGCTTCTTAAACTGCGCAGATCTCTTTTCGGTTTGCGTGGAATTGTTTTTATAAACAGCGCGTTGATAGCTGAATCAGGCATCCTGGATATTGTTAATAACAATGTATTAGTAGTTGAAGCCGAAGAGAATGTGCGTATAGCCCGGCTAAAGAAAAGGGGTTATACTAATACGCAAATTGAAAAGAGAATAAATGCACAGATGAATGCACGACGCAAACTGGATTGTATAAAAAGAAGTATACAAAAGCATGAATACGGTGAGTGTTTATGGTATGTAAATAACGAAATAAAATCTTTAAAAGTTGAAACAATGGCATTGTACGAAAAAATTAAAAGGGTATTAAAATATGAATCTTAGAGAAAGATTCGTGAAATGCTTTAATTCGCTTGCTGAGTACCCTAATGTATTAGTTTTCGATAAAATTATGGATGACTTTAAAGCAGCGTATAGTGAACCTCAAAGACATTATCACAACCTGAACCACGTAATTCATTGTCTAGAGGAATTTGATAAAGTCAGTAATCTTTTTAGAGATCCACACATAATTGAAACAGCTCTGTGGTACCACGATATAGTATATGAACCCCGGTTTAACGATAATGAAGAGATGAGCGCCAATAAAGCATTGTTTGATTTAACCCGGGTAGGCGCACAAGAAGCTGATAAAAAGCTTATTTACAATCTAATAATAGCTACAAAGCATACAGAGGAATTTGCGGATTTATACAGACAAACGATGGTAGATGTAGACCTGACAATACTTGGTCAGGATGAAGATAAATATGATACGTATGAGTTCGCGATAAGAAAAGAGTATGAGTGGGTAGACTACAAAACATTTTGTACGAAAAGAGCAAAATTCTTAGAAACTCTTTTAAAAAGAAATACGATATATATGACACCCTTTTTTAGGAAGATGTATGAAGAAAAAGCACAAGAAAATTTACGAAAATCTATAAAAAACCTGACGGACAAATTAGGAGGGTTACGAACATTTTTACGGTAATTCTCAAAAACCTTTAAAAATGTTTGAAGAATTAGATGTATATCGTTCTAAAAAGCCGGTGTAGCTCAGAGGTAGAGCGGCGCATTCGTAATGCGTAGGTCGGGGGTTCGAATCCCTTCTCCGGCTCCAAAAAGGAATGTAATGAAATATCTCGGCATAGGCTTTCCCAGGACTGGCACTACGAGCCTTATAGAAGCTTTCACTATAATGGGATTTAAATCCTCAAAGGATCAAAAAAAAGAATCTTTTTCCTACAATGACTTTACATGTGACGGTTTAATCCATATCCAATATAAAAAGATATTAACCAAAAATCCCAACTTAAAATGTATTCTTACGACAAGAAAACCTGAAGATTGGATAAAATCATTAGATTGGTTGTTTGAAACACATCTAAAAATAGACATAATAAATTGTTTTATATGCAATACAGTGTTCCTAAAGTTAGAGGTTACGAAGATGTTTTAATTCATAAGTTTAAAGAGCATCAAAAAGATGTTGAGTCTTTTTTCAAAGACAAGCCGGAACAGTTATTAATAATAGATTTGAGTCTTGGAGATAACTGAAAAAAACTTTCGGATTTTATAGGCATCGGTAACATACCTAATAAAAGTTTCTCTGAAAAAGCTTTTCCGCACAACTTTAGAAGTAAATAGAAATTTCATATACAAGATCAAAAGGCGCATTATGGCAACAGTACTTCATAGAGAAGACTTTAAGCGCGGAGTCTTTGAAAGAGATTCTAATAAATGCGTGGCATGTTCAAAAAATGCCGTAGACGCCCACCACCTGATAGACCGGTCATTATGGGACGACGGGGGATATTACATCGACAATGGAGTCTCATTATGTAGTTCCTGCCACGTTAAGGCCGAACAAACCATCCTTTCTAATAAGGAACTCAGAGAGTTAGCCGGGATTTCAAAGAGGCATCTTCCTGATCATTTCGACCCTACCCACGAGTATGACCACTGGGGTAACATCATATTACCATCAGGAATTCGATTCAAGGGTGAGCTTTTTTATGAAGACAACGTACAAAAGGTTCTTAAGCAGGCTAAATTGCTTGAGTACTTCAGCCCGTACGTGAAATACCCGCGAACGTACCATCTTCCCAAAAGTCCCAACCTTCAAAATGATGACAGAAAGCATACAAACGTCGATTTTTTTGAAGGACAATATGTGGTGGCTACAATAAAAAGAGATGGTGAAAATACTTCTATGTATTCGGATTATATCCACGCACGTTCATTAGATTCTAAGCACCATCCTTCACGCGATTGGGTAAAAGCTTTGCATGGGCGTATTAAACACGATATCCCTGATGGATGGCGTATATGCGGTGAAAACTTATATGCTAAGCATTCCATACTATACAAAAATCTACCGGGAACATTTTTTGAAGTCTTTTCTATGTGGGACAAAAACAATGTGTGCATATCCTGGCAGGACACAGAGCTGTACTGTGAAATACTAGGACTAACGCCAGTGCCCACGTTTTATAGAGGTGGGTGGAATCCAGATCTGATACAGAAAGCTTTTGAGATATATGTAAATCGTTCTGAAGATGAAGTAGAAGGATACGTAGTGCGTATTGAGAAAGCTTTTCCGTACAAAGATTTTAGGCGCTGTACTGCGAAATATGTCAGGAAAAACCATGTACAGACGTCAGAGTTTTGGATGACTCAACCTGTAGTACCGAATAAGCTCAAAGAGGCACAGTAATGTTAGATGATGATGATTTGAGACGTGTTAATGAAGAGTCTCGATACCACATACTTTGGCAAAAACATATAACGCCGATGTTAGTGCTTACAGATTACAATGTTGTACGGCTTAGAAAATATATAGAAAGCAAAATAGGAGAGCTTAAGCTCCAAATCAAATGGCAGGAAAGTAGAGGACCTCTAACAATGAACGGTCAAACGAATAATATATACACAGACAACGATGAAATAAAATACTTAAAAGGGTGCCTAGAAGCTCTTTACGGTCCTCTAGAAGAAATGCCTCTCCACATACATGACAGATTTCAACCAATCGCCAAACGTAGACTTGAAACAGGTAAATAAAATGCGTACGATAATATTAACAAAAGGCATGCCCGGAAGCGGTAAATCTACGTGGGCTATCGATCAGATCAAAAAGTATCCCGGTAAATACAAACGTTTCAATAAGGACTGGATGCGTGAAATGCTGGATGAAAGTCGATTCAGCACAGCTAATGAACAGTTCATGATTATGGGTCGTAATTACATGGTGGAAAGAGCTTTATTCCGCGGATGGGATGTCATCATAGATGACACCAACTTCGGTGATCGGTACTGGCTACAAATGTGCGCGATAGCTAAGAGAGTTGGTGACGTACGCGTTATGGAAAAATACTTCGATGTATCATATAAAGAATGTCTGAAAAGGAATCCTAACCGCCGTAAACCTGTGCCTGAAGACATCATAGAAACCATGTACAAAAAGTACGTAAAAAACAAGGTGGTGCCTATTAGGGACGAATACTTTGAAAGGACGTTCCCTACTTTCGAAAAGAATCCTAAGAAAAAAGATTGTATCATAGTTGACGTAGACGGTACCGTAGCTCTTCCTACTGACCGAAATCCCTATGACAACACTCGCGTTAGTGAGGATACGCCGAACCAACCTATTGTAAATCTAGTTCTCAAACTGGCCCAGGACTACGAAGTTATCGTGGTGTCCGGTAGAGACGGTAGCTGTTTTGACGCCACCAAAGAGTGGCTTGAGGTTTTCTGTCCTTTTCCAAACGGATTTACGATGTACACAAGAAAAGAAGGGGATAAGCGTAAGGACACTATCGTAAAACAGGAAATCTATTACGCACATATACGCGATAAATATAATGTGATATACGTAATTGATGACCGTCCAGTAGTTTGTAGAATGTGGAGGGATTTGGGCTTAACCGTACTCCAAGTAAATGACAAGAATTTCTAATGAAATTAGAAACGCTACTCAAACCGTTTTACACCACTATTAGAATAGCTCGAATTTTTAGAATACCGATAGAGCTACACTATAGCTTTACATTTTTTGTCCTGGGGATAGGTGCTGTGACTTTCTTCAATGAAGGCATCTTATCTGCTCTGGGAGAAATGTCCTACTTCACAGTCATATTCACTGCTGTGACCTTACACGAGCTAGGCCACTGTTTCGCTGCCAGGAAATGTGGGATAGAAACTGAGAAAATAACTCTCACGGCTATTGGCGGTGTGGCCTCTATTAGTCTTAGAGGCCACATGAATCCTCTGGATGAAATCTATGTCAGTCTTGCTGGTCCGGTTATAAATGCTGTCCTATCTGTTTTTCTTTTTTTGCTGCATGACTTAATACCTCTCAAGTTCATTTTTCAACTAGCAGCAGCAAATCTTATGTTACTTTTGTTCAACCTTCTTCCTAACTACCCGATGGACGGCGGAAGAGTATACCGTGCTATGATTACAAGAAAATATGGGCATGAAAAAGGAACAAAACTAGCGGTCAGGCTTAGCACCGTTTTCATGATTTTCTTTCTAATAATCGGAATTATGTACAAGGTTCCTATGCTGGTTGTGGTAGGATTATTCATTAACTTCGCGGGAAAAATGGAACTACGACAATTTAAGAAAAAAGATTCTATGCTGCGTTCTGTAAACAAATACCTCCACTTACACGAGCAGGCGAAAAACCCTTACGACATATACAGCATTATGCGAAAATTAGAAGAGGACAACGACTTAGATTTAGGTATAAAATGTCACATGTTGGGTATACTGGCGAGAGACTTTCGGGATTGTCCTCATGTTGAAGACTGTAAAGTAGAGTGCACAAGATACTCTAAAATCAAAATGGATATATACCTCGCATCCAACTCCTATACTTTACAATTACTTGAGAAGCTTAACAATTAGGGGTACTAAAGAAATCGATTTTTTTGTCGATATACATAATATGAAAGTACAACCCATAAACACAGCCATTAAAACCGCCTACGAGCAAAGGCCGATGAAGAAACCTCAAGCCCCGCTGCAAGAAGTTGTAAAGGACCGGGTAGATATTTCCTTTGAGGGTTGGATACGTAGATACATTGAAGAAAACATAAATGCAGCTGACGAGCAGAGAAAACAAAAAATCCAGGACCTTCGCGAAGAGATCAACCAGGGACGGTACGAACTCAACGAGAAGGTCCTGGATTATGTAATCGAAAATATCCTGGCCCAAGGAATTATTTAGTTACTTTGGTGAAAGGCGGAGCTTTAGGAGGTCTGCCTTTCTCTTCATCCCAGCGCTGACCTTCCTCTAGTTTTTGCTTCTCCTTCTCCATAGCCTTTTCGAGCATTTCTACCTGCTTGGGGCTGCCTGCAAGCTGTTTAACTAATTTTTTAGCTTCTTCAGCCCTTTCCTGTTCCTCTACTGTATCGAGCTTACCTAACAGGACGTTCTCACGAAGCCTCCTAATAATTTCTCCTAGAACAGGACCTGCTTTAATGTGCTCAAAACTCTCAAGGATATCTTGACCGGATATAGGTACTTGGTAACGATAGCCCTTACCGCCTTTTTTCGGCGCGAGAAGACCCTTTTCTACATCCACTTTTTTCAGCTCTTCAACCTTAGCTGCCAGATCTTCTACACGCTTTTCATCCACGGGATCACCCTTAGAATCAGCTTTAAGCAAGGACAAAGCATCATCAGTCATATCGTAAAAACGCTCAACAAAAAGACGAGCATTTCTAAGAGCTTTCTCAGGTTTCATTTTTCCGTGAGGACGGAAGCTCATGTGTGCATGCACCATATCACCCACGTCGTCTATAATGTCTCCAGGAAATTTCAGCTCACGGAGGGCTTTACGCGCCATCTCTCGACCATACTCATCGTGGCCTATAAAATGAACACGTTGACGGCCCTCTTTGTCTATACGTTCACTCTTTGTGACTAACTTCCCAATGTCGTGAAATAAAGCGCCAAGTCTAGCTTTAAGCGTAGGCGGCGTTCCTTTCAACACGTCTAACGTGTGCTGCCAAATACTTTCCCCATAATGGTGAACCTCGTCATGGTAGATGTCGAACATCTTATCAAACTCAGGGGCCACGAATTTAAGAACATTCAAGTCGTGCATCATCTGCATACCCTCGGCTGCCACGTTGGCATCAGGGTGCGTCAGAATTTTATGCAGTTCATCGCGTATGCGTTCTTTAGATACCTTTTGTTTGATATAAGACTGTCCTTCTGGACTGTGCGCAAATTCTTTAATCTCACGCTCGGCCTTTGGATCGATATCAAATCCATCCAACTTACCCTTAAACCTGATAAGTCTGAAGATCCTTAACGGGTCCTCCATGTAAATTTTCTTAACCCCCTCTGGATGCTCAGGAGGACGAAGTGTCTTGTTCTTGAGGTCATCCATACCTCCTACGAAATCTTTTATCTCTCCAGTAGCTAGGTCCTGGTATAGGGCATTAACAGTTAAGTCTCTACGTTTAGCGTCCTCAGCCAGAGTAGCATAATCCACACTACTAGGCTCACGCTTGGACGTGTAAGGGCCTTCTTTTCTGGGTGGCGTAAACTCGAGCACATAACCCGAAACATCCGTATCACCCACTTTAAAAGCAGGAGAGCCCTTACCGTGATTCATCAAAGCAAGACCATAAATGCCATAAGCTTCTTTTAATGGTGTAGGATTGTTTTCAGACGTAATACCTAATTTCTGAGCCAGTTTGTTCGCAAAATTCTTAGCAGCATCGAGGCCATCCTCTGGAACGTCAACTACAATATCGATATCCTTTGGAGCTTTCCCGAGCTGGCTGTCCCGTACGTATCCTCCAACAGCATAAACTTTGCCGCGGTATTCAGGCAGTAACCGAGTAACAGCATCTTTAAGTAGCTGCTCTACAGCGCGTGTCTGCTTACCCTTGTCCTCTTTGGACTTGTATTCTTCCGGTATTTCAAAGGAAGCCATTACCTGCCTCAAATGTGCTAACACTACTTTATACCTAAGGTCCATGTTCAGGCCTTTGTTAATTTCACACGGTCGTTCACCATACGATATCGAAGAGTTATGATATCCAATTTTTTAAGTTCCCTTAACGTAAATTCGTCATACGAATGGCATATGGTAAATGATTGCACCTTCTGATAGTGATTCAGATGAAGCTTAAGCCTTGTAGTTAAATCATACTTAACTATCTGCCCTACGAGATCGTGCTTTCCCTTGTGTTTTTTCACTTCCACCGGGAACGCCGTATCTGTATCGCGGTACATCATATCCGCATTTCCATACGGTTCACAAGGGTGCTCTATGTTATACAAAAATAGATTACGGTCAGAGATAATGGATCGCAAATCGTCAAAAGCTTCTGTGTGAATTTTGTACACTAATTCTGATTGCTTTATCCCTGGGCGGTCCTCTGGGGGAGCCGCCACTATTATTGGCTCCTCAAGCCATTTAGAACGAGCTATAACCCCCGTTTCTATGGCTTCTTTTACCTTTTTGAGCTCTTTAAGCTGATCCTGTCTTAATGAGTCCTTTTTTCCAGATTCTCTAAATTCTTCAACCAAAAACTGGAAATACATCTTGGCTTTCTCAAGATCTCCCAGCAAGTAAGCATAATAGCACTGAAAGTACAGGGACTCTATCATATAAAAATCTCCATCTGAATGTGATATCTTCAGATGGAGATTTTATTAACGAATTATTATCAGGTCTTAAAATGGCCGTTTTGACTTGAGGACCTTAGGAACATCTACGTCATGCTCATAGCGATCACGCATCCGTTCAAGAATCTCACGGGGAAGACTCTTACCTATGGATGCCCGATCAGGATTGTACTGAAGCTTCTCTATAAAATCAACGTTCCACTTGCCCTGATCATCTTTAAGCTCGGCAGACCAGTTAGGCTCTACAAACTCCACGTTATACCCGTGCTTAAGAGCCTCTTCTACATAAGGTTTCATTTCCCAGGCTTGGGCATTTGTATTGTCGATGATAACCGGCTTACCCTCAGCAATAGCTTTCTTTGCCCGGTCAAAGTTCCAGGAATGAGCCTCACCAAGTTTCTTAGGGTTGAAGTTGTACTCTCCATCTTCCATGAAGAAGTCATCAGTGGACAACGCTTTAACCCCGTACTTCTTTTCCATCTTACGAGCAAGGGCAGACTTGCCCGTTCCGCTTATCCCGCGAAGCATCACAAGGGTTTTTTCTGCAGCTATTTTATTCATTATTTCCAATACCACTGAGGCTTGTTTCTTAAAGCCATGTTTTGCTAGTTTTCCTACTGTTTCGTATAATTTATATGATGCCTTAAGAAAAGGTGAATCTGTCTCTGGTTTAGGAATTGCTTTTTGAGGAGGAACGAACACATCATTCTTGAGACGTTCAGCTTCCTGAATACCCTTTAAGTACTCATTAAATTTAGACAAGGTACGATTCCACAAGTTTTTTCCCTGTTCTTGTGCTCCCGGGATATCAGACGATTTTGCTTTATATGCTGTCTCCGCTATCCTATAGAATTTATCGTCATATGGCTCACCGTACACACGAGTCATATACTGTTTGACTTTTACCGGAGGATTCCTAAAAAACATCCCTACTGCACTTTCAAAATTCTTTGCAGCCTCAAGTTCTTCTTTATCCGTGAACCTTTCACTCTTCGATCCCCAGTCAGCCGCTTCGATTAGTGTAGCAACCTCATCTATGTCTGAAGCCTCTTTAAAATGTCCGCCATATTCTAGACACTTTGACAAATAAGCCAGTTTCTCTAATACCTTTTCCATAACCTAATCCTTTTTCTTCTTCTGAGGATATGCTTTCCACCAGGGATTGTAATCCTCATTCCCTTTGCGGAAGAAATTAGCCAAATGATGGTAATTCTTAGTTTTATCCTCGAGATCATCCATTTCTTTTGGCTTCAAATTTTTGAATTCCTTAGCCAAAGCTACATTTTCATGCAACTGCTTATGATTATCGATTCCTACTATAGCAGTACTTACGGGTAGAGATAGCACATAATCCAAAGCCTGTTTCATGCTATTTATTCCCCATGAGTGAAAAATTCTACCAAGGCAGCACACTTTCATGCCTATGATTCCCAAATTTTGTCTTTTAGCCTCCGGTAGGAGCTCTTTAATAAAACTTTGTTTGTGCACATCTGCAGCATTTACGGCCATTAAGATAGTGTCAAAATCAAATCTCTTTATGGCGCTTAATAAAGGCTTTGGGTCATAGTGTCCGGTGATACCCACGTAGCGTACCATCCCCTGCTCTTTAGCTTCCTGGAGGGCTTTTATAGCCCCATCAGTAGCAAATATCTCTTTAACCTCATCTGAGTGATCTATATGATGTATCTGCCAGATATCGAGGTAGTCTGTCCGGAGCCTTTTTAGAGATTTCTCTAGAAGCCTCATAGATCCGTCTCTTGTCCTGTCCTGGGTTTTACTAGCCAAGACTATCTTATTACGAACAGCGGGCAGAACAAGCCCTATGTATTCCTCTGATGGCCCGTATTCAGGAGCTGTATCAATGTAGTTGATCCCAAGGTCTATAGCGTCCGCCAGCACACTTAAAACGATATCCGTTTCTGTGTCCCGACCCAAAACTCCACCAGCACCAAGACCTAGCTGAGTGACTGATACACCAGTTTTACCCAAAAGCCTTTTAGGTATAGGCCCCATTATATCCGCCGCTAATTTGCGGATCTTATTGGTGTGCAGATTTCTGAGCATATCTCATAAGTATCCGGTTAATTGATGCACAATGCGTTTCAGAGGGAACATCTCCTCTTTGTTCTTTAAGCCACTTTTTCTTAGCAGGACTAAAACCTATTTCTTTTTGCTCTCTCATAGCCCTACCTTTTTCTTGTTTAAACATTTCTTCTTTGTGGACGTCCGTATACTTTTGGAAATAGTTCATTATCTCTATGAAGCCTTTAACGGTAGACTTAACATCGTCAATCGCTCTGTGCCATCCTGAAATGTCTTGTGAAAAAGCCTTCAATAAGTCACCTAATCGTGATCTCATTTTTTCTTTTTTAGGATCGTAAATACGCTCTTTGCGTGCTGCCTCTTCTTCTACTCCTTGCTCTACTAAAGTTTTTATAGCAGGTATGAGAAAATAGCGGCTAAAAAGCATAGTGTCATATACACCTTGATTTTTAACATTCATATTTCCGCGGGAGTTTACGAAGTGCATATCAAACTTAGCATTGTGACCAAGGATATATGCATTGTGCTTGTCACAAAAGTCTGAAAAATCCTTAAGGACTTTTTGTTCGTTTTCAGCCTCAAGCTTATTATCACTATACCTGTTATAGTCTAAAGCTTTTTGTACAGTCCACCTTTTAGGGTCTTCAGGCAGTTGAGACTCTTCTTCTATCTTCTTTTTGGTTTCGTCTGTAAGATCTATTTTTCTATCGAATGTATCAACAACTCTAAAATCCGGTCCCTGGAGGGCCTGAGCTGCTATTTCCGTAAGCTGATTATTACGCGGATCAAGACCCGTAGTTTCCGTATCGAAGAAAATAAGGGTAGAATTTTTAAGCTTATTAAATACCTCTGTAGGGGAATCAAGGTATTTAGGAAGTCCCGCATTCCTAAGGGCAAAATATGCCGGAGTAAGTGGGAATCTTTTTCCAGTTATATTCTCTATTTGGGTCTCTAACCACCCGCGGTCTCCTCTGTATGACAATCTGTTTTTCTGTATGATATTTGCAAGTTCTCTGAGGAAGAGGGGAATGTTCTTGTAGAATTTATCCCACAGCATTTTGATTTTGTTTATTGTACTTTTATCTTGTATGAAAGCATAGCGGACACAGGCTGCATGTCTTTGCGCTAATCTGGAAGCCATAATCTTAGTATCTAAATCATACATAACATAAAACCTTGATTTACGTAATAGAGAAAAAATAATCTATAAATATCTTTACATATGATAAAAGCCCCGGAGGTAATTTATGAAATACTCTTTTGGGGGCTGGAGTCTGTACGTTAAGGTCATGGAATATTACAACCACATAGAAGTCGATTTAAAAGGTTCATTAGTAGCACATACTATAAGCGACTTAACAATACCCCTTCGAAGAATGTTACATGACCGTGCCGTTAAAGGTAGACAGACAAAAGCCTTTGTGTTCAATTTCGAAAAAGTTGATGTCATAGACAGCAGCGGAGTTTCTACCTTGTTGAATATTCATAAACATTATGGTCATGTGTGCCTATATGGTATGTCTGATTTTGTTAATACGAGTTTAGATATATTAGGTTTAGAGAATGTTTTCATCATGTACAAGGATAAAAAAGAGTTCCGGGCCAATCGATCCATACTAAGAACTCTTTAAAAGATTACATGCTATACGTCTCACGATATCAGCATTCGATTCAAGACCTTTCCACTTTTCTTTTTTAGGAGAATACGAGCCAGGACCCTTTTTCGGAATCATACGCTGCGTACTTCGTCCCCCACGACCCTTATGTATAAGAATTTTGCGTGAAGGATTCCTCGGATCTTCTACCGGTTTGAACGCTGCCGTTTTCTCTTCGCCAAGCATTTCCTTAAGTTGTTTTATAGTATCTACAGCATTTTTGTGGAGGATAGCTATTCCTCCGGCTGCCTCCCACTTAGATGTGTTTTTTATACGGTCATCAATAAGTATGTCACCGGGCTTTGCGTATTTGTATTTGTCGCCATCTATGATAGAAGGTGTGCCTGGAATATTCTTTGCTATCCACTCTCTTTTCCCTTTTATTGAAGAGGGATGCCTAGAAGGGGCAGAGAGTATAGTGGGGGAACGTTTACTGACTACATTCCATAGCATACGCCCGTCAGACATCCACGGCATCGTGGACCAGAAAGCTGTACCCGCTTTATTGATAAGCTTCCAGATTCTAGGATCGTCGTTGAATTTTTTACCGATATTCTTACCAGCAATTTGAGACACATGACGATTAAAATCCGTCAGCACACCATCCATGTCGACATATATCTTCATATTAAAAGTGTTGTCTTGACCGCACTTCTTGCTGTATGAACTGAGAGAACTGTCCGACCGATGTATCCACTCCACCGGGCTTAATAATCTCACCGATATTTTCTGTAGCAAGGACATCGCCTACACTATTATCGACAACATTACCGGCTTCATTACCTCGGTTGACTTCTTCACCCTCACGCTTTGCGCCTGGAGAATTCTGCTTAATACCGTCTTGATCAATGTGATCTCTCGGTGATACGGGATCTGCAGTAGCCATAACTATGCTCCTTTATCGATTGAATAATTCGGTTAACATTTCAGTGATACGAGCTTGTATACGCTCGCTGTAAAGTATCTTCGGATCAAAGTGTGCTGACTTACGGTAAGCGGCTTCTTTTTCACGTTTAGATACAGCTTGCTCAGCTTTACCCATAAGCGTGTCTACCATGCCGAGATCTTTTTCAATATCCTGAAGAGCTTTCATGTCTTGTTCCAGGATACCTTCTACGTCTTTGATTTCTTCATCAGCTTTTTTATCGTAATCTACTTTGGTTTTTGGTTTTTCACCGCTAATCCTAGAGGCCACGGCATCTGTAGCCTTTTCAGCTATCTCTGCCTGTACAGCTCCTGCCATCTCATCAAATACCTTATTTATCTGGTTTTTTTGTTTTTCAAGCGTTTCAATACGGGTGTTAAGATGTTTAATACCCTCACTTCTAGAGGGATCGAGACCGAGATCTTTATATCTCTTAAGAAATTCATCTCGACGTTGAGTAAGCTCTTCTATCTTGTCCAAACGAACAGAAGCATCAGTAGGGAAATCTGTGCGTGTCTCAGCTTTATATTTATTCAGAAGAGCCATAAGCTTACGATTACTTCTGACCCCAGACAGATTCTTAAACGTACGGAAAACGTTATTATACCATTCCGTGTCACGTTCACCAAATACACTTATGTCTTTACCGACTTTAGTAGCCCAGTAGCCGTCCATTTCTTTATAAAGTATCCGGAAGAACATGTCTTTAAGATTGTTTACCTCTTCTGGTGTAAATCCTTTGAACTCACCTGTATCCGGATCATAGAAGGAGCGAGCTCCGCGGATTGTTTGACGAAGCTTTTTAGAACGTTCAGCAGCGTCATCTCTCTGATTAAGAAGTTTCCGCATCTCATTCTGATAATTCATCAGCATGTCTTCGAATTCCTGCATAGTTTTGGAGAAAGGTATCTCTTTACCCGCTATCTGAACTATCTGCTTTTGGTATGCGTCTATAGCAGGTATGACCCGTTCTAGATAGTCCATACGGTCGATCATACTCTGGCGTACTTCTTTAGGAACCTCATCCCAATCGGTACCCTTAGCTTTTACGTTTTCGAGTATCTTAAGCTCAGAACGAGCGTTGTCAAAAAAATTCTCCACCACGTCCCAGCCTTTAGGTTTCGGGAGGTCCTTAACAAAATCGGGAGTTGTTCCTTTTTCTTTCAGGGCAATATCAAAAGCCGACTCAGAAGGACCGTAGGGGTCGGCAGATCCTTTACCTGCAGTTTTTTCAGGAACAGCACCGCGAGCTCGAGCCTCTGTTAGCTTCTGTTTAAGCTCAGCTATTTCTTTAGCTAGTTCCTGGATGCGTTTTGCCTCCTGCTCAGCATTCATCCCATGGCGTGTTGGAATAGCCATTCTTTCTACCGTAAGATTTTGTAGCTTCTTTTTAATTTCTTCTACAGTAGTAGGCTCAGAGGGCTTAGGCGTTAATTCTTCGCTAAGTCTTTTTGACTTTTCTCGATATTCATCAACTACTTCTTCAATACCCTTTTTGATATCTTCAGATCTTTTGATCGTGTCCTTTTCATTTTTAACTTTTTCTTTAAGACTAGATATCAAAGCTTCATGTTTCCTGACACCTTCAGGTCCCATGGTATCCTTATTCTCAGAGAAGTATTGTTCAGCCTTCTCTATTTCACCTCTAGTCTCTTCCAACTGCTTTACTGCTTGATCATATTCCTTAACGGCATTTTCGAACATCGCTATCATACGTTGATAAAAAGAATTCATTTTCCTCTTCTTTTCCCAATGTTTGATAGTACGATTAAGACGCGCCTCTTCCTCCCGAGCCTTATTTACTTTATCCTGTGCTTCTTGAGCCCTTTCTGAAGGCATCACAAAAGTCTTCCCGGGATCCATCTGAGGTTCTCCCGGCTTACGCTTCAAGAAGGTGTCAGTCATCCTATTAATCCACTTTTTATACGTATTTTTGTCCATCAGAGTACCAATAGCTTTTTCCCTCTCCCTACGCTCCCGGCTTATTTCTTTTTCTTCTTTTTCAGAAGGCATCATCTCAGGACTAATAGCTATCTCGTACAAACGATCTACTTCCCCATCTTTAAGATCCTCTTTTATAGCCTCCAGGCGTCTCTTGTAATCCTTAATAGGACCTTCATCTTTAACTATTTCTTTCTTGATGGTCTCAAGTTGATCCTTGTTCTTTTTAATAACGGGTTTCAAGCTATCTATAAGATTTCTTACTTGCGCCTGAGCCTGCTCTTTCATTTCTCCTAAGCGTCCTGAAGATAGCAGCTTCTCTGCTTCATCTACCACTTTCTGGTCTGCCTCAAGCTTACCCACCACATCAGACTCTATGTACTTCTTACGGTTTTCGTAAGCTTGTATGTGCATCTCGTACAGATCTTTAAGCTTCTGTGCACGACGATAAGGATCTTTGATAGCCTCTATACTTGGTTGGGCATCCTGTAGTCGCTTTCTATGCACCAACATTTTTTTGTACTCTTCAGAAGGAGTAACTGCATATTCTGCAGCTGTCTTCTTGAGCACACCGTACTGTCGGGCTCTTTCCATGAGAAGTTGTTGTACATTATGAGGCTGAACATCTATGCGTTCACTCGGCTTAAATTCAGAAGGCGGCTTCGGTTTCTTTTCCTCAGAAAGTTCTTTTTCTGGTTCTTCCTTTTCTGGCATATCTTTACGAAGAATAGCTTTTTCTCTTAAGGCTGTCAGAGGATCCTTCAGAAAACGGGCAAATTCCTGCAACTTAGGAAGAACCTTTTTCTCAAGTTTTATAATACCTTCATTCTTCTCCCTTAAGCGTTCATCACTAGATTTCAGGTCTTTTTCAGCCCTCTTTATGTCGAATTCACTCTTAGCTTCCTGCATAACCTTTGTACCTAAGATGTTCTCGAAGGTAGGTTTACCCTTGACTTTTGTAGCCTTCTGCATGATTTTAGCTACAATATCATCAACATTAACGGGTTTTTCGGAGCCGCCCTCAAGGAGCATCTTCCCAAGACCTTCCTTTTCCATCTGCTCTACAAAGTCTTCCACAAACGTAGGTTCATCAAAGAAATCCTGAAGAGTCTTCTTACCCATTTTAGTAAGGCGCTCCCGGTAGATGATCCAACCTGCTTCACTAGCAGGGGCTGGAGGAAGACCCCTGCTTTCACCTTTACCCGGTTTCTTTTCCTGATCGCTTTTCCATTTCTTTTCACGTTCCTGAATGGACTTCATCTTTTCCAGGCGTTCTTCTTTAGGCAGAGCATTCCACTCTTCTTTCGTCAAACCCATCGTGCGATGTGGGTCCTTAGCTGCCATCTTAAGGAAAATACCGCGGACAAAGTTTATTAAAGATGCTTTCTTGGACGTACTCGTCTTAATCAAATTTTGTAAGTTGGAAGCCCATGAAAAGATGTTCATAGCTTCATCCAACTTACCCTTAAAATTGAACTTTTTAATATTTGCACGCATGCTATTGAGGGCTTTTACTGCATCGTCCAATGTGGGCTCTTCGTGTCCAGCTAGAGGATTTCCTGTGAAATCCTTTTCTGTAGGATTGAGCTTAGTGCCTGGCTTGGCTTCCAGTACACTAAAAATCTTATCCCGTATCTGGGCTAGAGTTCCTTCATCATCCCCGAATTCACGAATCTTATCAAGGGTGTCTCCAAGACCTCCTCCACGAAACTCTTGAATTTTGTCGGCATACCCACCTATGTCAGCCGCTACTTTGGAAGTAGTGTCTTCTTCAGTTTCTGTAGGTTCGTCTTCACGGAATAGACGCCCTCCTGCACGGTGCCACTTAAGCCTGAACTTATCTTCACGAGAAAGTCTACCAAATTTTTTTGTGAGATCTCCTAGAAATTCTATTAGACGTTTAACATCCGGAAGACTGGATTCAGATGCTTTAGATAGATTAGCCTTAGCTTTTTCTCTAGCCTCCTGCAATAAATTCAGATAATCGTCTATTGCTGCGAACAATGCGGTTGTATCAACCGCTGATAGAGTTTCTAGATCTTTTTTCCTATTCTCTAAATTTTTTCGGATTTTCTGTGTATCTTCAGTTTCTCCTTCTCGTTGTACTTTTTGAGCCAGATTCTTCTCCGCTTCTTCAATCTCTTGTGCTTTTTCTTTACCTGTTTCAGGAATGTGCGACAATGATGTGGTATCTGTCTCGAGAAGCATGTTCAACAATTTCTTACTAAGTCCTAATTTGTTGGCTTCTTCCTGAATTTTGTTAAACTTACTCTCTACTTCAGCTGCCGAAGGCATTGTAGTTTCCAGAAGAGATTCTATTTTATTAAGCTCACTAAGCATCTCATCTGAATTCAATATTTCCATGACTCGATTAGCGAGTATAGCTGCTTCGCTCGTTTGGGACATCACATCACTTATACCCGTTCCTTTAGGTCCAGGTTGCGCGGGTGTTGGGCGTGTGACCAAAGATCTTGCGATTAACTGCGTTTGTTTGTCGTTATCCCCAAGCCACTTAATTTCGTGGGGTTTAAGCTTACCGCCCTGCGCAGCTTTTTTAATGTCTCGCAGTTCCCGATAGAGACGATATACCATATCAATTTTCATATCATCAGGCATTTTAGCCGTAGCTTCATTTTTGACCTTTTTACCTTCTTCATTACGGAGCTTGCCCAAAAAGAACATGACAGGTTTTTCAAGTTGACGTTCTATAAGCTCAGGCTTGAGCTGTGAGCGTTTTAAACCAAACATGTTAAGTTCTGATTCATCTAAAGGCTGTGGAGCTTCAGCAGGAGCTGCAGGCGCTTCAACAGGTCTGGTGGTTTTTACTATCTTGCTCAAAACCTTCTGGGCTGCATCAAAAGGTTGACCTAATCCAGCTGAAACCTTTGGGTCAAGTTCATCCTCAAGGTGGTGGAGAAACGCTGCTACTATTTTACCTGATTTGCGGAAAGCATTAGGATCTTGTGCTATATCCTGATCAACCAGCTGTTTGAACGCCGGGATATTTTTATACGCTTCTCCTACAATTTCTTCCAGAGCATCTACAAGACTGTTAGGATCTTCGAGATCCTGGAAAGATTTAACATCTTCTTCAGATATTCCAAGAAGTTTCCTCTCTTCTGGAGAAATCTGAAATTTGATGTCCTGCAGGCGCTGCAAAGCGGTTTGTGCAGTAAAAACGTCTTTCATGTTCTCATCCTTATCTTGTCTGTAGTCCTACGCGTACGCGTTCAAAAGCAGCCTTTATGATAGCTTTGTTAGATGCTGACCGCAGAGGTTTCGTCATGCGCTTGATTGCTTTGTTTATGAACTGTTCTTTATATTTCTCTAAAATCTGAGCATCTTCAGATTTAGCTGGATCCAATTTCTCTGATTCAAGAATGCCTTCAATATAATCTTCTAGCTGAGGTTTTATATAATTCTGAAACTGCTCTCTACGTCCAAAAAATCTCTGCAGTGACGGATCACCTTTCATACTCAGCATTTTTTCTTTAACAACACTCTTTAGATCTGAGAAAGCTTTTCTCCACTGTCCATTACTATAACGCTTTATGGTTTGCTCTATTTCAGGATCAGTTATCTCTTCGGAGGTAAATTTAGGATCTTTAGCTTTACCTCTAAGACCTTTAGCGAGATTTTCAAATTGCGCACGCACTGCGGGATCCTTTTTTATGGCTTCCAGTATCTTATTGTACGCAACTGAAACCCACGGCGCTGATTTCTTCCCACCAAGAGGAGTCGTAGGGTCCATGATGGTTTGAAGCACAAGATTTACTATAGGTTTGGTAGCTAATGTAGACAACAAGCTAGGAACGCCTTTTTCAGACGTAGCAGGAAAACTATTAGATACGGCTTCCGCTATAGCTTTTCCTTCAGGTTCTTTAAAGCGTAAGAAAAGCCTAGCGATATCCCTTCCCCACGCATCCACCATAGCTCTGGTTTTTTCATACTGTTGTGCTTTTGCTTTTTCTTGTTGTTCTTTTTTCTTTTTCTCTCCACGGGTTTGTTTGAGACCCCCCACACCTTCTGTACCTGAAAGTTCTGCCAAATCATCTACAGAGCCTATTTGCTTGTCACCGACAGCAATCACTCCGCCAAGGTCTTCTAGGAGTTTTTCTATCCCGCGTGTTTCTAATTTCTGCATGTATCTTCTTACGAATCCCTGATCAATGAGTTTTTTCATCTGATCGGGACCCAAACCATCTTCTTCAAGAGAATTTAAGGTGTCTTTTCTAATATCCTTAGCTTGTTCCACAAATTCTAAAGATGCCCCACGTTTACCGACATTGTTGACCTTAAAAGTATATGTACCAGGTCTGATGTTCTGAATATCAGCAGGAAGTTGCATTTGAAATATGCGATTTCCATAAAGATCCGGAAGCGTAAAATAAAGTCTACCTCTTTCGTCTATTTTAACAAGCTTCCATTTCACTTCAGACCTATCTTCTAAATTATCGAGAACTCCATCATCTATATCTCCAGGACGACCATCATATTCTTCACCTTCTTTATTAGCCTCTTCCCTGCGACGTTTATATTCTTCATCTCCTATAACAGGTCTAAAATATCCTTCAGCTATACCTCTCCCTGAATCCTCACCTTCCTGCTCTTTTTTACTAAATGCACGACCAAGAGCTGTTTCAAGCTCGCCTGGATTCTGTTTAAATTCAAGGACCATATCCGTTATGATTTTATTTATTGTTTCAGGATCAGGCTGTACATTAGAAGCATTAACATCCGTTATATTTTTGTCGCGCAAAAGCTGAGCTACAGTCTTGGGAAGGAGAGATTTCACACGCGTATAAGCTCTACGATAAAACTCATCTGCGATTTTGTTTATAGACTCATCACGAAAAAATCCGCCGGGCATATACCTGAAAAGCATTTTACGGAATACCTTAGCAAATGCCTCTTGCATGCCCTTCTGCCCTGTGAGTCTTTTTTGTTTTTCTTCTTCTCTTCTTGTTTCTTCAGCACGCTGTATCTCTTTGGGGTCTCCTTCAGCGGCTTTTTTCTTTTGTTTTGATTCAGGAACAAGGTCAAGATCTAAGAAATCAGATAATGCTTGGAATCTCTTGGCATCCTCTTGTTCGGCTGCTACAAGCATATCGTAAGAAATTCGGTACATCCCGAGGATGTTCATTATGGACGGCGACGGTATCGTAGGCATCGTCTTACTCCCAAAAGGTACATATACTAAAGACTTAGATAGAATTCAAAGTACATATTTATATTAAAACATTATTACGACAAAAAGCCGACCATATGATCGGCTTTTTTATAATGAATTTGTAAATTTTATTTACACTAACGATAAAACATGATCGGTGAGCACGCAGTTTTGAGTATTTATGTACTGGGATGCTTCAGATTCGTCCATCCGAAACACATCTCTAAATTTCAGGTCAGAGTCCTGGAGGACATCGAACACTACTAGCTCGAACTGTTTTGTCCGCATAGAGTCATCCTGTACTTTCACTGCTGTAACACCATTTTTCCATATCTGTCCTATTTGGATATTCATGATTTACTCCTAGTGAGCCGCAGTTTCTTGCTGCTCGGGCTCATACTCATCATGTCCAGCAGTTTTAAAACCTTATCCTCATTGTCATAGAAAGCTAACTGCACGAACTTTAGAGTATCTCCTTCCTTTGTGAACATTACAACTTTATAGTCATTGTTTAGACGTTCTATCTGGAAAGCAGACTTGTCATTCTCCCAGATCTGACCGTCCTCCAATAGCTTATTGGTAATAACCCATTTTCTCCATTCCTCAAGTGTCTGCACATTAATCTTCCCTTTAATTACACCGGTAAATCTCTCTTCTCACCTAAAACCACGCCGCTTTTACCTGTACTTACTTTAGCAGCACCTGAATTTCCAGCATCTGAACGAGAATTGTTACCTGACCGTAAATCTTCAAAAACTTGAGGAGGATTTACAGGGGCTCCGGGACGTTCATCTCGAGGTGGTATGTATTTAGCCTTCACTACAATGTCTACTTCAGTAGGTATGGTCTGTCTCCGTATGCTCTCGAGTACTTCTTCAGAGATTTCTTGCCCCTCTGATATAGGGATAGCCACATGTATAACATCATCCATTGTTACTGCTTCCACTGTCTTTCTTAATTGCTGTGCCCAAAGCAACCAAAATATCGCCGAACATTTTACTCTTAAAAAATTTGAATCCGGCGTGTCCTGTCATGTATGTGCACAACAAATAAACCAGGATTTGGACCAAACCGCCCTGCTTACTCAAATCGTCAAGCCATTTTTCATGTGCCGAAGTAAGAGAATCCGTTTTAACAACCTTCTTGTATCTTTCACTGTTGTTCAGCATCTCCGACCCTATAAAAATCTCATGCTGATGAAGTATTTCCTGAATCGCACGCAAAGAGTCTTCAAGGTCGGATATCCTTTTACCAACACCCCAGCTTAGATTGCGAAGTTCTCGATATGTGGCCGGACGTTCCAAGTCAGAAACCGGTTGTGCTACAATCGGAAAAAAAGAAATCAAAAGTAGTACAAGGACTTTCATTGTGTCCTCCCATAAACAATTAAGCAGGGGTACTTTTACCTTCTCCGAAGGTACCCCCGCCCCGACCTTCATTGATACGCCCGGCAGAAGCAGTACCCCCAGCAGTAGTTTGAGAGTTGTTTCCCGCTCGAGTGCCGTCCAAAATCAAAGGTCTGTTTCTATCTGATCCAGCCCCTCTTACAACAGGTTCTGTAGACATAATCATTCTCCTTATATACATACAACAAACGTATCTTAGAGAATTATATTTAAAGATTATTATCAGTAACGTTCTTCTATAACTCGTAACATTTTGCGTGTTACGATAGAAAAAAGACGTTAATGTACAATATGTTGCGAGTTATGGGAGAGGTGCAGTATACTGCACCTTTTAGAACCGAGAGTAAAAAAGGCTGGATTATAGCTCATAAAGTGCAACATAGTGCACTTTTTAGATGCCCCATTTGTCGCGCATACGTTGAGCTGTGTTCTGAAGATTTTTGCCCATTTGAATAGTTTTATCTATCTGGGCCTGAGTTTCAGCACTCCACGGAGATTTCTTTTTAAGAGTCGGGGCATCAAGAGCCTTAATCAGATCTTTTATGGGATCCTCAAAGTTTGTTACAGAGGGTACTTCAGACATTCGATGGCTTTGGGATTTGCCTTCACGACGAGCCTCAGCTGCCAGTTCTTGAAGCTTTTTAGTTCTGGCCTGTACAAGCTCGTATCTGCGTTTTATTTCTTCTGCAGCTTTTATTAAATTTTCCAGATTCATATTTTCATAGTATCTACTAATTTACCGTCAGAGGATAGATAATCTTCGATTTCTTTCTGAGTTTTCCAACCATCAATTTGCGTGGATCTTCCTGTGTTAATCCAAAAATGCAACTTGTTATTTTCAAACCTTCTCGGAGAACAACATAGGGGACCTAGGTATCCGTTACCAGACTCTTTAGCTTTTTTCGTTAATTTTATAAATAGCTTTTCACCGAGATCCTCATCAGCGAATCGCTGATCGACTTCTTTATCAGTCTTCTCATTATAAGTAACTAAACAAAATCTCTCATACTTCCTATCTACAACCATTTTTCCAAAAGGATTGTGGTCGAAAAAGAAACTTAGTGAGTTACCCCCAAAAACGCCACCGCATGAACTCTTTTTTATAGCATTCTCGAGTTCATCAGAAGTAATACCGACATGCTTCGCAGCTGTCTTTAACATACTATCTACAGGATTGTTCGGGTCCCAATTTAGGACTATATCTGTGATAAGTGCAGCGAGCTGAGCTTCCTGTTTCCGGATTTTGTCTCCCCCATAGTAGCAATCAAAGGAGCACCTCTCTTTGTTAAGCACCAAATCGCCCACACCGTCTATAACACAACCGCCTTCACATTTGTATATAGCACAATGTCTAGTGTGGAATTTTTTAGTAAGCAGATATGTGCCTGCTTGAGATATGGTAGTTTGTAAAAGCGTACCCCACAATAACATATATGGAGAAGGCTTATCGTAACCATAATAGCCCCTGGTGTCTTTTATCCAAGGGTGGGCCTCTTTCGGATCTTGGGGTTTTGCTATGTTCTTAAACTTCATACAGGCCTCCAGACTAAACCACCTTCTGTACTATCTACGAATCCACATTTTCTATAAAAGGCTTCCTGACGGTCTCTGTCTTGATCATACCCTCCAGGAAAAACAACAAGTCTTTGTCCCTTTTTTATGTGCGACTGAAGGACTTCCATAAGCTGTGTGCCTATTCCTTGTCCCCGGAGTTCTTTCGGCTGTACCAGGACTCTAGATATCCACCACTCAGCCTCTTGCACAAGGTCAGCAGAAGCCGTAGCTCTTTGATTGAAATCCTTACCATTCCAGTGCACCGTCAGATGATACGGGGTGCAAACCGTAGCCGGTTGGATTTTCATAATACTACTCGAATATACGTGCGCACTCATCACACAGTACCATGTCGTTTTTTCTTTTACGACAAGATTTTTTGTGCCTTTTGCAGTACATACATTTTTCGTATAATTCGGAAATCGCTTTCTTTATAGGACGGCGCATATTTTTACGCGTTTGCCCCTTTAGTGGGCTCATCACACTCCCTTAGCGTACATTATAAAATCATGTTTTTTTTATGTAATTTGCCTTATTTAAATGAGGAAAAGGTATATCAGGCATATTCACACCTAAAAACATACAGAGCTTTTCCCAGCCATCTCCAAGAGAAAAATTCAAAGTTATAAAATCTTCTGGACGGTCCTTAAAATATTGTAACACTTTCTCCTGATGTTCAACAAATCTTTTTCTTAAAATCTTTTCATTAAAATCAGGTGTACCATATGTGGGTATCCGTGCAACATTGTGAGTATTTTGCGTTCCAAATAATCTCTGTACAGATTTAATCCATGAATTAAGATCTCTGTATGTGTAAATGAATTTAGAGTCTGGATATTTTATATCGAGATCTTCATACATAACAGGTATACAACCGTCATCGACAAAATCCCATTTAGTAAGGTTTCTCAAATCTTTCTGATTAGGGTAATGCTTTGCTCTGAATCCCAGTATATCAAAAGCTTTACACAGAGTAGCTGTACCCGTCCTTCCTAAACCTATCCCAAAATACATATGATATCCTATTTATTGTCTCTGTTTTTTATGCGGTATCCGCTGTAGGACATCGCAAATTCCCCCCTTTAGTGGGCTCATCACACTCCCTCAGCTGAGAATAGAAAAGTTCTTTATAGTGTCTGTAAACGCTTTCATTTCTTTTCAGTTTCTCTAAAAGATCATTTACTTTAGCATCCTGTTCTTCATCTAATTCATGGATCTTAACCTTAGGGAGAGAAAATATATGGTTATTTTCTTCTTCACTCACAGTTTCCACGAAAACAAATTCAGGAGGTACTGGGTGAGGAAACTGTTCTCGAGAAAGAATTTTTGCAATTTGGCCTGTCTCAATGATCTTTGCGTACATTTTTATCCTTTACAATTTGATTTTTGACATCACCTCAGGATCAGACATGTTCTTATGCGGCCAGGGCACATCCGGGATACTTACTCCTAAAAAAGGACATAATTTTTCCCAACCATCTCCGTTTATGATGTTCATAACAAGAAGGTCCTCTGGTCTATCCTTGAAATATTCCATAACAGCTGTACGATGTTCAGGCATTCTTTTTCTTAATATCTTTTCGTCAAACGCCAAACATCCATATATTGGTAGATGTGCCTTTTTAAGCTTCCCTTTTTTCTTTATTTGAAATTGGTTGTAGCACGACTTCAACCAGGACTCAATATCCCTGCTCGTATATATAAATTTAGACCCAGGATATTTTTTATCGAGTTCCTCGTACCTTACAGGAATTTCTCCATCATCGACAAAATCAAAGATACTCAAATCTTTATAATCTGCCGGTGCTGGGTAGTGCTTAACTTTGTATCCTAAGATTTCAAAAGCTACACATAACGTATTAGTTCCTGTTTTACCTAAGCCTATCCCAAAGTACATGCAATCTCCTACTTGTTGTCCCTGTTTTTACCTATATGGTATCCGTCACAAAAGACACACTTGTATGTGCTGAAATGTTTCCCGTGCTTCTGACCCATTTTCTCCGCGGCCTTAAGAGCGGATTTCTTAGTGTTATACATCACTTTAGACTTTCCAGTCTTATTTGTGTGCGACCACGGACTGAACATCCCCCAGGCATTCCGGGTAATAAAGAAGTTCCGGATGAACCTAAGAGGAGGTCCCTGCTCCCATAGAGCGCGCACAATGTTTCTTATCTTCAAATTTTCCATTAGGTCTCCACCACCGCATCCATACGGGGTCTGTTTTTTTGCATTCATCCAGCCTGCGAGCAGCACCTTCCATCAATTTACCTAAAAGTTTATGGTAATATTTACACACATGCTCGAATGAAGTGCTTTCATTGTACTCACATGTTCCCGCTACGCTGCACCAGCTTTCCGTAGACCTTATGGGGCTCTTTTTTGTGCGTGACATATCAATGACTAGTAAGCACCGCCCAGGCCCTCTTTAGTTTAGAGAAAAATGGTCTCTCAGATATTATTTCAGATGCATCTATGTAGCTGTCTCCATCCATGGCGAATTCTTTCCAGGCTCCGGCTGCAATAGCTAGACATCGTTGTGTATTCTCTATTTTATGCTTTGAATCTGATTCAAAAATAAGACGGAACTGCTGTGGGATGTTTTCTGATTCCGGAACTTCTAAGGTATTTACTTGTACTAATATTTCGTATTTCATGTAACCTCAGAAGGGAATATCATCTTCTTTGCTTTTTATATTTTCTTGGTGTCGATTGTCTTCTCTAGCTAAGCAATCTTTTATGGTACGATAAAAGATTACCAACTCAAAAGACCCAGGAACTTTCCCTTTACCTGAATCCTCAAGTCCTTTACAATAATTGATTAAAGCATTCATTCCATCCAAAGAACTTTGCGTTAACCGAACCGGTACAGTCACTGAATCTTCAGAATTATCTAAACCTTCGAAAAATGAATATTTTCTAAGATGTATCGGAGCATCATTTGTCATTTTTATCTCCATAGTTTAGCATCCCGCCTTTGGGATAATTAACCCGTGTACCATCCTTATTAAGACTACCAAAACCCCTACAATCAGGACACGCCTCACACGGTCTATTTTTAACACGAAAAAAGGGGGCCTGTGTCAGCTCTCCTCTTCCTTCACATTTACCACACAGTACAGTACCCGGATACATTTCCTCATGGAATTTACGGCGCATTTCCAGTTCAAGAGCCTTGTTCTCATACAATAGTTCAGGCTTCATACGAGCTACAGCGCGGATACACTCAGGACCAATAGGTTTGCGTGTGACCCACTCCCAGTATTTTGTAGGATGCTCATCGAACCATAACCAGAACATAACCTCACCACACCCCAGAGTGAGGCATTCTTCTATGTGCTTCCCAAAGAAGGTATTCGCTCTAAAACCTTCCTTGAGTATGGACTCTACGTTTTTTTCTTCTGTGGCATGAAACCAATAAGGCACACGGCCTCCATATGCTTTATAGACATATTAACATACTTTTTTGTAATAAAAAAATCACGAATGAATTTGTCGGCGTAAGTATTTGTCATGGTCAGGCCACGCATTTAGTTCAGACTTTCTAACAAACATCGTATTTTGAGTAGACCTTTCTTGAACTTCTTCCAGCTCTCCGACATTTTTAATAAAGTCCCTTACGGCTTGCAATTCATTATCAGGTATCCCAACAGGGATAGGAACTCTGCAATGACTAAAACCTGCCAAACCTCCGCGGACATAATGTTCTATTATAGGTAACAAGTCAGAATAATGAAAAACATAATCTCCGATCATAATACGACCGCAGTGTACATCATTTATGTAAACGTTTTTTCCTGTCTCAAGATCGGGTATTTCATTAGACATTATTATCCTCCAAATCTTTTTTTATAGGCTTTTGTAGCTTTGGGTGTAAGCCAGGGATGATTCACATAAATAGGAAGTTGATCCATTGACAGCTTCTTCACGAAACCTATTTCAAGTTTGATGAGACACGGCTCACACATCACAAACTCCTCGTAACCTGACATAGGTAAGTATTCCCGAACGTATACATAGTCTTCGTGCAGGTCGTCCGTTATCCGGTATCCGAGCCACCCTTTCTTGCCGCAAAAAAAACAAGTTTCATGCGTAGACTGCTTTATGTATATACCAGGTATCGTACCGTCTGGATTTAAAGGTCCTACATCAGCGTTGATGCCCCGAGCCATCACGATACTCCAGAAAATCTTCTTCTTATTATGTTTGCAGAAGACTCTTCTTGGATATAGGGCCCATTAATGTGTAACGGTAATTTTTCTATAGCGCAGTTAGTGAGATAAGCCTCTTCGAATCTAGCCGCACATTCCGTACATACGCGTCCTTCAATACCCCGGAAGATTCCCATTTTTAGAGATTTTACATCTTTGACAAAAAGAATATGGTCGCGGCAGGTCGTGCGTTTACAGACAGTGCATTGATATACGTCATTGTCGATAACACTCTTATTAGGATAAGAGCATAATTCACAGTATTTCGTGGTATACACATGAGCATGAATCCCATGTACACTGTACAAGGCGTTCATCACAGCAACGAGCTCTACCATACTTATAACATCCAATATTATGTAATGCTTGTATGATTTATCGTCGATGTAAGAATGCCACCCTTTATAATTCTCGTATTCAAAATGTCGCAAAGGCATGAGAGCTTCCTTGATGGCTTTCTCAGCTTTTTCCTCTAAAACTTTTTTAGGTTCTTCTTTAGCTGTATGGTACTCTACAAAAACTTTAAGATTCCTCGATGTTTCCCATGACTCTCTCGGATTTTCAAATACGTGTAACCTGCTCCTATGTTCCCGACAGCGATCTATCGCCAGCTCTAAAGCTTCCTTATATGATTTGGTAACCCAGTAACGCCGAAAACTCGGAGGAGTGACAAGATATCTTCCAGTAGCATCAGAGAAGGCACCTTTTAGATCCCTTTTAGTTGCCCCCTCGTAGACGAAGCCTACAGTATCTGTCCCACCTTTTTTCTTCTCTACACCGTTCACCCAAACTGTTACTTCACGCAGATTTGCTTTAGAGCTTTCTATTTCCACGAATACCTCCTCTACATTCCCATACTCTCAAAAAGTTCGGTGTACTTAGCCAGAGTCTCCCGAGCCAATTTACCCGGCCTCACAACCTTACCTATATAATTTTCATTTACCTCACTGAAGTCTTCAATAAAATCCCCACACGGAGGATCCGGAAAGAATCCTATCGCAAAGTACGTTTCGGGGTTAGCGTAAAATAGAAGAGCTTCCGCAAGGTCTTTGATTACTTCTTTTTTTTTTAATCATAGAGGCAATTTCTCCGCTAGCTTCTCTCCATGACGCTCCGCTAGCTTCTCTCCATCACGCTCTGTCTTCTGGAACCTGTCTTTGAAGACCTGTTCGTGCCGCCAATCCAACCATTCATGATTGACATAAAGAGGAAGATCTTCTACAGGAATCTCTCCGATAAACTTTCCCTCTATGTATTTATAGCACTTCCCGCATATCTCAAAATGCGTTCCTTCTGCAACGCCCTCGGCTGACACTCCAGCAGGAGGAAGCAGCCTTTGTAGATAGCTGTAATCTTTAGAAACTTTTTCAGAAACCCTATATCCCCAACCTTTTGTGCTTGCACAACAACGGCAGGGACGTTCTGGTTTAATACTACCGTGGCTAATTCCCTGGGGAAGAGCAGGGGCCATTGCTTCTGATGCTTGTGTCTGAACGGACATAAGTAACTCCTTTTGGTTATAAGTACAATGCAGCGACGCGGTGATAGGACCGTTGGTCTTATTCGGCTTCGATGTGGCGGATTAAGGCTCAGGGGAAGGCCAACCGCCCCGCTTTTTCCACTACCACCGGGAGGGAGACGAAAGTACCCGTATCTCCTTACCGCGTAGCCCTGTCGCTGCTATTTCTTTTTCTTTCTAAAATGAAATGTTCTATACAGGACAGCTCCAATAAGTCGCAGAGCCGCAAAGTAAAGCACAGCCAAAAGCGTATATTTTGCTATCTTTTTTTTCTCAAACTCCATGGGATAACCTCTCTTTTATTCTTTCAAAAGCTCCTTCAGTAATCCAATTTTCATTGATATGAAGGGGGATTTTTTCTAAGGGAAGAGCATCTATGTAAATCTTTTCAAGAGCATGCACACAATTAAGACACATGTAATGATTTGTAGGGCACTCATCGGCATCAAGTTTACCGAGAGTCTTTGCATAATTAGGTCTTAAAAAAGAAAGAACCTGTCTAATATATTCAGGTTCTTTATAAAAATATCCGCTGAGAGTTCCTGACACAGCAATTAAATCCTTCGCTTCGCTTTCTGTATCTGTAAATGTATTGAAGCAATCAGGACATACCGTCCCCTCACACATGTCACAGTACTTATGTACATTCTTATGCGAAACACTTTTTCCAGGGTATGACATCATTATATCATTCCCACAAGAACAACAGTTTCCTATCTTTTTAACAGGCATAATTATCTCTTCTCTGCCACAGGGGGTTCCTCGAGATGTGCTTCAAGATAAGCTTTAAATTCCTTCCAGTTAACGCACTTCTGCCGAAAGAGCATATCTTCTTCCGAGGTATCACACCCGTCATCATCGTAGTTAAAAAAAGCCTGCTCAATCTGTTCTATGCTATAGCCCATAAATTCTCCTTTTATTTGCTGTATCTTTCCCAATAGTCGGCTTCAGAAGTCCCCCACCGGCTATTAGTTTCATTCCAACCGCGATCAGACTTGTCGGGCTTGTAGCTGTCACTTTGAACAAGCTTGGGTTTAGGCTTTCTTCTAGGAGTCTCCTTAGGATAGCAAACACTTTTGTCAACGATAGACCCGCATTTAGAACAATACTTAGCATCATCATCTAACTCTTTTGAACATGCCCAGCAATTCTTCATGGTACTTTAGCCTCCCGTTTACGAACCCAAATATAGACTTCTTTAACTACCCCGCCATGTGCATTCCATACTGTATCTATAGCTATAATGTGCTTATATCTCGGAATCATATTCAGACCGCATTGCCTCTTTACTATGACTTTTGGGCCACATGAGCAAAACAAGAGAATCAATGCAATAAGGATTCTCATAAGTCTTCTACCGAACGTAAAGCCATCATAGAATAAACAGGAGCTGCAAGATGTTTTGAATTCTTCATGTTAACATGTCCCCACTCCTGCATTTTAGCTAAAGCTTCATCCATGGTATGCCCTAAAAAATTGTTAGGCTCTGGACCTTTTCCCGCTATATCTACAAGATGAGGGTTGGTAGTATCGTAAGGTTTCAGATAATAGAAAACCTTTTTGGGATCTGCGTAGTCTCTATAGACTACGATGGTATGTGACTCGTTAGTTTCGTCCGCGTACACCACAAAGGTGCCCATTAATCTAAGCATCCTCATGATTACCCCTTATATCGGCTGTATCACATTTATAGCATTTACGATTCCGTGCCCTGGGATGTTTACATCTTCTTCCATATTCACAAACGACTCACCCAGGGAACGCTCCATACCAAATTCTTCCATAAGAATTCTCATTGCAGGTATAGAGGTTGCTCGATCCTTTTTATCTACGGATACAGAAAGATGTTTCATCCATCCGCCCGGGTGTTCTTCAATAGTGAAGACAGCACGATATCCTTCTGTAAGATAACACACATAATTAGGGTCATCCCCAGGGCATGTCCCGGTTCCATCTACGGTCTCAGGAACCCGCCCGAAGTTGCCGGGCTATAATAAATCCCAAAAGTTATCATTGACAATTTTCACAAATTCACGTGGAAAAGATGTCTGTTCATCACACCACCGTTGAAACTTTTCCTTAATGTCATCCGGCAATTTTGGGCTGCCTGTGTTAGGCGTAGTGCCCAACTCCGCCAGTGCTGTTTTTATGCGGTTCCAAGCAACACGCCCATCATGTTTCCCATCAACCAATTTGAAAAATTCATTAACCTGTTCTATTTCTTTACCAAGCATAAAAACCTCCAATATAAAGGCATTTTGCCTAACATCTCAGCGCACAGCCGATGCGGTACTCCGTTTTGGCTTGCGCTTGTTGTGCGTTGCCCGGCGCATCTTCGCTTTTGACGCCTTAATGGCTGCTCGGCATTCTACTCCTATTTCGTATCTATTTGAGCGCCATCCGTGTATTGATGCAAACGGAACGGTTTCGTTCAACTCTGCCAATAACTCAGAGATGTATCTGTCATATACCCTAATCAGCTCATTCACTTGCTTCCTCCTGCTCCGGGTTTCGCACAACGTCTGACACATGCTGAAGTTGCTGAAAGCAATTTGGGCTTTAGCCAGCATGTGTTTGTTGTGCGAAGTTAAAAACCCTACCGCCAGTAAAACTTGACACAACCGACACCGCGCCGCTTTTCTTTCCACATTACCACGAGAGCGGTAAAAAGCGACTCGCCATGATATACCATGACATATTTATAATCATCTGGGAAAAGCGGCTCACTCAACCACGAATACACTTCAAACTTGTTACCCATAATACAATCTCCAAAGGGTTTTTAATTTTGCACAACGTGTGCGCTACTGGTGCTGTGCCCGACCATCGGAAATACCTTCCGCCAACTCACGCTCAACACACCGCATACAGACCATGATACTCCCACATTTAGGGCATGGCACCATAGCGTTGTTGGTTGATGCGGAAGGAGCGGATTCCTCCAGTTTGGCGGCGATACGCTCCAGCAAACCAATAATCTTGTGACGATATATACGTTCGTTTTCGTCCCGCGCACCCTGATTCATAATCACCGCCTTTCAATTTGTTATGAGCGACTAGAGTTTCAACCAACGGTTACTGCATAGCCGATAGTTGCCGCATCTTAGCTGCGATATCGAATACCTCTTTATCTTCCAAGCAAGCATTCCGTACATACGTCTCAAGCCTGATAGTGAGAGCGGCAATTTCGGC
>Ga0180433_10001206_pt1 | contig 43618 bp, 45 predicted proteins | sample SS_ome_8_FD_132980 | JGI IMG/M metagenome (GOLD analysis project Ga0180433, IMG submission 132980) | Hypersaline lake sediment archaeal communities from the Salton Sea, California, USA - SS_1_D_1 metaG | ecosystem: Environmental > Aquatic > Non-marine Saline and Alkaline > Hypersaline >...
CCTTCCTGCCCGGCCGGCGTGAGCTTCTGCTCACGTCTGGCCGCCGAACACCTTGTCGATCTCGCTGTCGGCGATGTCCCAGACGACGTCGTGCGGCGGAAGCGGTTCGAGGGTCATGAACTCCGGCAGCCGGTCGTCAAGTTTGGTGAAGCCGGCGCGGCGGTTGAAGTCGCGCTCGAGATCGAGGATCTCCTTCCCGATCCGGGAGACGTCGTCGGCCGTCCATTCGGTTCCGAGAACGCCGTTGCACTCGTCGATCATCCCCTCGAACCCGGAGGCGATGTCGAGGATCGCGAACGCGATGAACAGGCAGTGTCCGGTCGAATCGATGAACGCCGTCGCATATTGGAAGTTGCGCGCGAGCTCGGCCTTGTCCGGGTTGAGCGGGTCAAGCTTCCCGGAGACGCCGAGAATCTCCGGCGCGATCGTGTAGCCGGACGTGTGATCGGCCCCCATCGTCGAAACGGCGTAGGTCATCCCGATTCCCTTGATCGCCCGCGGCTCGTACGCCGGCATGTTCTGCCCCTTCACGTGCGGGACGCGGGCGACGCCGAACGCTTTCCCGGTCGTCAGCGCCCCGCCGCCGAGGATCCTGCCGAGCGGCGTGGCCTTCCCGATCTCGTGCACGAGCTCGATCGCGCGTGCGCCGTCGCCGAACGGGGCGACGCCGCCTTCCATTGCGACCGCGATCGTGCCTCCGATCTCGATCGTGTCGAGGCCGTACTCGTTGCATAGCAGGTTGAGTTCGGCGACCTGGTCGAGATCGGCGATCCCGCAGTCGGCGCCGAGGGCCCAGGCCGACTCGTACTCGATGCACGAGGTGTGCTCGGTCCCGTCCTCGTGATGCCAGGTGTTCGAGCAGCAGATGACGCAGCCGGGCGAGCAGGCGTGGTTGTACAGCTCGCTGCCGGTGCGCTCCTTGTTTCCCTCGAAGATCGCCTCGCCGGCGATCTTCGCCGCGCCGTCGAACCGACCGGAGCTGAAGTTGTTCGTCGGTAGCGCGCCGGCCTCGTTGATGATGTTGACGAGAACCGCGGTTCCGTAGCTGTTCAACGCGCCCTTCGGCTTGGTGATTGCGTGTTCGGTCAGCGCCGCGGCCAGCTTCTTCCGCCCCTCCTCGAACAACCCCTCGTCCGCGATCGCCACCCCGTCCGCCCCGCTGTCGTCGACGACGATGAACTTGAGGCCCTTGCTCCCGAGGACGGCTCCGAGGCCGCCCCGCCCGGCGTAGCGGCTCGGGCGTCCCTCCTGGTCGTTGAAGCAGACCCCGGCGGCGGCCATCCGGTGCTCGCCGGCGACGCCGATTGAGCAGACGTCGACGTTCTCCCGACCACCGTGCTTGGCGAAGACGTCCGGGTAGACCTCGGAGAGCCTCTTCCCGGTCCACGCGTTGGCCGGCTCGAACGACGCGTCATCCACCGTCACCTTGAGGAGCCAGAGCCCGTCGTCCTTCGGCTGGCCTTCGATGATGATCGCTCGAATCCCGAGACAGGCGAGCCTCCGGCCCCAACCGGTCCCCGCGTTCGCCTCCTTGATCCCGCCCGTGAGCGGCGACTTCCCGCCGACCGAGATCCTAGACGATGTCGGCGAAGAAGTACCGGTGACGATCCCGGGCGAGAAGACGATCTTGTTGTTCGGACCCAGCGGGTGGCACGTTGCCGGCACCTCGTCGTGGACGATGCTGGACGTCAGCCATCGGCCCGCTCGGTTCTTGTACTTCTCCGGCAGCGGCTCGAACGCTGCCGTCCGATCGGTCATGTTGACGCGAAGAATCCGGTCCATGCTCTGCCTCCTTGGATGCTGTTTCAATCTCTATTTGGCGCCCTCGGTCTAGCATGAGAGTCGCACCGAAGTCAAGCGGACGCACGGGGTCTCCCTGTATCGATGGGGAGCCCCGGGCGGGTAGTCACCGTCACAGCGATTCGTCTTCGGCCAGGAACCCGTACGCCGACGGGCACACAGCTCCGCACTGATTTCCGTCCTCCTCCGAGCTGGCGGGGATCGTGTTCCCCGAGCCTTGGATCTCTCCTTCGAAGCGATGGTGCGCCGCGGCGCCGCTCTGCGGCGCGCAGTCTGAGCCCAGGAGCAGGATTCCGAATCCCTGATTGGCCGCGAGGGTGCAGTCTCGCACCGTCACAGATGCCTTATCCCACACCAGGATTCCGTCTCCGGTGTTGCCGTGTATGTGCGTCGAGTGCGCGCTGACGGTCGCCGCATCGGCCGCCCAGAGGCCGGGACCGATGTTGTCCACGACCGTACACGAGCGGAGATCGATGGAACCGTTGCCGGTCACGTGGATCCCGCCGGTTGGCTGGTAGCCGAGCGCGCGGATCTCGCCGGTCCCGTTGCCGGAGATCCTGCAATCCGTAAGTCGCGCCGTTCCGGTCCATGGGACGACCAGACCGTACTCGTGGTTTCCTTCCAGACGACAATCGATCAACTGGAGCTCCCCGGAGGCGAGTCGAACACCGGACCGGGCACAGTCGAGCACCGAGACGTCTTCAAGTCGGACGTCGACGGCTCCCGAGGAGACGACGCCGGCCACTTGGCCGACCGAGATCCCGTCTCGGCCGCCACGGACGGTCAACCACCGAATGCTGATACGGATCGGCTGGCTTGTGGGCGTGCCGATGGACAGGACCGCGTCCTCGGCCCCTCCGCGCAGGCAGATGAACACGGGATCCGATGATCCGGAGACGGGCTGGAGGGTGATCGACTTCTCGATGACCAGTCCGTCCGGGAGCTCGTAGGTGCCCGGTTCCAGATAGAGGATTCCCCCGGGAAGAACGAGGTCGACGTGCTCCTGCAGTGAGTCGGCGGGACGCGCAGTTCGCTCCGCGTTCGGGAGCAGCGCTCGGACGTCGACCAGTCCGGGGAGGGCAAGAGGGGTTCCTCCTCGCGTGGCGGACAAGTACGCGACGATCCTCCGGACGGCGCGAACGCGATCCGCTCCGCTTCCTGACGGAGCGGATCGGAGGTTCTCCAGCTCCACCTGGATCAGTTGGGCGAAGGCGGAGATGCTTTCCAGCGCGGCCGCCGCTTCCGCCCGGTCCTGCCTGTTCATGGGAACGGCCTCGGCCGATAGGAGCAGCTTCGCTGCGCGGTCTTCGAGCGCAGCTCCCCGTTGGGACGGGTCACCGGCAGGGCTCAGGGTCTCCATCATCTCGTCGAAGTAGGTATCGAATCCTTGGGGATCGGCGGCGAGCAGAGCGGCCTTCGCGTAGTACATCGCGAGTTCGACTGTGTCGATCAGATCCTGAAGCTGAACGAGGAACGGAACGTCGGCGGCTCCCGCTCCTTGAAGGGAAAGAACCGCGAGGAATCCGAGCAGGAGAAGCGCTCGGGTAGAGAGCAGCTGTCTGAGACTACGGAGCGTCGAGCGCATCGTGTCTCTCCTCCTTTCCTGGGAGCGGCCGCTGGGGCCGCGGCATGTCGCCCGGAGGATTCGGCAGGAAGCTGTAGCCGAATCCCTTTTCGTTGTAAACGTGGAGGGCTCCACCCGGCTGGGCCGCCTCCAACCGCCGTCGAAGCTGGTAGACGCACTGGCGGATGTCGTTGGAGTCCGCGTAGGGGGACTCGGGCCAGAGAGCCGGCAGGATTTCGTCGTCGGAGAAGACCCTTCCCGCTTCCGACGAGAGCAGCGTCAGAAGGGAGAATTGCTTCGGCGAGAGCCTCACGTGCCTTCCACCCAGATGCGCGGACTTCTTCCGAGCATCGATCCTTAGCTCCGAAGACACAGCGGGCTCGACCGCCTGTTTTCCACGCCGGCGCTCAATCCGTCTCCCCAGAGCCCACGAAAGCGCGCTGAGCAGCGACCAGGCCCCGAAGGAAACGGCCGCGGTTCGGAGCCCTTCGCCGATCATCGCCGCCCGGGAGGCCGTGACGTCCTGCGTGGCCCGGACGTAGCCGTCGAGCGACGCGAAGGGGACCCGCACATCGAGCATCCATCGGGATTCGCGCCTCTCCAGGGACGTTCGGACCTCGTGCTGCGCGCCGGGACTCGGAGACGCGAGTTCGCTTTGGAGTGCACCGTCCTCGCCGGCGGCGAGGACAGCGTCGCCTTCGACGACCAGCTGAATGGAACGGTATGGACCGGACACCATGACATCGACGACGCGGCGAAGCGTATCTTGCTGGTGACGCTGGAGCCACGATTCTGCGGCTTCGGCGAACGCCAACGTCGACACGTACGCGTCGGCGGTCGCGGTCTCGGTCCAGTTCTGGTACGCATGGTGGATCCGAACCGTGGCGTACGCCGTCGCAAGGACGAGTGTCGCCGCCGCGATCCCTCCGACAGCGACGGTTCGACGAAACCGGATCGTCGCCATGTCATCGTTTACGGTACCGAACGGCGGATCACGGGACAAGCAACGAATCGGATCCAGCGTCCCTGCGACGGATCCGATGGGCCCGTCGCTCCGCTCAGCTGATGCGGATGCGCGGATCACAGACCGTGAGGGCGACATCGGCGATCAGGTTCCCGACGATCAGGAACGTCCCGTAGAACAGCAGCGCGGCCGTCACCACGTGCTGGTCCTGGTAGCTCACCCACTGGAGCAGGATCTGCGCGAACGACGGGATGTCGAACAGCGCGGCGACGATGATCGAATTCATCAGCACCATCGGGAGCATGACGCCGAAAGAGCTGATCAGCGGGTTGAGCGCGTTTCGCAGCCCGTGGCGGAAGATGACGCGAAGCTCCGAACCGCCCTTCGCCCGCGCCACCGCGATGTACGGCGACGACATGACGTCCTCCATGCTCATCCGCGTGATTCGAACGACCGTGACGAAGATCGGCGTGCCGACGATGATCCAGATCGGCAGGAGGTGCAGGATGCAGCTGCCGAACTTTGCGAGGGACATCGGGGCGCCGGCGAACCGCCACCCGCACATCCCCCAAAGCCCCGAACCGACCATCAGCGGGTCGATGAACTTGTAGATAAACCAGTGGATGAGGATCCCGGTGATGTAGGTCGGGACCGAGAGCGCGGGGTAGGTGAGGAGGCCGAACACGGCGTTGGCCCGGCGGCCACGGAAGCGCGAGGACAGCACCCCGAGCGGGACCCCCAGCAGCCACGCAACGGCCATCGATGTAATCGACACGATCAGACTCACCTCGACCGGGCCGCCCGGCCGGAAGAGGAACGGGCCGACCGGTCCGTTGGTCCGGAACGAGATCCCGAAGTCTCCCCGGGTGACGACGCCCTCGAACCAGATCCAAAACTGGACGAAGAACGGTTTGTCGAGCGCCTTCTCCGCACGGAGGATCGCAGGGAGCTCGGGGTCCAGTCCGAACGCCCGGACCGCCCATTCGAGGGGGGTGTAGAAATCGCCGGGGTACATGCAGATGATCCCGAAGGAGACGAAGGCAATGGCGGCGAAGACGAAGCCCGAGAACAGGACGCGTTTGGCGATGTGGATCAGCATGATCCCTCTCCTCAGTGACGCGTTGCTTCGATCTGAGCCGCAGGCTACACGGCGTTCTCCGTACGGTGCCGCGCGTTCGGTCGGACATCGAGGACTCGACGGCCCGCCGGTCAAGCACCCGCGGATCGAGCTTGTACAAGGATCTTCGAACGGGCGGTCGATGCATGCGATAAGGGTCGTGTTAGGAAACCGTTAGCTTTGCGTGAAGGAGGGCTCGCGGACCCCGCTCGGACGCACGACCGCGATCCCGATCGTCCCGAAATGGGAGGGAATCCGCCGAAGTACGGCGAGGTGATGCCGCTCGATCAATCCGTCGAGGCAGCCTCGTGCGACGTAGTCGAGAAACCCCGCGTTGTGCTCGTCGCCTGCGGTATGTTCGATCCATCGGATGACCTGCCATGGGACGTGGAACGTTGAACGTCGCGGCTCGCTGAAATCCGTTACGAGGAGCGCGCCGTTCGGCCGGAGGACTCGAAGCGCCTCGCGCACCATCAGGGAACGTTCCTTCTCCGTGTGCTCGTGGAGCGCGAGGATCAGCAGGCTCGCGTCGAACGAACCGTCGGGAAACGGCAGCTCGTACGCCGAGGCGAGGGCGTAGTCCGTGTTCCGTCCTCCGCGGCGCTTGGCGGCCGTGATCATCGCCTCGGCCAGGTCGACGCCGCTCGCCCGGATTCCGGATCGCCCGAGGGCGCGGCACTGAGCCCCGGTTGCGGAGGCGATGTCGAGGACGTCGCGCGCGCCGAGTTCCCGGCAGATGCGCACGATCTTCGGTCGGAGAGGCCACAACAGCGGATCGATCAACGCGCGATACATGCGGACGGCGAGAGAGCCGTAGCGGGTCTTCCAGGCCATGGTGCAGATGGTAGGGGAGCTTCCGCTCAGTGCAAATCCGGTACCATGGGGCGAAGGAGGAGCCACGATGTCGGATTGCACCAACAGGGAGTCGAACCTCGAACGTTGCCCGTGCACGTACCCTGGTTGTCCGCGAAAGGGAACCTGCTGCGACTGCTTGCAGTACCACCTCGCGCGGCGTGAGTTGCCCGGCTGTTGCTTCCCGCCGGAGGTCGAGCGTTCGTACGATCGATCGTTCCGGCGGTTCGCCGAGATCCACGGAGGCTGAACGCGGCATGGCCGGATGCTCGAGACGTCGTGCCCCGGGACTCGTCACGCGGGAGCGGATCGCCGCCGATCTGGCGGAGCTGGGCGTCGCGGCCGGCGATACCGTGATGCTCCACGCGGCGGTCGGCGCGATCGGCTGGATCGTCGGGGGTCCGGATCGCGTTTTGGCGGCGGTCCTCGACGTTGTCGGCGAGGCGGGAACGCTTCTGATGTACGTCGGTTGGGACGGATCGCCGTACGATGTCACGATCGGGGCTCCGGAGCTTCCGCCGGCGCTGGCCGAAGCGTGGCCCACCTACGATCCGCAGACATCGCGGGCCGTCCGCGATTGGGGCGTGCTTGCAGAGTACCTGCGGACCTGGCCCGGCGCGAGACGAAGCGCCCATCCGGACAGCTCGTTCGTCGCCGTCGGGGCGAAGGCCGACGAACTGACGCGAGATCATCCGCTGCAGTACGGGATGGGGCCTGGCTCGCCGTTGGCGAAGCTCTGCGAGGCCAAGGGGAAGGTTGCGCTCCTCGGTTCGCCGTTGTGGAACGTGACCCTTCTGCATCACGCCGAACACCTCGCCGAGGTTCCGAACAAGCGGATCGTCCGGTACTGGGCGCCGATCCTCCGGGACGGCGAGAAGACGTGGGTCGAGATCGAGGAGTTCGACACGAACGGGTGCCTCCCGTGGTACGGCCCAACGGACCTGTTCGAGGCGATCGCAGGCGAGTACCTGAGGAGCGGGCAGGGTGTCATCGGCCACGTCGGCGCGGCGCGGAGCCACCTGTTCGACGCGGCCGGCCTGACGGAGCACGCGGTCGGATGGATCGAGAAGCGGTTCTCCGACTACGAGCCGCAGAGCTATCACGTGGAGGTCCGCGCGGCCGAGCCTTCGGATCATCGTGAGCTCGCGGCACTGCTCGGGATGCACGACGAGGAACTGTCCGGTTCGACACCTTCAGCGGCCCGCCTGTCGACGCGGGTCGACGGGTTCCTCGAGCATCCGGATCGGAAGGTGTTCGTCGCCGCGGCCGACGAACGCGTGGTGGGAATGATCGTTTTCTCGCAGGCAGCGCCGGGTCGCGGATCGATCGACTTCGCGTTCGTCGAGCCGGAGTTTCGGCGGCGGGGGATCCTGCGCGAACTGGAGATGGACGCATCGGCCCATCTGCGAGAGATCGGGTGTCACACTGTCGAACTGCGCGTCGACGCGGGGAACGGTCCGGCGCGGGCGGCGTGGCGCGATCTTGGATACGAACCGAAGGTCGAGTTCCTGGAGCGGATGTTGTAGCGACAGGGCAAAAGCGATGAAGAATCAGCTGGTGGCGCGGATCCTGTACGAGATCGCCGATCTGCTTGCGCTCGACGGCGTCGCGTTCAAGCCGCAGGCGTATCGACGGGCGGCGCAGGTGATCGAGTCGTTGTCCACGCCGATCGAGGATCTGGTCGAAGAGGGGAAGCACGGGGATCTTCCCGGGGTCGGTGATGCGATCGCGAAGAAGATCGCCGAGATCGTCGAAACGGGCCGTCTCGAGTACCACGAGAAGCTGAAGGCGAAGCTGCCGATCGACCTGTTCGCGATGACCCAGGTCGACGGTGTCGGTCCGAAGACGGCGAAGCTCCTCTACGGAGAACTCGGCGTTCGCGATCTGGCCGACCTCGAGCGGGCGGCGCGGGAGGGGAAGATCCGCGACGTGAAGGGGCTCGGTGCGAAGACGGAGGAGAAGATCCTCCGGGGGCTCGGAGAGACGCGGCAGGTCGAGGGCCGGATCCTCCTCGGGCGGGCGTCCGACCTCGCGAACGACCTGATCGACCGGCTGTTGAAGACGGGCCTGTTCGCCCGGATCGAGGCCGCCGGGTCCCTCCGGCGCGGCCGGGAGACGATCGGCGATCTCGATCTGCTCGCCGTGGCGGTGAAGCCGGAGGAAGCGTCGAAGGCGGCCGAGGCGTTCGTCGGACTGGCCGACGTCGAGGAAGTCCTCGCGCGGGGGGCGAAGAAGTCGTCGGTCCGTCTCGCCGGCGGCGTTCAGGTCGACCTGCGAATCGTTCCGTCCGAGTCGTTCGGCGCCGCGCTTCAGTACTTCACCGGCTCGAAGGCGCACAACATCGCGCTTCGAAAGCGGGCCGTGGCGAAGGGCTGGAAGCTGAGCGAGTACGGGCTGTTCGGCAAGGGCGAGCGGGTGCTCGCCGGACCGGAGGAGGCCGAGATCTACCAACGGCTCGGACTTCAGTTCGTCCCGCCGGAGCTTCGCGAGGACGAGGGGGAGATCCAACGCGCCGAGGCCGGCTCGCTGCCCGAGCTGATCGAGCTGGCGGACGTCCGCGGCGACCTGCACGTGCATACCGACCGATCGGACGGGAAGGCGACCCTGGAGGAGATGGTCGACGCGGCGCGGGCGCGCGGCTTGTCGTACGTCGCGATCACCGACCACGCCAAGTTCGCCGAGGTGATCGGCGGCCTGACGCCGGACGACCTGCACCGACAGGTCGACGAGATCGCGGCGCTCAACGAAGGGCTGAAGGGATTCCGCGTGCTGACCGGGGTCGAAGTGAACGTCCAACCGGACGGGTCGCTCGACGTGCCCGACGAGCTGCTGGCGCGGCTCGACGTCGTGACCGCCGCGGTCCACTCTCACTTCCGACTCGGTCGCGACGAAATGACGGCGCGGCTGGTCCGTGCGATCGAGCACGAGCACGTCGACGTCCTCGCCCATCCGACCGGGCGGAAGATCGGCGAGCGACCGGCGTACGAGGCCAGCTGGGACGCCGTGTTCGAGGCCGCCGCCGATCACGAGACAGCGATGGAGATCAACGCCAACCCGATCCGGCTCGACCTGAGCGCCGAGCTCGTCCGCCGTGCGATCGACGCCGGCGTCAAGCTGGCGATCGGCACCGACGCGCACACCCCCGAGCACTTCGACTTCGTGCGCCTCGGCGTCCTCACCGCGCGGCGCGGCTGGGCGACGAAGGCGGACGTGCTGAACGCGCGTTCCGTGAGCCGCCTGGCGATCGGCCGTTGAATCGGGGATCCGCCGGCCCTAGGATGGAACCCGAGGCGGTGCAGGCGCGCGCGACGCAGCGCGGACGATCGACGTGCGGAAAGGAGGGGTGCTGTGCCCGAGTTCGGTTCACCGTTTTCCGGATTGGCGGCCGACAGGAAGCTGACGGAGGAAGAACTCGTCCGCGCGATCCGATTCATGATCGCGGCGGAGTACGAGGCGATCCAGCTGTACATGCAGCTCGCTGAGTCGACCGACAACGAACTCGCGATCGCAGTTCTGAAGGACATTGCCGACGAGGAGCGCGTTCACGCGGGCGAGTTCCTGCGGCTCCTACACGAACTGGCTCCGGACGAGGCGAGGTTCTACGCCGAAGGCGCCGAGGAGGTCGAAGAGGAGATCGCGGATTGAACGTAGTCCAGGAGCCGAGGCGTGCTGTAGCTAGCGGATCTCCCGAATCTGGGAAGGGTCGTGGTCGAGCAGCTCAAGCGGGCCGGGATCGAGACGCCGGATGCGCTGCGGAGGGTGGGCAGCGTGGAAGCGGCGCGGAGGCGCGGAGGCTCGAGGCTTGCGGCGTCGACGTCTGCCTGAGCAAGGTGTCGGCACTGGAGGGGGCGATACGCAGCGTCCGCTGGGACGCGATCCCGGCGGAGGAGCGGGATCGCCTGTGGGGTGCTTTCCGCCGGCGTACCGGCGGCTAGAGATGGGACACGCCTGAGGGGATCCGACCGATGCCTGAGAAGATCTCTCTGGATGCTCATGCTCACGTCCGACCCTCTCGCACCTCGGAGGAGCTGGCGAACGCGGGGGCCGTGCTGGCGATGACCCTCTCCCTCGACGAAGCGGAAGCCGTCGTCCGACGCAGGGAGCCTTGGGTCGCCTGGGGCGTCGGATGCCATCCGCGAGGTGTCGAGGCTCAAGCGGCCTTCTCCGCCGACCGATTCCGACGCCTTGCCGACCGCGCGGCGATCATCGGCGAGGTCGGGCTCGACGTCCGGACGTCGAAGGTTCCGCTCGACGTGCAGCTGCGAACGTTCCGCGTGGCGCTGCAGACGGCGGTGGAGACGAGAAGGCCGATCAGTATCCACAGCTACACAGCGACGGGCGAGATCCTCGCCGAGCTGCACCGAACGCCGGTCGCCGCACCGATTCTTCACTGGTGGACGGGGACGGCGGCCCAGACGAAGGAGGCGGTCTCTCTCGGCTGCTACTTCTCCGTCCACTCGGCGGTGGTCCGGCGGTCGATCTTCCGAACCTGCGTCCCGCCCGAGCGGCTTCTGGTCGAGAGCGACCACGGATGGGGCGATCCACCGGCCGCGATTCCATGTCGAGTCGAGTGGGTCGAACACCTGTTGGGCGAATCGCGGAAGATGCCCCGGGAGGAGGTTCGCGCCCTCGCCTGGCGCAACCTCGCCGCCATCGTGAGGCAGACAGGGATCGAATCCCTGTTGTCCGCCGCTCTTGTCGCGGAGCTGCCGTCGGTCAGCAAATCGGCCGACCGAGGAACGGGGCTCTTCGGTGCGTAGGCGGCGGTCGAGTTGAAGAGGTCTTGGGGCAACAAGCAGAGCAACGACAAGGAGTTGCCGTGACCGCCGCGCGGCGGCTCTCAGGAAGGGAGGGACTTGCGAACGAGGATCTACGGATTCGAAACGCGCTCCTGTCGATTCATCCGACGGGCGAGCACCCGGCGTGGCACGGGGCTCCGACGGCGGTTGGGCTTCTGCGCGGGGTGGACGCCGAGACGGCCGTCTGGCGACCGTACCCGGAGGCGAACAACCTCCGCGAAATCGCGCTGCACGTGGCGTTCTGGGAGAACAGCGTCGCCAATCGATTGACCGGGGGAGAGGTGCGGCTGGAGTTCGAGCGCCGCGAAGGGGGGTGGCCCGTCCGACGGGACTCGGTCGATGAGCACCGCTGGAAGGACGAGGTCCGCCTGGTGGTAGCGTGTCACCGGTATCTCGTTCGAGCGGTGGCCGGATTCGATCCCCGCCGGCTGGACGAGCCGCTCGGGGAGCGGTCGAGCCGGCCCGCCACCGAGTACATTCACGGCGTCGCCGAGCACAGCCTGTACCACGCCGCCCAGATCAAGATGTTGAAGGGTCTCGCAAAGCGCGCGTCCTAGCGAGTCTGTATCATCACCTCCTGCCGATCCGGAGGGACTTCTCACTGGAGGATGACGTGAAGGGCATCGTTGAGACCGAGCGGCTGTACCTTCGGGCGTTCGTTCCCGAAGACGCCGAGATGATCTACCGGCTGAACGGCGATCCGAACGTCATGCGATACATGCCGGATCACGCCAAGGCGAACGTCAGTCGGGAGTCGGCGGAGCGGATGGTCGAGCGGTCGATGTCGTACTACAAGGCGCACCCGGGTCTCGGGATCTGGCCGGCCTGCTTGCGTGAAGACGACGCGTGCATCGGCTGGACCTGTCTGAAGCATCTCGACGACACCGACGAAATCGAACTCGGCTACCGTTTTTTCCCGGAGCATTGGGGGAAAGGACTCGCCACCGAGATCTCCGAGGAGGTCGTGCGGTATGGGTTCGAAGATCTCGGGCTCCGACGGATCGTCGGGATCACGCATCCGGAGAACACGGCATCGAGGCGGGTTCTCGAGAAGATCGGCTTTCGCTACGAGCGAGACGCACACCACTACGGCATAGACGTCGCCTACTACGTCCTCGAGTCAACGGGGAACGCGTCGGAGAGGGGAGAATGAAGAGCCTGCTTCTGGTCGGCGTCGGTGGATTCGTCGGCGCGTCGCTTCGCTACGGGGTCGGCGTCTGGGTTGCGCCGCTCACGGACGGATGGCGATTCCCTGCCGCAACGTTCCTGGTCAACGTTGTCGGCTGCCTTGCAGCCGGAGTGTTGATGGCTCTCGCCACGAAGCAGGGTCTCTTCTCTGCGAACACGAGACTCGTCCTCTTCTTCGGCCTGCTGGGTGGATTCACGACGTTCTCCGCGTTCGGTCTCGAGGCGGTCCATCTGATCCAACGTCAGGAGACCCTCATTGCCGTGCTCTACGTGGCAGGGACGCTGGCCGCCGGCTTCGCGGCCGTCGGGATCGGAGGAGCGGCAGTTCGCTAGCGCGACGGAGGAGGGCGATGGGGCATATGGCGCTCTCGGCAGAAGCCGGTCTATCGGCCGAGCGAAACGCCTCGCGGGGCGGTTGCATCGATTCCGTTCACCCCTGTAGGATGGAGCGGATGTCCACAGATGTAGCCAGTTCCGCGAATCACGAAAGGATGGTCCGATGGCCGCTGTCGTACTCGATGGGAAGGCATTGTCGAAGCAGATCGAGGCGTCGCTCACCGAGCGGGTCGCGAAGCTGAAGGAGAAGTCCGGAGGCCGCACGCCGATCCTCGCCACGATCCTCGTCGGAGAGGATCCGGCTTCGGCGACGTACGTCAAGATGAAGGGGAACGCGTGCAGCCGGGTCGGGATGGAATCGTTGAAGGTCCTCCTCCCGGAGACCACGACCACGGAGGAGCTCCTGGCGGAGATCGACAAGCTGAACGCGAATCCGGACGTCCACGGGATCCTCCTTCAGCACCCGGTGCCCGAGCAGATCGACGAACGCGTCTGCTTCGACCGGATCGCGCTGGAGAAGGACGTCGACGGGGTGACCTGCCTCGGCTTCGGCCGGATGACGATGGGTGAAGCGGCGTACGGCTCGGCAACGCCGGCCGGGATCATGACGCTCCTCGATCACTACGGGATTCCGATCGAGGGGAAGCACGCCGTGGTCGTCGGTCGGAGCCCGATCCTCGGCAAGCCGATGGCGGTGATGCTCCTCAACAAGAACGCCACGGTAACGATCTGCCACTCGCGAACGCAGGATTTACCGGCGATCGTCGAACAGGCCGACATCGTCGTCGGCGCCGTCGGGAGGCCCGAGTTCATCAAGGGCGACTGGATCCAGAACGGCGCCGCGGTCGTCGACGCCGGCTACCATCCAGGGGGGATCGGCGATGTCGAGCTGTCCGCTGTGACCGACCGGTGCGCCGCCTACACCCCGGTTCCCGGCGGCGTCGGGCCGATGACGATTGCCACGCTGATCACGCAGACGGTCGAGGCGGCGGAACGGTCGCTGGGCTGACGGAGCGACGCGGAACGGCTACAGGTCCCGCGTCATCTCGTACTGGTCGACGAGGTGCGAGAAGCTGAGCGATTCGAAGAACGCCTGCGTTCCCGTGTCGGTTCCGTCGACGTTGAGCGCCGACAGCCGTGTCACGGACTCCGGCAGCGTGCCGGCCAAACGTGCGATGAGCGCCGTGCCGACGCCGCGTCTCCGATGCTCCCTGTCGACGACGAGCGTCAGCAGCCAGTTGAGCAGCGGTACATACGCCGTCGCCCCGACGCACGTTCCGTTGACGAACGCCCCCGCGAGCTGCACCGCGTCGGGAATCGCATCGACGGCCGAGAAGCGGTTCTCGAACGACGGGATCCAATCGGCCGATTGCTCGAGTCCCGCGAGGTCCGTTCGCGTGATCCGTCGGATCTCGATGTCGGGTGGCGTGTCCAGCGCCCGCAGCTCGGAGGCCTGCCCGGCGTAGCACTTCAACGCTCGCGCGATCTCGAATCCGGACTTGCGGTACGCCTTGATCGCCGGATCGTTCTGTTGCAGCACCTCGAGGACGAACCGCTTGACCCCCCTCTCCCGGAGCGCCGGGAGTGCGTGCTCGAACATTCTCTTTGCCCAGCCCTGGTTGCGGAACGCCGGGACGATGCCGGTCCCGGCGTCGTAGGCCGAGAGACGGTCTCCCCACGAGTCGACCCCGATCAGGGTGAAGCCGACGAGTCGATCGCCGTCGTACAGCCCCGGCGAAAGATCGTAGTCGACGGCGTTCTTGCGCATCCGTAGCAGCAGCCGATCCTCGGTCGTCCCGCTGGCGTCCATCGCGTAGTCGTCGAACGCCTCGAGGAACGTGCGGTGGACCTGTGCCTTGTCAACGGGTCGGAGTGTGGGCATGATGCGCGCAGTGTACCGGATCGCCGAGAAGCACGCGGCGTCGATCTTTGTATGCGCCGATCGGATTCCGAGGAGAGAGGCAAGATGAAGCCACGTGTACGCCCGTACGATCGCGATCGGGACTTCGAGGCGATCGGACGATTCCTCGTTCGGACCTACGATCCCGAGGCGGTCCATCGCAACTGGCTACAGCCGAGATGGGAGTACATGCACTACCATCCGCTCCTCGAGGAGCCCGGGCTGGATCTCGGGTCGTGCGGCGTCTGGGAGGACGACGGAAAGATCGTCGGCATCGCTCACTTCGAGCTCCGGAAGGGCGTGAACTACCTCGAGATCGATCCGCGATACGCCGGCCTCAAGCGCGACATGCTCGACTACGTCGCGGAGCGACTGTGGGGTGAGTTCAAGGACGGAAGGGCGGTCTACGTCTATCTCGACGACCGGGACGAGGACCTTCAAGCGATTGCCGGGAAGCTCGGATACGAGCCGAAACCGGACCTCGTCGAGCGGACGTCGACGTTCGAGATTCCGGAGCCGTTTCCCGCGATACGCGTGCCCGAAGGGTTCCGACTCCAGAGCCTCGCGGACGAATTCGACGTTCGGAAGGTCCACCGCGTCATGCATCGCGGCTTCAATCACGCCGGAGAGCCGCCGGAAGACGGGCTCGAATCTCGACGGAGGAAGCTGTCGGCGCCGAGCTTTCGAAAAGACCTCACCATCGTCGCTGTCGAGCCGAGCGGCGAATACGTATCGTTCTGCGGAATGTGGATGGACCACGACAACCGCGTCTGCTGCGTCGAGCCGGTGGCGACCGTTCCGAACTACCGCCGCATGGGGCTCGGGACCGCCGTCGTTCTCGAAGGGGTTCGCCGTTGCGGCGTCGGCGGCGCGGCGATCGCCTATGTCGGGTCGGATCAGGAGTTCTACTGGTCGATGGGGTTCGAGACGACCTGCTCGCAGACGCCGTGGAAGCTGGGACTGCCCGCTTGACCTGTGCTCGGCGTAATGGGTGGGGTAGACTGGGACATCCATCTTCCACGTCAGGGGGCGTCATGTCGAAATCGCAGGACAAACAGAAGCGAAGCGAAAGGAAGAAGGCCCAGAAATCGATCAAGGAGAAGCGCGCCGCGAAGAAGGCCAAGCGGGACGAGAAGGAGCGGCAGCTCTGACGCGTCGTCCTGACTGGCCGAGGTTTCGGGTGCGGCTTCGAGCCCGATCGACCCGTCGTTTCGCGTGCGAGCTCCATTCGATCCAGCCGATCCTAAGCGGTGTGCCTGTTCGGCGTCGAAACCGTGGAAACGTGAAGGAGACTGGATGAGAACGGTTCTGATCCCAGGGGGCAGCAGCGGGATCGGGCTGGAGTTTGCGAGGCGCCTCCTGGAGGCGGGCGACCGGGTCATCGCGGCGAGCCGGAACGCCGAGGGCTCGACGAACTTGCGGGAACTGAAGGCGGAACACGGCGATCGGTTGTCGATCTATCCGTTGAACGTCGGCGACGAGGCGTCGCGCCGAAGCCTCTTCGAGGCGGTCTCCGGAGAAGTCGACGGGCTCGACCTGCTGATCAACAGCGCCGGGATCATCTCCGGAGACGAGGAACACATCTCCGTTTTCGGCAGGCTTGACCAGGAGGAGCTTGCGCAGACCTTCCTCGTCAACAGCATCGCGCCGCTGATGATGACCGAACTCTTCTTCCCTCTGCTGAAGGCGGGGGATCGCCCGATCGTCGTCAACATCTCGTCGCTCAACGGCAGCATCAGCTTGTGGGATCTGCACGGGAAGTACAGCTACTGCGCCAGCAAGGCGGCGCTGAACATGATGACGAAGATCCTGTCAGCCGAATTGAGGGAAGCGGGGATCGTCGTCGTCTCCTTCCATCCGGGATGGGTCCAGACGCGGATGACGCGCAACGAGGACGCTCCGATGACGCCGAAGGAGTCGATCGGCGGGATGCTGCGCGTGATTGAAGCGCTGCAGCCGGAGGACAGCGGCAAGTTCCTCGATTGGGAAGGGAAAGAAGTCCCGTGGTAGTGGGGCGACTCAAGCGCTAGACGGGCGCCCTCGGTCGGGAGGGCTCAGGACGTTCGGCGGCGACTCGCCCGAGAGGACCGCCACCGCCGTCTCGGCGCAGACGCGATCCATCCGCTCCATCGCCTCGTAGGTGTAGCCCCCGATGTGCGTTGTCGGGACCACGTTCTCCAGGCCGAGAAGGGAGCTTTCCTGCGGCGGCTCGGTCGCGAAGACGTCGAGGGCCGCCGCGGCCTTGGGGTGTGCTCGCAGGAACTCCTCCAGGGCTTGCTCGTCGATCAGAGCGCCGCGGGCGATGTTCACCAGCTTGACGTCTTCCTTCAGCGACTCGAGCTGCCGCCGCCCGATCAGGCGGTGGGTCTGCGGAAGAAGCGGGAAGTGGAGGGTGATGACGTCCGACTTCTCGAGCAGCTCCTCCAGCGACACGTAGACGACCCCGCACGAAGCGACGAGGCTTTCGTCTTGCACGACGTCGTACGCGAGGATCTCCGGCCCGAACGGGACCAGACGCCGGATCACCTCGGAGCCGATCTTCCCCGCGCCGACGACGCCGACCGTCCTGGCACCGAGTTCGTTGCCGACGACGCGTCCCCAACCGCCCGAACGGGCCGACACCGCGGATCCGACGATCCCCCGGAGCAGAACGAGGATCATCCCGATCGTGAGATCGGCGACGGCGTGCGTGTTCGTGTCCGGCGCGTTGGCGACGAGAACTCCCGCATCGGTCGCGGCATCGATGTCGATGTTGTCGACGCCGACTCCGTGCTTCATCACGAGCCGGAGCCGCTTGGCCGAGGCGAGGACGGCGGATGTGATCGGATCGGATCCGACGATGATGGCTCGAGGGTTGTGTCCGTCGACGAGCTCTAGAAGCCGCGCCTCGGTCACCGGCCGCTCTTCCGGACCGGGCCGATAGACGGTGAGCTCGGCGTCGGACAGGATGTCGAGTCCCGTCCGAACGAACTCGCCGAAGCTCCTCGACGTGATCAGTACATCCGCCATCCCGAATGCCTTCTCTAGAACGTCACGCCCATCGCTCGGAACTGGTCGAGGGCCTTGTTCAGTAGCTCCTTGTCCGGCGGAACGAACGGTAGCCGCGGGAAGCCTGCGTTGACGCCGCGCGCCCTCAGCACCGCCTGGATCATCGGAAGCGTCGGGCCGAGGTGCATCGTGTCGCGCATCTTCGACACCTTCTCCTGCAGCTGCGCTGCCCGCGCGAGGTCCTTCGCTTCGACCGCACGGAAGAGCTCGACTACCGGCTCGGGAATCGCGTTCGCCAGCCCGCAGACCGCGGCGTGGGCTCCCATGCTCACGGCAGGGAGAATCAGCGCTTCCGTTCCGATGACCGGGATGAAGTCGGGCTTCGTCACCGCCCACATCTGGCTCCAGAACACGATGATGTTGAAGCTCGAATCCTTGACGCCGTCCACGCCGATGTCCGCGAGCTTGGCGAGCATCGGCCCGGTGACGGACACCCCGGTCGTCTTCGGGTTGTTGTACACGAACACCGGGATCGACACGGCGGCCCGCAGCGCTTCGAAGTGCCGGAGAACGGCGTCCTCGGCGAATCCGTAGTAGATCGGAGGCACGGCCGCCACGGCGTCCGCACCGTTCTTCTCTGCGTGGATCGCGAGATCGACGACGGAGCGCGTCGAACAGCCGCCGACGTGGGCGATCACCGGAATGCGTCCGTTCACCTGCTTGATGACGTCCTCGGCGACCCGCTTGCGCTCTTCCGCGGTCATCAGCGGGCCGGAACCGTACGTCCCGCAGATGTAGAACCCTTGTACCTTGTCGACCAGGAACTCGGTGATCTCCCTCTGCGCATCGGGATCATAGTTGCCTGCCTCGTCAAACCCGGTCAGCAGCGGCGGGATGACGCCCGTGATCTTCTTTTCCACGATGTGACCTCCTGTCGGATGTGTTGGTTGATATCGCTATACGGTTTCGGATGCGCACGCGCGCAGTCCGAGCTCCCGGAGCCGCTGGTCCGTCGGACGGCCGGTGGCCGGGTCCCAACCCCGCTCGTCGTAGTAGTCGTCGAGCATTCTCGCGAGATCCTCGCGGCCCAAGACCTTCGACTGGTAGTAGTCTTCCATCTCGATACGCCCTTCCGGCGCGTCCATCGGCCTGAACCAGACGTCGGGAGGTTGATCGTCGGACCGCGAGAATCCCTCTCGGACGTTGACGACCTTCGCCAAGTTGCTGACGCGTTCGCCTCGTCGGATCAGCTCTCGAGGACCGACGTCCTCCCCGACCGCTGCGCTGTACATGCGGGCGATGTCGTCGGCGAAGACGAGCGCCTGGTAGGTGTAGATCGTGCAAAGTCCGACGGCGTTCTTGACCCGCATCAGGTCCTCCATGTGCGCGGTGTACCGCCCGACGTTGAACTTCCCGGAGTACGGCGTCTCGGTGAAGATGCGGCGCATCGCCCCCTCGTCGAGTCCCCAATGCTCGACCTGTTCGCGGATCTCTTCGAGCGTCTTGTTGCGCGAGTTCGTCCGCGTGTGCGACCCGCCGTGGTGGGGGCGGGGCCGCGTCAGGAACGTCATCATCAGCGGGTGAAAGCGCGAAGGGCGCGCATCGTAGATGAAGTCGATCCCCTTGCACACGCCGGCGTACCAGTACTCCTGAGGGTCGAGGCCGAACTCCTCGCCGAGCCGATACCACCCGTCCGCCAGGACGTCACCGATCCCCTCCCGCTCGGCGGTCATCCGGTAGAGCCGCGCATACGACTCGTAGTCGCGCTTCAACTCGAATCCCACGTCCTCGGCGGAGATCCGGCCGCGCTCGAACATCCGAGTCACGAAGTCGATCATCCGCATGGTGGTGTAGTAGTCCAGTCCGGTGTGAGCGTTCGCTTCCGTCACGAGGTGGATCATCTTCCGGTCGTCCTCGATCCCGAGGAGCTGCCCGGAGGTCGCGCTCTTGCTGTACGGAGAGCCGAGCCCCTGCTCGCCGTCGAACTCCCCTCCGGGGATCTCCCACCGCAAGCGACAGCTGAGCGGGCAGCTCGCACACGCGATCACGGATCGCAACGACTCGAGACGCTTCTCTTCTCCGTACAGCTCGTCCCAGCGGTCCTTCGCCCAGATCCCGGGATTCTGCGTGTGTTTGAACGTCGACCAACCGGCGGCGAGGCCGAGCTTGACCCAGTGTTCGCGGCGGGGCCAGTCTACCACCCTGTCGATGAGCGCCTTCGAGATCCGGTCGAACTCGTCGGGTCGTGCGACGCGGACGCTCCCCGATCCTCGGGCGACGATCGCCTTCACGTTCTTCGATCCGAGGACGGCGCCCAGGCCGCCTCGTCCGAGCGAGTTCGTGCGGTCGACGATCGTCAGGGCATTGCGTACGAGCTTCTCGCCGGCCGTTCCGATGGCGAGGACTCCTGCGTCGAGCCCTTCCCGCCGGACGAGGTCAACGGAAACCTCCTCGATGCCCTTTCCCCAGAGATCGGCCGCGTCTTCGACCGAAACGCCGCTGTCCCTGACCGCGATCGTGACAGGGCGGTCGGCCTTTCCGTGGAGCACCAGTCGATCGCATCCGGCTTGGCGCATCCCGATGCCGAAGTACCTGCTTCCGCCGGTGCACGAGCCGACGAAGAATCGCCGATCCGGCGAAGCGACCGTCGGGAACTTGGTGATCGCCGTGAGCTTCGGGGAGCCGAGCGTCCGCGTTCCGACGAACACCCCGGGATTCAGGATGACCACGTTCTCGGAGGCCAGGGGATCGACTCGAGGAGGCAGGCGGTCGGCCATGATCCTCCAGCCGAAGCCCGATCCGCCGAGAGTCGGCGCTACGGACTCGTACGGCACCCGTTCCGACCACGTCCGCCCGTCGGTAAGGTCAACGAACCACGTCGTCTCACTCCAGCTCGACAACTCTCCCCCTTCGGTAGAGGATCTCCTGTTCGCCGTTCGGCTCGTACGTGATCGCGCCGTAGGTGCACGCGTCGGCGCACGCGGGCCGGCCGCTGCAAAGGTCACAGCAAAGCGGGCGGATCATCGGTGCGGTTCCTTCGGTGCGCAGGTCCCTGTCCAATTCGACGCACGAGCTTGACGGGTTGTACTCACCGGTCCTTGCGAACGAACACGCCAGTTGGCAACTGCGGCACCCTCGACACCGTTCCGGCCGGATTACCAGTCGCCCCGCCGCGCTCACCGTGGTTCCTCCGCTCTACCGCTGGACCAGCTCGAGGGTGTTCCCCTCGGGATCGTCGAAATATCCGATCCTCCAACCGTTGCTCGTTGCGCGGATCCCCTTGAGGTCCACGCCGAGGCCGGCCAGACGCTCTTCCTCCGCGTCGAGATCCTCGACCACGATCCCCAGATGCGAGTATCCAGGGCGCATGAGTTCGCGGTCCGCCGGAGCGACGTCCGTCGGCAGGATCTCGATGGAAGCGCCCTTCTCGCCGTGGAGGAAGACCACGGGCGGACGTCCTTCCTTCTCGATTCGCCGGATCTCCTTCAGGCCGACGACGCGCGCGTACCATTCCGCGAGAGCGGACGGGTCTCGCGCGTAGATGCCGACATGCTCGACGTTCATCACCTCTCCCTTCAGCTCAATCCGTCTCCGCGAACGCCGTCACCATCATCGCTTCGGCTTCTGGGAAGAGGAGCGGGACGATGAACGCCCTGCGCAACGCCTTGCCGAGCAACGGCGCGATGTGCGGATCCTCGAGGATCAGGAACTTCTTCCCACTGAGGAGGAACGCGCGATGCGCGGGGAACGGAGGCTCCGACGCGCGCCCTTCGGGGATGTTCTCGATCCCCATGAAGTCGCCGCCGACGCAGCGCATCTTGGGCAACTCCACCAGGTACTCCGCGGCCTCGGCGGAGAAGCCGGGCTGCTTCATCATGTATCGCTCCGGCTCCGAGGCGCGGAGCCTCGAGAAGCCCGTGTACACGAGCAAGAGGTCGGATTGCGCCAAGGCGGCCTCGTGACGCTCCAGGTCGGAGACCACGATCTTCTCCTCGTCGTCCTTCGGGATCTCCAGCAAGACGGGACGGTCGAAGACGAATTCGTCCACCGTGAACGCCCCGAGCTTCACGCCGTCCTTGGACACATGGTACGCCGTGTCGATGTGCGTGCCGGTGTGGGCGAACGCGTCGATGAAACTCGTGTTGTTGTACGAGTCCCAGCGAACTTCGCCGGCGGCTTCCCCGGAAGGCGCCGGTGTCATGCGCGAACGCGGTCGCAGAACCGGCGCGGCAATCGAACCCGGCATGAGAATGTGCTTTGCGTCGAGTGGGTATGAGAACTGGACAATCACAGTTTCCCTCCTCCTTTCCCTCTCAAGAGCGTCCGCCTCGAACCATATCACCTCGTTGTTATCTTGTCAAGATGTAAGCACGAGCTATCATCTTGACAAGCATACATAACCTCCCTATACTTCATGTCGGAGCCTGCGATGGAGGGAGGTGGTGCACCGGATGCCTGGTAGGGACGAAGATGACGGTGCTTTCGAATCGTTCGCTGCGAACGTTCGTCCTCAATTGCTGACGGAATCGTCGATTCCGCTCTACAATCAGCTCGGGCGCGTGCTCCGTCGGTTCATCGAGCAGGCGGAGCTGGAGCCCGGAGATCGGTTCCCGGCCGAGGAGATGATCGCGGCGCGATTCGGCGTGAGCCGCCCGACGGCGAACCGCGCCGTGCAGGAGCTCATCAGCCACGGATGGTTGGAGCGCGAGCGCGGCCGCGGGACCTTCGTTCGGAACCAACCCATCGTCGACCTCACACTCCTGAGCGAGAATCTCAGCTTCACCGAGCAGTTCCCTCGAGACGCCGTGCTGCATACGGAGTTCATCGAAAGGAAGGTCCTAAAGCCGGAGCGGCGCATCGCGCAGGCCCTCGCGCTCTCGCCCGAAGCATCGATCCTCTACCTCAGGCGACTGCGCTTCGTGAACGAGGCTCCGGTGATGGTTTGCGATTCGTACTTGCCGGCCGACCGCTTTTCCGACTTGGATCGCAAGGTGTTCATTCGCGGAAGTCTCTATGCAACACTCGAAGGGAAGTACGGCTTCACCATCGAACGATCCGAGCGCCGGGTGGAGGCGGAAGAAGTCGTCGACCAAGCGATCGCCGAACTGCTTCAGGTTCCGGTCTTTAGCCCGATTCTGCTGCTCACCGGGCTGACGTTCGTAGAAGGCGAAGAGCGACCGATCGAACTGATGACCGCGTACGTGCGCGAGCGCGTCGCGTTCAAGAGCACCGTCCGCCGACGGACGCGACCGGAAGCGGAGAGCATTCGACCCACGTCCAAGGACTGACTGTGACCGCAAGCGAGCCAAAGCGTACGGCGACGACGATACCCGACTCAGGAGCGCGGGGAGGAGACCGAACCGCCGTCGCTCGGAACGGCTTTCTCGTGGAGATGCGGGACATCGTGAAGCGTTTCCCCGGCGTTCTCGCCGTCGATCGCGTCGGCTTCGACCTCAGGCCGGGGGAAGTGCACGCCCTGCTCGGTGCGAACGGCGCCGGGAAGTCGACACTGATCAAGATCCTCGCTGGCGTGTACCACCGGGACGGGGGGGAGGTTCGCCTCCGCGGCGAGTCGATCGAGATCCACGATCCACGCCACGCGCAACAGCTGGGGATCGCGACCATCTATCAGGAGTACAACCTCGTTCCGGACCTCTCGGTTGCCGAGAACGTCTCGTTGGGGCACCTTCCTCGCGGGACGTCGCTCCCGGCGCGTCCGTTCATCAACCGCAAGGAGATGTTCCGGCGAACCGAGAGGCTGCTCGAAGAACTCCAGGTCGATATCCAACCGGCCGTTCCCGTCCGGCGGCTCGGGGTCGCGAAGCAGCAGATGGTCGAGATCGCGAAGGCGCTCGCGCTCGACTCGGAGATCTACATCATGGACGAGCCGACCGCCGCGCTCAGCTCGAAGGAGATCGAGGAGCTCTTCCGGGTCACCCACAACATGAAGGAGCGCGGCTGCGCCGTCATCTACATCTCGCACCGGCTGGAAGAGGTCGGGCGGATCGCGGACCGCGTCACCGTTATGCGGGACGGGAGGAAGGTGGACACGCTCAACGTCGAGAACGCGCCGACGGATCGTCTGGTCGAGCTGATGGTCGGACGCACGGTGAATCGGGCGAAGCGTCGAGAGGGGTGCACCCCCGGCCGCGAGCTGCTGCGCGCACAGGGATTGGCGCGGAAAGGGGCGTTCGAGGGGGTCGACCTCCGTCTGTGCGCGGGGGAGATCGTCGGGCTCGCGGGCGTGATGGGATCCGGACGGACGGAGATCGCAAGGGCGATCTTCGGCGCGGACCGGCTCGATTCGGGGCAGATCCGCCTTGACGGCGAGCAGCTCGCCATCCGATCCCCCAACCACGCAGTGAGAAGAGGCATTTGTTACTTGCCCGAGGACCGGAAGTCGGACGGCCTGGTTCTCTGCGGAAGTGTGAGAGACAACGTGGTATTGGCCTCCCTATCTAGGTTTTGCCGTTTGCGGCTCCGGGGAAGAGGAATCCTCCTCGACAGGCCGCGGATTCGGAAGGAGGTGGTCAACCGAGTCAAGGAATTGGACATCAAGACGCCGGGGATCAGCCAGCTGGTTGAGTACCTGAGCGGCGGAAACCAACAGAAAGTGGTCGTAGCCCGTTGGCTTTGCTCCAAAGCCAAGGTCTTCCTGTTCGACGAACCGACGCGGGGGATCGACGTCGGAGCGAAGTCGGAGATCTACGGATTGGTCCAATCGCTGGCCGAGGAGGGAGCCTGCGTGCTCCTGATCACGTCGGAAGTGGAAGAGCTCGTGGACGTGTGCGATCGAGTCTATGTCCTTCGACACGGTCGGATCGTCTCGGAGTTGGGGCGAGCCGAGATATCCAAGGAACGCATCCTCTCGATCGCGCTGACGGGCAACGGCGAGGGAACGTCTCGGACCACTCCGATGGCCGGTGAGGCCGAAAGGCAAGGAGGAGAAGAAGAATGAAGCGCGCACTAGTGGTTGCACTCGTGCTCGGGCTGCTCGCGGTCCCCGTGTTCAACGCGGCGGCACAGGCAGCCGATTACAAGGTCGGGTTCTGCGTCATGACCCTCGCGTTCACCTGGATGACCTACTCGTACCAGGCCCTGATCGACGAGGCGGCGAAGTACCCGGAGATTGAGCTGATCGTGGACAACGCGAACGGCGACGTCAGCCGACAGGTCGAGATCATCGAGAACTTCATCGCGCAAGGCGTCGACGCCATCATCACCGATCCGATCGACGTCAACACGCTGATCCCGGTGATGGAGGACGCAGAGGCGCAAGGGATTGCGTTTTGCACGTTCGACCGGCGCGCCTTCGGCGGGCCGTTCCTGTTCCACGTCGGCTGTGACGACGTCTTCGGCGGGCGCCTGGCGTTGGAGTACTGCGCCGCGAAGCTCGACGGTGTCGGCAAGATCGTCCACATCGAGGGGCAGCTCGGCTCGTCCCCGGCGATCAACCGCAAGAAGGGGATCCACGACCAGATCGTGTACTACCCCGGACTGGAGATCGTCTACGAGCAGAGCGGGCAGTTCAGCCGCGAAGAGGGACTCCGCGTGATGGAAGACGCGATCATCGCGACGGGAGGGGACTTCGACGCGGTCATCTGTGCGAACGACGACTCGGCGCTCGGCGCGATCCAGGCGATGAAGGACGCCGGGATCGATCTCGACGACGTGATCGTCGTCGGCTACGACGGGGTCCCGGACGGACTGCGGGCGATTCTCGCGGGGGAGCTCAACGCGAGCATCCAGTACCCCGTTTCGATGGCTTCCCTCGTGATGAGGCAGGTGGCGGAGTACCTGATCGACGGGACGATGCCGGCGAATCCGGACTTCGACATGCTCCCTTGGATGCTGATCGAGGATAACCTTTCCGAGTGGGCCGACTTCTGGCCGGAGCTTGGATAGAAGGACAGCAGGGCGGGAGGGGGCCAAAGGCCTGGCCTCCCGCCCCTCTTACGGCGAATCGCATAGTAAACCGGAGAGCGTTTAACGTCCAACCGTGGGCGGATTGAAAGGACAGGAAGGACCGATGCCAGAAGCGAGCAACGGATTGGGGGCGAAAGCTTGGGCCACGATCCGCCGAGGCGGAGCGCACCTTTTCCGGGAGTACGGAATCATCCTTGTGTTCATCGCCGTGTGCGCGATCATCGCCGGGATCAAGCCGGTCTTCCTGAGCATGACGAACATCTTCAACGTCATCCGGCAGGTCTCGATGATCGGTATCATGGCCGTCGGGATGACGTTCGTGATCCTCTCGGCGGACATCGACCTCTCGGTCGCCTCGGTCGCCGCGTTCTGCGGAGCGCTGACGGCCGGCTTCATGGCGCGAAACGGGATCCCGCCCCTCGCCGCGATTCTGACTCCGATTCCGATCGCCGCGGTCATGGGGTGGGTGATGGGGATGATCATCACCAAGGCACGCGTGCATTCGTTCGTCGTGACCTTGGGGATGATGTCGATCGGCCGCGGGCTGACGCTGACGTACACCGAGGGACTCTCGATCGGCAACCTCCCGCGCGCCTTCGGGGTGCTTGGGGGTGGGATGGTCGGTCCGATTCCCGTCCCCGTGATCATCTTCGTGCTGGTGGTGATCATTGGCTACGTGGTTCTCACGAGGACACCGTACGGGCGGGCCGTCTACGCGATCGGAGGGAATCGGGAGGCCGCGCGCCTCTCGGGGATCAAGGTCGACCGCTATCGAATCGCGAACTTCGTTCTGTGCAGCACGCTCGCCGGATTCGCCGGGATCATCCTTGCGTCGCGGGTTCGGTCGGCGTGGGCCAACGCCGCTATGGGGTGGGAGCTCGACGTGATCGCGGCGGTCATCATCGGAGGGACGAGCCTGTTCGGCGGGCGGGGCGGCGTGATCGGAACGTTGATCGGGGCGCTCTTCCTCGGCGTCCTGCGGAACGGTGCGAACCTGCTCGGCGTCTCCCCGTTCTACCAGCAGATCCTGATGGGATCGCTCATTGTCGCTGCCGTTGTGTTCGACAGGTTGAGACAGCGAAGAACCGCGTAGACGCGCAGAAGTCCATCGGATGGAAGAAGGGAGGCAGGGGATGAAAGGTGTTGTCGTCTACAGAGACGGAACGATCAAGGTCGAGGAGCTGCCGAAGCCGAAGATCGGCGACTATCAAGCGCTGGTCAAGAACCTCAGCTGCGGGATCTGCAACGGGACGGACCTCAAGCTGATCCACGCGACCTTCAAGGGGTTCGACACGTATCCGGCGGTCCTCGGCCACGAGAGCTTGGGAGAAGTCGTGGAGGTCGGGAGCAAGGTGACGTCGTTCAAGCCGGGCGACCGCGTTCTCCGCTCGATCCTCGAGACCGTCGGTGACGACCGGTATACCTCCGGGTGGGGAAGCTTCGCCGAGTACGGCGTCGTCGGCGACATCGAGGCGATGAAACGGGACGGCCGGACCGACTATTACGACATCTACCTGGCCCAACAGATCGTCCCGCCGCGTATCGACCCGCACCAAGCGGTCATGCTGATCACGCTGAAGGAGGTCCTCTCAGGCCTGCAGCGGTTCGGCGTCGGAGCGGGGAGCTCGGTGCTCATCCACGGCGCCGGCCCGGTCGGCCTCTCGATGACCCGATTTGCCAAGTTGAAGGGGGCGAGCCCGATCGTCGTCAGCGAGCCGCACGCCGGCCGTCGGGAGAAGGCCGCCGCGCTCGGCGCGGACACCGTTGTCGACCCGGCATCGGAGGACGTCGTCGAGCGGGCGAAGGAGATCGCGGCCGACGGGTTCGACTTCGTCATCGACGCCGTCGGGATCAACCGCCTGATGACCGAAAGCCTCAAGATCGTGAAGTTCAACGGCAAGGTGGGGGTTTACGGGATCGCGGCCGAGACGCGCGCGGAGATCGATTGGGAGGCGGCACCGTACAACTGGGCGATCCACTTCGTGCAGTGGCCCACGTTCGAGGACGAGGCGGTGGTGCACGACGAGGTTCTGTCGCTCGTGACCTCGGGGCAGATCGACTTGTCGGACTTCGTGACGCACGTCATCCCGAGGCTGGACGACTTCCAGCAGGGGCTCGACCTGGTCACCGGCCAAGCCGGGATCAAGGTCACCGTCGACTGCCAGGGCTAGCCCGGGGAGAAGCCATGGCGACGTACCTTCTCGCGCACGATCTCGGGACGACGGGCGACAAGGCGACGCTGTTCGACCGGGACGGCGTGTTGATCGCCAGCGCGTTCGAAAGCTACGACACGTACTACGATCAGCCCGGCTGGGTCGAACAAGACCCCGAGGCCTGGTGGAGCGCCGTCTGTCGCGCGACGGCGGCGGTGATGAGCGAGGCCGGGATCGACAAGTCGTCGATCGCCGCGATCAGCTTCAGCGGCCACATGATGGGCTGTGTGCCGGTCGACGGTGAGGGCAACGCCCTGCGCCGCGCGATCATCTGGGCCGACCAGCGCGCAGCCGAGCAGGTTCGATCTCTTCTGCGGGCGATGCCGCAGGAGGAGATCTACCGGATTACCGGAACGCGTCCCAACCCGAACTACACGGTGGAGAAGCTGATGTGGCTGCGCGACAACGAGCCGGAGACGTACGGAAAGATCCGCTTCGTGCTGCAGGCGAAGGACTACGTCGTCGCCCGCCTGACCGGCGAGTTCGTCACCGACTACTCCGACGCCTCGGCGACCAACGCGTTCGACCTCGTCCGCAAGGAGTGGAGCGACGAGATCCTCGCCGCGGCCTGCCTGCCGAAGCGCCTCTTCCCGGAAGCGCTTCCGTCCACCTCGATCGTGGGCCGGGTGCAACGGTTCGAAGGCGTCGATCTCGAGGGCGTTCCCGTGGTGATCGGAGGAGGCGACGGCGCGTGCGCGACGACCGGCGCCGGCGTCATCCGAGCGAACGAGGGATACAACTACTTCGGCTCGTCGTCGTGGATCGCCATCGCGGCGAGCGAGCCGGTGATCGACCCCGGGATGCGCACGTTCACCCTCTGCCATCTCGCCCCGGACCTGTACATGCCGGTCGGTACGATGCAGAGCGCCGGCGGATCGTACGACTGGATCCGGGAGGTGTTGTTCCCCGAGGAGCTGGGATTCTCGTCGGACGACGCGTTCGACCGCCTCAATCGGTGGGCCGCCGCCAGCCCGCCAGGGGCGCACGGCGTGGTCTTCCTCCCGTACCTGATCGGCGAGCGAAGCCCGCATTGGAACGAGAACGCACGCGGGGCGTTTGTCGGGCTGGCGAGGAGCCACGGCGTGTCCGATCTCGTCCGCGCGGTGCTGGAGGGGGTCGCGTTCAACCTACGCATCATCTTCGACGCGCTGACCGAACAGGGTGCGAGGCTCCAGTCGCTGAAGATGATCGGTGGAGGGATCCGGAATCCGGTCCTGTGTCAGACCCTCGCCGACGTGCTGGGCATCCCGATCGAGCGCGTGGAGCGCGGTGAGTACGCCACGTCGCTCGGCGCCGCCGTCTGCGCCGGAGTCGGGGTGGAGCTGTTCGACGACTTCTCCGTCGCCGATTCCTTCAGCACGGTCGCCGGGGTGGACGGCCCCGATCCCGAGGCCGTCGAGGCGTACAAGTGCTTGGCCGTGCTCTTCGGCGACGCGTACGAGGCGCTCGCTCCGGTGTTCGACCGGCTGGCCGAGCTTCAATCGGAGCTCGGCTGAGATCTGGCTCGAAGGAAAGGTTTCTTATGGACAGGCAGTTCGCCGCGAACGGAACGCCGAAGACGAAGGAGCAGTTCGCGAGGCGGATGATGTGTGCCGTCTTCTCTCCGGCGGCGACGGAGGAAGAGGCGAAGGCGTTCCTCCGGCGGTTCGCGGGGTTCCCGGCGATCGACGCGATCTTCGTCGATCAACCGTGGGTGGAGATGGCGAAGGAGATCCTCGATCCGATCGGTATCGGCGTCGGCGTTGAGGCCGCCTACCCGGTCGGGAACAGCTCGACCGAGGCGAAGGTCGCCGCGATCGGAGAGGGGATTCGTCGTGGAGCGATCGAGATCGACGTCGGAGGGCACTTCGCGGCGATCCTGTCCGGCGATTACGTCACGGTGAAGGCCGACGCCCGCGCGATGGTCGAGGCCGCCGGGGACGACATCCGCATCCGGGTCCTGCCGGAGACGGCGATCCTCAGCAACGACGAGAAGCTCAGAACGCTGGAGGCGTACGCCGAGGCCGGCGTACGAGGGATCAAGACCTCCTCCGGCTACGGATGGAACACGCAGCTCGAGGACGTCCTGCTCGTCCGCCGCGTCTTCGGCGACACCTTCCGGATCGACGTCTCGGGCGGCGTACGGTCGTTCGACGACGCGATGGCGTACTTCGAGGCGGGGACGGACAAGATCCACGCGAGTCCGATCTTCCGCGTCCTCGAAGAGGCAAGCCGGAGGTTGGCATGACCGCGAGGATCCCGGAACAGGTCGCCGGCGCGATCGACTACACAGACGCTCGCAAGGACGTGACCTACGCGGACATCGAGTGGATCTCCCTCGAAGCCGTGGAGCACAGGCTCGGCGCGGTCGTCGTGCCCTCGGCGCTGGTCCGACGGGCCGCGGCGTGCTTGGCCTCGGCGGACGTCGGCCTCTCCTGCTACGTCGGCTACCCGTTCGGGACGCAGGCGGCCGGCGTGAAGGCGCGTGAGGCCGAGGTCGCCGTCGAGCACGGGGCGACAGAGCTCGACGTCGTGCTTCACCACGGCATCGCCCGCGCGGCGCGATGGTCGGAGGTCGAGGCCGAGCTGGCGACCGTGAAGGACGCCGCCGGCCCGGCACTGCTCAAGCTGGTCGTCGAGGCGTCGATCCTTTCGGACGACGAGCTGTTGACGATCGCCCGTGCGGCCGCCGACGCCGGCTACGCGATGATCGCCAACACGGCGGGCTTCCGGATCGTCTCCACGCAGCCGGGGACGCAATCGGAGGCGACTCCGAGCCTGATCGGACGGCTCGTCGATCTCGGCGGCGGCCGCATTCAGACCAAGGCGTGCGGCGGCGTGCGGACACGAGTGGACATCGATGGCCTGCTTGTGGCGGGCGCGGCCCGCGTCAGGCTGGATGCCGAGCCGGGGCTGCTTCGGTACCTGGCCGAGGACGCGCGAGAGGAGAAGAGATGAGCCAAGAAGACCGCGGACCGATGAAACGAGCCACGGAGGAGCTCGACGCGGCGATGAAGCGACTCTCGGAGTCTCCGCACGCAACGGTTCTCACTGCATTTCGCCGATTTACGGCCGCCGCGCACGCGGACGGCGCGCTGTCGCGCAAGCAGAAGGAGCTGATCGCGATCGCGGTCTCCATCGTCAAGGGTTGCGAGCGGTGCATCTCTTACCACGTGCACGCCGCCACGGCCGCGGGCGCGACGCCGGAGGAGATGATCGAGGCCGGGTTCGTCGCCGTCATCATGGACGGCGGACCTGCGTTGGCTCACTTCTCCCCGCTCCTCGAAGCGATCGACGTCCATGGGGGGGAGTCGAAGTGAAGCTGATCCTGATTTCCGCCGACCTGGACGACATCCGGCGCTCCTACACGCTGGGCGTCTTCGTCGGCGTGGCGAGCAATCCGGCGCTGGTCGCCGAGGCGGGCGTCCCTTCGGAGGAGATGGTTCGCCGCGTGCTCGACGTCGTCCCGGATCCGGTGTTCGTTCAGGTCTCCGGATTGACCGTCGACGCCATGGTCGCCGAGGGGGAGCGGCTCGCAGCGATCGATCCGGATCGGGTGAGGGTGAAGGTCCCCGTGACGGCGGAGGGGATCGCCGCGATCCACGGCCTGGCCGAAAACGGAATCACCGTGACTGCCACGGCGATCTGCGCGGCGAACGAGGCGCTCCTGGCGGCTCGTGCCGGCGCAGCGTTCCTCGCGCCGTACATGGCGAGGATCTACGACATCGGCGGGAACGGATGCCAAGTCGTTGGAGATATCGTGGAGCTCGTGCGATCTCACGAGCTCCTGGCGGAGGTGATCGCCGCCAGCGTGCGGACGCCCGAGGAACTGATGCTCGCGTGGAAGCTCGGCGCGGACTACGCCGCGATCCAGTCTCCCGTGGTCTGGAAGATCTGCGCCAATCCGGCGGTCGACGCGGCCGCGCGCACGTTTCACGCCGACTACACGGCGCGGTTCGGCGAGGCCGCCTAGAGAGGAGCGGGATGGAGTTCATCGGACTCGAAGGTGGAGCGGTGCCGGTTCTGGGATTCGGCACGTTCCGGATGAAGGAGGACGAGTGCGCCGAGGCGGTCGGCCGCGCGCTCGCGGCCGGATACCGGCACCTCGACACGGCGGAGATCTACGGGAATGAGGAGGCGGTTGCGCGGGGGATCCGAAGCGCCGGGTTCGATCGGTCCGAGCTGTTCATCACCACCAAGGCGTGGATGGACGACCTCTCCCCTTCGGGCGTGACAAAAAGCCTCGAAGGCAGCCTGCGACGGCTCGGCACGGGCTACGTCGACCTCTGGCTCGTCCACTGGCCGAATGCGGCGTACGCGCTTCGGGACACGCTCGCGGCGATGAGTGGGCTGGCGGCGAAGGGAAAGGTCCGGCATCTCGGCATCAGCAACTTCCCGGCGGCGTTGTTCGACGAAGCCGCGTCGATGGCGCGGATCGTCTGCAATCAGGTCGAGTATCACCCGTATCTCGCACAGCGGAAGGTTCTCGCCGCCGTGCGTTCGCGCGACGCGTTCGTAACCGCGTACGCGCCCGTCGCCATGGGAAAAGTCCAGGGCGACGCAATCCTGCAAGAGATCGGCGAGCGACACGGCAAGACCGCGACGCAGGTCGCGTTGCGGTGGCTGATCCAGCAGCCGCGCGTTGCGGCGATCCCGAAGGCGTCGGATCCAGGTCACATCGAGGAGAACCTCGCGATCTTCGACTTCTCGCTCACGGACGAGGAGATGGCGCGCGTCCACGGACTCGCCCGCGGGGAGCGGCTCATCGACCCGGACTTCGGACCGATCTGGGACGAAGAGTGAAGGCCTCCTTCATGGACGGCGGCGCGTCGGTGCGCGAAACTCTTGGAGGACGAAAGACTCGGACAGGGATTGAACGAAAGGGGAAGCGACGATGAGTCCTCGGACCGAACGGCTGCGGAACGAGTGGCTTGATATCACACCGGCGATCTGCCCGGAACGGGCGCGGATCTTCACCGACGCGATGAAGGCCAGCGAAGGCCAGCCGATCGTGCTGCGCCGGGCCCGAGCCTTCGCACGGGTCCTCGAGGAGATGACCCTCTACGTGCGGGACGGAGAGCTGATCGTCGGAAATCAGGCGAGCAGGCCTCGAGCGGCGCCGGTCTTCCCCGAATACTCGGTTGAGTGGATCCTCAAGGAGTTCGAAGGGGACCCGTACCACACGTGGGAACGGCCGAACGACGTGTACGCGTACGACGAGGAGACGAAGCGGGAGGTCCTCGACGCGATCGACTACTGGCGCGACAAGACCGTCTACAAGACCGTCCGGAGCCTCATCCCCGACGAGGCGCGCCGCGCGTGGGACATCGCGGCCATCGACGACGATTGGGTGACGCAGAACGGGTTCGGCAACGTGTTGCCGAATTACGAGGCGATCCTCGCCGAGGGTCTCGGCGGTCTGGTCCGCCGCGCGGAGAAGCGGATCGCGAAGCTCGATCTGACCCAGCCGGGAGCGGCGCGACAGAAGTGGTTCCTCGAGGCGGCGGTCGTCGGCAACCGGGCGGTGATCGACTTCGCGGGCCGCTTCGCGGTCAAGCTGGACGAGCTGGCCGAGGAGGAGACCGACGCGGCGCGGGCGGCCGAGCTGAGGACGATGGCCGAGAACTGCCGCCGCGTCCCGGAGAACCCGCCGACGACGTTCTGGGAGGCGCTGCAGGCGATTTGGTTCATTCACTGCTGCATCCAGATCGAGACCAACGGGATCGCCATCTCCTTCGGCCGATTCGACCAGTACCTGTGGCCGTACTACGAGCGCGACCTCGTGGCCGGCCGGCTGACGCGCGAGCAGGCGCAAGAGCTGGTCGAGAGCCTGTTCATCAAGGTTAACGAGATGAACATCTTCCGCTCGTGGGAGGGAGCCAAGTTCTTCCCCGGATATCACATGGCGATCAACCTAGCCATCGGAGGGCAGACGGCCGACGGGAAGGACGCGTCGAACGAGCTGACATACGTCGTCCTCGATGCCACCGAGCGCATGCGTCTGCCGAAACCGTCCGTGTCGCTGAAGTGGTTCGAGAGAACGCCGGATGCGTTGATGGATCGAACGTTGGAAGTAGTTGAAGCCCACGGTGGCGGGCAGCCCGCGTTCTACAACGATCCCGGCGTCATGCGGATGATGAAGGGGCTCGGCGTCGATCAAGCGGACCTGTACAACTGGGCGCCGGTCGGTTGCATCGAGGCGTCGATCCCCGGCAAGTGGGACTTCGCGTGCAAGGGGCCGCGCCTGAACAAGGCCAAGGTGCTGGAGATCGCGCTGAACAACGGGACCGACCCGAGCACCGGTGTGACGTCGCTTCCCGGCGACGGCGACCTCGCGACCTTCGAGACCATGCAGGACGTGTGGGACGCGTACAAGAAACAGCTGCACTACTTCATGGAGCAGCAGGTGGTGATCGAGCACATCAACGACGAAGTCCACCGGCTGCACGACGTCAACGCGTTTCGCTCGTCGTTGATCGAGGACTGCATCGGTCGCGGCAAGGCGTTGATCGAAGGCGGGTCGATCTACTCGACCGACGGCGGCCCGACGGTCGGGGCGATGACGGCGGGCGACGCCCTTGCCGGGATCGAGACGTCGGTCTTCGTCGAGAAGTGGTTCACCGGAGAGCAGCTGAAGCACGCGATCGAGACGAACTTCGAGGACCAGACGACCGCGCCGACCGGTGAGGAGATCCGGCAGACGCTCCTCAACAAGGCGCCGAAGTTCGGCAACGACGACGATCGGGCCGACAAGTGGGCGGTCGCCGTGACCGACTTCATCGGCTCGACGTACCAGAAGGAGTTCGTGAACTCGCGGCACGGTCTGGGGCCGAAGATCGGCACGTACTCCTACTGCCAGAGCTCGGTGACGGCGAACGTCGCGATGGGAAAGCTGGTCGGCGCGCTCCCCGACGGAAGGAAGGCGGGCGAGCCGCTCAACAACGGCGTGTCCCCCGCCAGTGGCGCCGAGCGGCACGGGGCCACCGCGTGCATCAACTCGGTCAGTAAGCTGCCGAGCATCTGGTTCTCGCGGGGGGCGATCTTCAACATGCGCCTCAGCCCCGAGACGCTTAAGACCCCTGCAGGGCGCGCTCGAGCGAACGGGCTGGTCCGAACGCTATTCGAGAACAACCAATACCACGTCCAGTTCAACGTCGTCGGCACGGAGACGCTCCGCGACGCGCAGGCGCATCCCGAAAAGTACAGGGACCTGATGGTTCGGGTCGCCGGGTACAGCGCGTTCTTCGCGCCGTTGAACGCCGAGCTCCAGGAGGACATCATCCGGCGTGTCGCGTTCGGGGAAGCGTAGAGCGGTGGCCGAGTCGATCGTGACAGGGGCATCCGATGAGCCAATCGACGGGGCTCTGACCGGAACCGTCTTCGACATCAAGCGATTCGCGACCGGAGACGGTCCGGGCATTCGCGCGCTGATCTTCCTGAAGGGTTGCCCTTTGCGGTGCGTCTGGTGCGCGAACCCGGAGTCGCACCGCCCGGAGCCGGAGGTCATGTACCATCGGACGAAGTGCGTCGGCTGCGGGAAATGCGTCGAGGTCTGCCCGACGAACGCGATCCGGCCCGACAAAGCATACGGTCTCGTGACCGACCGCGACCTGTGCACCGCGTGCGGGTGGTGCGTCGACGCCTGTGTCTACGGCGCGCGGGAGATGGTCGGTCGGACGATGTCGGTCGACGACCTGATGCGTGTCGTCCGGCGCGACCGGCGCTTCTACGACAAGTCCGGCGGCGGGGTTACGATCGGCGGCGGCGAGCCGCTCCTTCAATGCGCCTTCGCTCGGGAGCTCCTTCGGGCTTGCAAGGCGGAGGGCATCCACACGGCGATGGAGACGTGCGGGTTCGCTGCATGGGATTGCATCGAGTCGGTGCTGCCGCACCTCGATCTGCTGTTCTACGACGTCAAGCACGTCGATCCCGAGCGGCATCGGGAGCTCACCGGGCAGGGGAACCGGTCGATCTTGGAGAACCTGTCGAAGGCGGCTCGAGCGCTCTCCCGCGGGGAGATCGTCGTCCGGGTTCCGTACGTCACGGGGCGGAACGACTCGGACGATGCCCAGAGGGGGATCTTCGAGTTCGTCGCCCGTTTGCCGAACGTCGCGCGCGTCGAGGTCATCCCGTATCACCGCCTCGGGATGATGAAGTACGCCGGGCTGGGCCGAAGCTACGGCCTGCAAGGCGTGGAGCCGGTCGAGCGTCGACGGCTCTCCCATCTGGTGGATCTCGGCAGAGACTGCGGCATCGAGGTACGGATCGATACCACCTGAACACGCTCCCTGTTGTGGTTGCACTGCCGTGCGTGCGATATGCTCACTGTCGAAGCGAAATCGTGCGCGCTGTGAGGGAGCCATGGTCATCGAGCGAGTCGGCGCGGTCATCTGGGACTTCAACGGGACACTGATCGACGACGTCGATCTTGTGGTCCAGACGGTCAACGTGCAGCTGACGAAGCGAGGACTGCCGCGGCTGACGGTCGAGCGGTATCGCGACGTGTTCGGCTTCCCGGTCGCCGACTACTACCGACGGATCGGCCTCGATCTCAAGCCGGGTGCGATGGCCGAGCTGTGCGCCGAGTTCTTCGACCTCTACGTTTCCGGATTGGGGAGCTGCCCGCTCCACGCGGGCGTCCAGGAGACGCTGGAGCGGTTCCGAGAGGCAGGGCTGCGGCAGTTCGTCCTCTCGGCGATGGAGGAGCGGCTTCTTCGCACGGCACTGGAGAGGCTGTCCATCGCGGAGTTCTTCGAGGCGGCCTACGGACTGGACCACCTACGGGCCGATACGAAGGTCGAGCGTGCCGGCGAACTGCTAGGCGACTTCGATGTCGAGTCGAAGACCGCGCTTCTGATCGGCGACACCGATCACGACGCCGAGGTCGCGCAGGCTCTGGAGGTCTCCGTCGCCTTGATCGCCGGAGGCCATCAAAGCGCCGCAAGGCTGCGAGCGACCGGCTGCCCGGTTTACCCATCGTTCGCCGACCTGGCCGCGGCCCTGACCCACTAGACGAGCGCCCGCAACGTAGGATGGCCCTGCCTGCGGTCACTCGTTGTTCAAAGCGCTCCTCAGCCCCGGAGGCTCGTGGGTTGAACGGACGCCCGCCACTGTCTAGCATCACACCCGTGGACGCGCGACGTGAAGCGGCGGGGGCTTCGCCCCAAGATGCGCGAGAGGAAGCGATCTATCGCGAAGAGATCGTCGTTCCGGACGGGGAGGAACGGGGATGAGAACGAAGTCCGATCGCGCGCCGTTCGATCTTCTGATCGAGGACGCGGGGGCCGAAGGCTGTCTCGGGCACGTCCCGGCGCTGCCCGGCCTCTGCTTCCGCGCGCGCAGCGCCGAGGAAGCGGAGGCGATCGCGTCGGACCGGATCGCCGAGTACGCCGCGTGGCTCCGCGCGGAGGGCCTGGCTGATCTCACGCTGGAGACCGCGGAGGGGTTCTCCGGCCTCCGGATCGTCGTCGCGGAGCACGTCGCCGGCGCGCCGGTCTGGGAGTCGGGGAACGCCGCCGTCCTCTTCCGAACCGATCTTCGTCCGCTCGACGATCGCGCGGTCGCCGCGCGTCTCCGCTTCGTCCGTCGCGTGCTCGATCGAATCCGGGACGCGGTCGTCCCGCTGTCCGCGTCCGATCGCGCCAAGAGGCCGGCGCCGGATCGACGCTCCGTCGACGAGACGCTCGAGCACGTCGGCAACTGCGTCTGGTGGTACTGTTCGCGGATCGACGACGACCTCCGCGAGCCGGAGGAGCCGCCGGGCGAGGACCCGCTCGATCGGATCGATCGGCTGTACGAAGGCGCCGAAGGGTTCCTCCTCGCCGTTCCGTACTCCGCGCGCGCGACGGTCCACGTCCCGAACCGCTTCCCCACCAAGGACCCGGACGAGCGCTGGACCCACGCCAAGGTCTGCCGACGACAGGCCGAGCACGTCTGGGCGCACCTGGGCGGCCTGAAGCGTCAGGTGCCCGAGATTCGGAAGGAGTGAGCCGTGGAGAACGGGACGGCGGACTACGGAAACTGGGTTTCGTCAAGACTTGTCCTTGTTCCGGGCGTGCTGGCTCTTCTCCTCGGAGGCTCGGCCGTTTTTCTCCCTCCGTCGGGCATCGCTGCGGGCTTCTTCCTCCTCGTTTCCGCCTACTTCGCGTACGCTCGGTACGCGTTCTCTCCGAAGGGGAGAGACATTCAGGCGAAGGCCTTGGATCTGGTCTTGTCGCGCGTGCCGGACTGGGACGGAGAGGGGAAGGTCCTCGAGATCGGGTGCGGGAGCGGCGCGCTGGCAATCCACATCGCGAAGCGGTATCCGAACGCCCGAGTCGTCGGCATCGACCGCTGGAGCGGAGGCTGGGGGTCCTCGAAACGGCTCTGCGAGAGAAACGCGAACCTTGAGGGGGTGGCGGAGCGTGTCTCGTTCGAGAGCGCGGGCGCCGCGTCGCTCCCGTTTGACGAAGGAACGTTCGATTTGGCCGTGAGCAACTTCGTGTTCCACGAAGTGCGGGGCGTTCGGGACAAGCGCCGACTGCTCAACGAGGCCCTGCGAGTGGTGAAGGCGGGCGGGGGTTTCGTGTTCCAGGACCTCTTCCTCTGGCGGCTGGTCTACGGGGAGATCGATGACCTCCTCGATACCGTCAGGAGCTGGGGGATCGAATCCGTGGAGTTCGTCGACACGAGCCGATCTGCGTTTATCCCTAAGGTCCTCAAGCTCCCGTTCATGTTGGGGACCGCGGGAATCCTGTGCGGGAGGAAGTGAGCGATCCCCTCGTTCCCCGGACTCTCCTTCTGCGTCAGCACTGGGTTCTTCGCCCGCTCCTGAGTAGGCTGTAGAGGTGGAGGCGGTCCGATGGCGCCAGCGTTCTACTCGATTCCCCTGCTCGCGGTGACGATCCCCTTCCTCGTGCGGGCGGGGATCCTCGAGGAGTGGCGGCAGGTCTACGTTCTCAAGCCGCTCTCCACGCTGATCGTGATCGCAGCGGCGTCCCTGTCCTTCCTTCAGCCCGAGAGGTCCATGACCTACGCGATCGGCGTTCTGGTGGGGCTTGCGTTCTCGCTGGCGGGGGACGTTGCGCTGATGTTCGAGGAGAGACGCAGCGCTCTTCTTGCCGGATTGGGATCGTTCCTGTGGGCGCACGTCGCGTACGCAGTGGTGTTTGGAGTTCTGGGGTGCGTCTCGTGGTGGGACGCGCTCTCCGCGGCGGTCTTGCTCGCCGTCGGTGTGGTCGTGTACCGACTGCTCAGTCCGAAGTTGGATGGGATGCGGTGGCCGGTCCTCGCGTACATCGTGGTGATCTCACTGATGGTGAGCCGCGCCGTTTCGACCCTGCCCAGTCCGGATGTCGGGACGGGCCAGGCGGTGCTCATCGCGATAGGGGCGGTGTTGTTCTATCTATCGGATGTCATCCTGGCGCTGTGTCGGTTCTGGAGGCCCTGGCGGTACCGGCGTATCAGCCTCGCGTTCTACTACGCCGGGCAGCTGCTGATCGCGCTGGTGGCGTCCCTCTTCGGTCCCGCGGCGTGAGTCCTGTCGGCTCCTCTCGCGCTCGGCAGGGGATCGCTTGCCTCCGTGCCGGTCTAACCGTACGGTAGGGCACGGGAATCTGGCCCAATCCATGGGAGCTGCACGTTCGAAGGGAAAGGAAGCGAGACGATGATCGGCAAACTGCCTGACGATGTGCTTGATGCGGTGTTGGAAGCGATCCCCATCGAGTTTTCGGTCGTCGATGAAAACGATGAGGTCCTCGCGTGGAACAAGCACGAGTCGCGGATCTTCAAGCGCCCGACGGGAGTCGTCGGTCGGAACGTGAGGGACTGTCACCCGAAGAAGAGCTTGGACAAGGTCGAGACGATCCTTGCCGAGATGAAAGCCGGAACGCGGGACACCGCGAGGTTCTGGATCGATCTCCCCGTCGGACCGGACGGCGCGAAAGAGAAGATCCTCATCGAGTACCGCGCGCTCCGCAGTGCGGCCGGGAAGTACCTCGGCTGCCTCGAATGCAGTCAGAACATCTCCGGGCTCCAAGCCCTCTCCGGCGAGAAGCGGCTGCTGGAGTAGCCTTCGCCTTTGACATGGCTGTGTCCGTGTGGTACCTCCGGTCCGTGCGGCGATGTTGGTAGGTTGGCGCCTTGCCCTACGAAAAGGACTTCGACTTGAGGAGCAGGAAGACCTCGACGTTCCCCTTCTCGCCTCGGATCGGCGAGGGCATCTCGTTGACGACCGACCATGGGGTTTCGGCCTCGATGAAGGTCCGGAGGTCCTGAAGGGCGGCCTGTCGATCGGCTTCGCTCTTCACGACGCCGTCCCTCGGAAGCTTTTCCGCCCCGACCTCGAACTGCGGCTTGACGAGGGCGACGATCTCTGCGTGCTCATCGGCGATATCGGTGAGCGCGGGCAGGACGAGCTTCAGCGAGACGAACGAGACGTCGATCACCGCGAGGTCGATCGGCTCGCCGACGTCCTCCGGCTCGAGGTAGCGGGCGTTCAGCCCTTCCCGCACGACGACGCGCGGATCGCGTCGGAGGCTCGGGTGGAGTTGGTCGTGCCCGACGTCGATTGCGTAGACCTTCGCCGCTTTGCGCTGGAGGAGACAGTCGGTGAAGCCTCCGGTCGACGCGCCGACGTCGAGGCAGACCTTGCCGCGCGGGTCGATCCGAAACCGGTCGAGCGCTGCCTCGAGCTTCTCCCCGCCGCGGCTGACGTACGACTCGAACGCGAGGATCTCGATCTCGGCCTCGGGATCGATCGGGTGTCCGGGTCGATCGACGATCCGGCCGTCGACCTTAACGCGTCCGGCCTGAATCATCCGTTGGGCGCGGGAACGACTGCGGATCAGACGGCGCCGCTTGATGACCTTGTCGAGCCGTTCCCTCATCCGGCGGTCGCGGCGACCCGCTGGCGCTGCTTCGCGTACGCCTCGAGTCCCGCCTTCAGGACCTCGACGGCACGAATGAGCTTCGGCTCCTCGAGGACGTAGGCGATCCGGACCTCGTCGTGTCCCTTTCCGTCGGTGGCATAGAAGCCGGCCCCCGGAGCCACCATCGTCGTCTCCCCGTCGAGATGGAAGTCGTTCAGCATGAACTTCACGAACTCCTCGGAGTCGTCGAGCTGGGGGAACTTGACCATGATGTAGAAGGCCCCCTCGGGCTTCCGGCAGACGGCTTCGGGGATTGTCTGGAGCGCGTCGAACAACGTGTCGCGCCGGGAGTGGAACTTGCTTCGCATTGCGGCGATGTCGGCCGGATGGTTCGGGTCATTGAGAAACGCGGCCAGACCGTACTGGGCAAACGTCGGTGGCGACAGACGGATCATGCACAGCTTGTTGACCGAGTTCATCACCTCGGGATTGCGGCTGACGAGGCACCCGATTCGCGCGCCGCAGGCCGACAAGCGTTTGGAGATCGAGTCCACCAGAATGGCATGGTCGTGCAGCTGCGGCAGTTCGAGGATGCTTGTTGCGTGTCCTTCGTAGATCAGCTCCCGATACGGCTCATCCGAGATGACGAACAGCCGGTGTCGAACGGCGAGCTCCGCGATCCCGTTGAGCTCCTCCTGCGTGTAGGAGACCCCCGTGGGATTGGCCGGGTTGGAGAAAAGGATTGCCTTGGTCTTCGGGGTGATCAGACGCTCGATCTCGGCCATCGGCGGAAGATGGAACCCGTCCTCGATCCGAGCGGTGATCGGAACGACCCGGATCCCGTTCATGATCGCGTGCCCGTGGTAGTTCGGATAGAACGGCTCGGGGATCAGTACCTCGTCGCCCGGGTTGCACGTCGTTTGAAGGGCGAACGCAAACGACTCGCTTCCGCCGATCGTCACGCGAAGCTGCTCCTCGGTTAGGTCGATCTCGAACCCGGCGTAGTAGCCGATCAGCGCGTCGACCGTCTCCGCAATCCCCTGGGCGGGGCTGTAGCAGAGGACATCGATCGGCGCGGATCGCACCCCGTCCATGAACGACTTCGGCGTCGGGATGTCCGGCTGCCCGATGTTCAGATGGTACACGTGAATCCCGCGCTTCTTGGCCGCGGTCGCCAACGGGACCAATCGCCGAATCGGCGAGCCCTTCAGTGCCTGAGTCCGTTCAGAGACGCTACGCATGATCGAGAATCCACACCTCCCGTTGCTCGGGCAGCGACGCGCGAGTCACCTTAATTGTCGACGCTCCGACGCGGCGCGCATTGTCCACCAAAGACTCGAATTCATCCACTGCGGCGATCGGCCAATCGGCGATGGCGTCGGTCTTGTAGTGCATCGGGATGACGAGTCGGACGCTCGGAAGGTCCTCGATGAGCGCCGCCGCCTGTCTCGCGTCGATCGTGAAGTGCCCGCCGACGGGGATGAAAAACACCTCGGCGTCGGCCAGCGCTGCGCGCTGCGTCTCGTCGAGCGGCTCACCGAGGTCGCCGAGATGGGCGATCGTCGCCCCCTCGAGCTCGAACGCGTAGAGGATGTTCGGCCCACGCTCCGCCCCGCCTCGGTCGTCGTGGAAAGACGGGATCCCCTTCAGGCGCACCCCGCGGACGTCGAAATCCCCGGTCGCCTCGATCACGGCGGGACGACCGGGCACGCGATGGGTCGCGTTGTGGTCGAAGTGGCCATGGCTCACGGTGACGATGTCGACGGACGTCTCCGGAAACGGATAGGGGACGTCCTCGCCGAACGGATCGGTCAGGATCCGCGCCTCCTCGGCCTCGATGAGGAAGCAGGCGTGCCCGATCCACGTGATCTTCATTCGTCCTCCTTTTTGTCCGCGGTGCTCAGCATGACGTCGACGAGCCGCTCGAACGGGATCCCCGCGGCGGCGGCGGCGCGCGGCAGATCGCTGATCGGCGTCATCCCGGGAAGCGTGTTCACTTCGAGCACGTACGGGCTCCCGTCCTCCGCGAGGCGCAGATCGACGCGGGAGAACCCGGAACAACCGAGCGCCTCGTGCGCCCGCAGCGACTCGGCCTGCAGCCGCTCGACGATCTCCGGTTCGAGCGGGGCCGGCGCGAGGAACTCGGCCACCCCGTCGGTGTACTTCGCCGCGTAGTCGAACAGCCTTCCCGGAATCCGAATCTCGATCACCGGCAGCGCCTGATCCGAGCCGTTTCGGCGCAGGACGCCGACGGTGATCTCGCGTCCCTCGATGTACTCCTCGACGACCAGCGACGGGAACGTCTCGAGGATCGAAGCGGCCGCCTTGCGGAGCCGATCTTCGTCTTCGACGTAGTGGACGGAGACGGTCGAGCCGGCGTTCCCCGGCTTGATCACCATCGGGAAGCCGAGGGCGTCGATCGCTCTTATCAGAAACGATGCCAGGTCACCCGACTCGTAGGTGAGGCCTTCGGGAATCGGGATTCCCTGGGTCGCGAAGATCGCCAGAGAGCGAGTCTTCTCCATCGCCCGAAAGCAGGCCCGCGCCGCCGAGCCGACGTACGGGATCCCCATGACGTCGAGCAGAAGCTGGACCGTGCCGTCCTCGCCCGAGCCCCCGTGCAGACAGTTGAACACGACATCGATCCCACCGAGTCGGGGGACCAGGTCGTCGAGTGAGTCGATCGAGATCAGCAACGCGTCGTGTCCGTTCTCCACCAGGGCGCGGTGGACGTGCGAGCCCGAAATGAGAGAGATGTCCCGCTCCGGAGAGTCCCCCCCGGCCAGTACACCGATCGTTCGTTTGCCCGTCAAGCGTCCTCCTCCGACGGTTCGAGTATAGGCGCCGCGCGGTCTCCGTTCAATATGCAAATCACGTTACGAAGAGCGTTCCGACCCACTCAAGCCGTCCTTGACACCCCCTCGGGGGGCAGCTATACTTCACGAGCTGTTGGTCCTTGAAAAGTGGATAGCGTGGTAACGTGTTCACGAAGTGACACACCAATCACTTGCTCTGACTCTAGATGGATCAGAATCTTCAACCGAGAGAGTTTGATCCCAGCTCAGGATGAACGCTAGCGGTGCGCTTAACACATGCAAGTCGTGCGATCGAACCGGACTGACCGCCCTTCGGGGTGTGACGACC
>Ga0180433_10001209_pt1 | contig 43520 bp, 25 predicted proteins | sample SS_ome_8_FD_132980 | JGI IMG/M metagenome (GOLD analysis project Ga0180433, IMG submission 132980) | Hypersaline lake sediment archaeal communities from the Salton Sea, California, USA - SS_1_D_1 metaG | ecosystem: Environmental > Aquatic > Non-marine Saline and Alkaline > Hypersaline >...
AATTCTGAACAAAAAGATTCTGGTGGTACAAAGGTTTTAATTGCAGCTGGAATGAGCGATTCCAATTACAAAACTTTTTTAGCGCAAAATCGGATAGGAATATCTACTTTTGGTCAAGCTGATATAAATGGTGCGCCTATTGGAGGATTTATTGATACGTTTATTAGAGAACATATATCGGACAATATCACGGTGACAGAATTCGCAAATGAATTAAATACACATTTTAGAAGTTATAATCCAATCCCTGATGCAGGATTTCATATTGCTGGGTATGAAAATTCAGAAGATGGATTAAAACAAATGGTATATCGTGTAGCACCTTTTCATAATACATTAATGCTGACTAATCTTGATGCTTCAAATAGTGAACCCTCACAAGGAGCATCATGGGACGGTGAAGGAGATATTCTAAAACGTTTATTACAACCTGTTTATACAAAGGATGATAATGGAAATTACCAGCCATTACCTCATTTTCAGATACCTTGGCAATTTTTCACTATTCAAGACGCTATTGATTTTGCTGTATATGCGATTAGAACAACGATTGATTCAGTTAGATTTTTACCTAGGGCAAAAACTGTTGGTGGACCGATTGATGTTTTAGTTATTAAACCTAATGAAACAGTATGGATTTCAAGAAAGGAATTAACTAGGAATTAAAGCAATACAAACGCTAATAAACTTAATTTTTTGTTACAGCTTCAATACATTAGTATTATTACTGTTTTCAGTAATTATTGAGAAAATTTACTATGATAGGTGACCGGAAAAATATTAAACTACTTACAAATATTCTAATTATTACTGTTTTAATAATTGGCACACCGAATACCGGCCTATCTCAACATGCATTTTCGATTGGCGGGAAGAAATGGGGTGTTGCTTTTGGAAATCCAATAAAATATTCTGGAATAAGATTGAACTTAATTGATTTTAAGAAAGGTGATATATTAAATGGCTTGAATTTTTCATTAGTATCCTCTACAAAAAAGACTAATGGAATTAGTATATCATTATTTTCAAATAATCACGATCCAATTACATTATTGCCACCGGAAAAGCGGATTGGCTCTTCAAATGGCATTAAAATAGCCTTCATTAATAAAAATGGTCAACATACCGGATTTCAATTTGCAGCATATAATCATTGCTATAATTATGCAGGAAAAGGACTATTGGCTGGAATAATTAATTACCATCCGTATGGTTTGAAGTGTATGTGCTATGCAGAGCAGAGAGGAGTTCAGATAGGAATAATTAATATGGGAATTACTACAAAGGGTATAAAACTCGGAATTATTAATTTTCTGTCTAATTCAACCGTTACAGTCGGAGTAATAAATTTCGAGACTTCAACATTTCTCCAGATTGGTTTATTTAATATTCAATTTAAAAGCAAAGGCATTCAGCTAGGCTTACTTAATTATCGACATAATAATATTGGAATAGCAAAAGTTCTTCCTATAATCAATTTCGCCATCGAAAAACGTAACATGCCTCGCCCTTCTACTTATTGAAAATAGACTTCCTTTTTAATATTCCTATAGGAAAATTTTGTTTTCATTAGTGAAAACTATACGGGGTATAATTTTCCATCCGGAAAACATACATTAAATGGATTTTCCTGTCGGAAAACGATATTATAAAGTTGTATTCCGTGTGGAATACTGAAATTTTATATAAAAATATCGAAAGGTATGTTTTTAATAATTTGAATAATAAAAATACTGGGATATATCTCGATTAGAAATAGAGTATTAATCTTTAATGAACTTACCAACTGAAAAAGTATCTTCCATCATCAGTTTTACGAAGTAAACACCTTTACCAAAGTCTTTAATATTAACTCGGGTAAGTTTCTCCGTTACGGACATTTTTAATAATTCACGACCATTTATATTGAATATAAGCAGATAACTTTTACCGCTTCTGTAGGGAGCTTTAATGATAATGAAATCTCGTCCAGGGTTTGGATATATGATTAGGTGATCAGAAGCAGTTTGTTCATCAATCAATACTCCCCCATCAGTTGTTTTTAAGATTGTACCTCCCTGACCAACAACATATCCGGTATTCTGATCCGTAAAATAAACTGAATAAAACCAATTATCTGTACAAGCAGAAAGAGGTTCCCAATTTCCCCCTCCATCTGTTGTTTTCAGTATTGTCGGTCCAAATCCGACAACATAACCGGTGTTTTCATCGGAAAAATGTATATCGCATAAAGTGCCAACATCACCAACATCTACGTTATTCCAATTTGTGCCTCCATCAGTAGTATTTAAAAATAGTCCTGCCTGCCCACAAGCAAATCCGGTATCTTCATTAGTAAAAAAGACTGATGAAAGTTGCCCCCAAATCCCGGAAATCTGACTGTCCCAGGTTGCTCCGCCATCAGTTGTTTTGAGGATAATGCTATTGTAAGGAGATGCTTCGCATCCAACAGCATATCCCGTATTAATATCATTGAAAAAAACGGATAAAAACCAATAATTATTCCCGGAATAGGTGCTTTGCCATGTTGTTCCGCCATCGGTTGTTTTGAGTATTGTTCCTTCCTTCCCTCCCGCATAACCAATAAACTCATTCGCAAAGAAAATACAATTCATTCTGTTGGCAAATCCCGGGATTTGGTTATTCCATGTTAGCCCTCCATCGGTTGTCTTAAGGATAATACCATAACCTTGAGTTTGTTCTTTCCCTACAACAAATCCTTTGTTGTCATCAATAAAACAGGCGGAACTTAATAAAAAGTTAGAGTTATTTAAAATAGTTACCCAGTTACTTCCTGCATCAACTGTTTTTAGTATATGACCTGGTTCACTAACAACATAACCAGTATTGGGACTTGAAAAAGTGACAGAACGCAGGGTACTTTTAATACCGGTTGTGAGGTTATTCCATGTATCACCAAAGTCGGTACTTTTAATAGACGTACCATAATATCCAACGATGTGAAAACTATTGGGATCAGAAGCAGACACTGAGAAAAGGTGCATAGTCGTCCCTGAGGAACATTCTAACCAGTCCGCACCTCCGTTTACAGTTTTAAGTATTTTACCATTATAACCACAAATAACTCCGGAGTCTGCGCTGACGAAGTGTATATCCTGAAGGCAAATGTCTATACCAGGTGAAATATCATTCCACATTGTTCCACCATCAATTGTTTTAAGGATTGTTCCATCAGTTCCAATAATATAGCCAACCATGCTCGTAGGAAAGTTTATAGCAGTAAAATCATTCAGAAATGCTAAGCTATCCCAGGTAGTGCCACCATTGTTTGTTTTCAGAAGGATTGGTGTCCATGGATTATAAATATGCGTACCTGCAATGAACCCGGTATCTTCACTAATAAAATTTACACAATTAAAATTGGCGTAAATCCCGGTAGAAAGTGTATCCCAATTTCCCCCGGCATCTGATGTTTTAAGTAATATCGAATTATTTCCAACAGCATAGCCAATATACTCATTTACGAATGATATCGAGTAAAGCCTTTCTGTTGTTCCGGAAATAAGGGAAGTCCAATTATTACCATTATCAGTGGTTTTTAATATAATTCCATGTTCACCAACAACATAGCTTGTTGAATTACCTTGAGAGCAAATACAATAAAGTGTTGCTGATGTTCCTGAAGAAAGTGCAGCCCAAGTGTCTCCTCCGTCTGCTGTTCCTAGTATAGTTCCCCGGTTTCCTACTGCTATACCATTATTTGTATCATTAAATACTATTGACTGTAATGTATTACCTTGTGGTTTCGGATTTTGCCATTGCCAGCTTTGTGCATATAAGGTATTTGTAATAAAAGTTAATACTATTACAAAAAAAACGTTTTTCATTTGCCCCTTATTTATCAATGGAGTTCCTTAAAATGCCTTGCACCCAAACATATCTATAAAACAATTGTACTTTACATTTGAAATACGGAGTAACATGACAATCGTTTTTCAATATAATGTAATGGAATTTTTATTATACCTTATTATTTTAAGTAAATATACGACTTTTTATTCAATCGTACCCTTTCCTTCAAGAATCATAAGCAAACAATATTTGGTGTCTTTTTCCATATGGGAATTCTATATGATATAGGAATTTTCCAATTGGGGAACCTGTATTTCTCTGCTGAAATAAAATTATCCCGGTATTTTCCTCCCGGAAAATGGGTGATCTTTTCAATATTCCTACTGGAAAATTTTGTTTTCATCAGCGAGAACTATTCCGGGTATCTTTTTCCAAGTAGAAAAAATACATTAAATGGGTATTTCCCGGAGGATAATAATATTATATATTAGTATTCCTCCCGGAAAACAGTATTATACAATTGTATTCCATGTGGAATACTGAAATTATTTCTGTAAACGATAAGGGAATATATTTACTACACCCTGCACCACCGATAAAAATAATTTGCAGGATAAATGAATAACCTGTAATTTGCATATCGGTAAACATTTCAAACAAAATACATAAGAGAAATATATTTATCACGAGCAAGTCTATTTAGGTATTGTATACAAGGCTAAAAAGACAACAGTACTTTGAAAATTAAAATATACGGACAGGAGCAATAATTAAAGGTTAGTGCAAAAAAAAAGTTTTTGCCTCCACGCTTCTGCCCTTCGGGACAGTTGCGGAAGCTACTGTATATTGCGCACATTTGCAAATTACACAAGCTAATCCATAAACCAAGCTTGCAAAAGAGTGCAATTTTATCAATACTTAATTAATATGCAACTTATTAATGAAACATATTACCAGAAGTTAATTAACAAGTTTGGAAGAACTAAAAACGTAATCGAAATTGAAGACACTAATTTTATAACTATCAATACAACATTTTTTGAAAAGTCACTGACAGAGAAAAAAATAAATCTTTTAATTCAAATCCCTTCAGGATATCAAAATACGGAACTTCTATTTGCGAATATGATACTCCGACTTACTGAACTACAATTTCTTGAAGCAGATAATGAACCCGAATACAAAGTAGGCATAGTATTCCTTATGGAAAAACAGTAAATATTATAGAAACAACAAAGGAATGTATTTATCTCCTTCCACTAATTGGTGAGTATATTTTTATTAGGCATTGGCAGTCTGCAAACAAGTGGCAGAAGGCAGGGGAAAAGTGATAAATTGACAAGTAATTTATTAACACTGTCCGGTTTCTTTCATAAAATAAATACTGTTAAACACTGCGTAAAGAGGGATGTTCAACATGCCTTTTTTATAATCCAGGTTTGCAAGGGATATGCGTAATGACAGAACAGGAGAATATTTGCTTTTATAAACACTCATACTTTTGGAGTAAAGATTTTCACCGGATTTCACTTCTATCGGTACCACATGAGTGTCGTATGAAAAAACAAAATCTATTTCTGCCGTTGCTTCTGATTTCCAGTAATAAACATTTCGTATTTCAGGTATTACTGATAATTCCTGCAAAACAAACTGTTCGGTCAGCGCCCCTTTAAATTCTGTAAATATTTTTACTCTGTCAATAATCACCGCCGGTGACAATTCACTCATAGCCCTGAGTAATCCTACATCAAGGTGATATATCTTAAAAGACTTCAGGTCTTCATACGATCTCAAAGGCAATGCCGGTTTTGTTATCCTGCTCACTCTTCGGATCAACCCGCTGTCGAAAAGCCATAACAGGGCGTCTTCATATTCCCTGGCACGGGCGCCTTCTTTTACTAATCCGTAAATAAATTTTTTATTTTCCCTGGCAAGCTGTGACGGCACGCTATTCCATAAATGTCTGATCTTTGGAATCAGATTTTTTGGTGCATGTTTTGAGAAATCCTGTTCATAGGTCAACAGAATTTCATTTTGTTTTTTTTCTACTGTTGAAAAATCCCTGGTGTTAAGCCACGTTACAACAGAGGCGGGCATGCCTCCGATAATAAAATATTGTTTAAGATAATCAGTCAGCTTACTGCTGATAGCAGCCGGAAACGCTGACATTTTTTGATCTTTAATAAAATCTATCAGTTGTTGTTCTTCATTTGCCATTAAAAATTCTTCAAAAGACAATGGTCCGAGGTTTAGAAACTCAACTTTACCAACAGGAAAAGAAGTGTTTTGGTGTAATGCAATTCCCAGCAATGAACCGGCACAGCAGATCATATATTCGGGTGCCTGTTCCGCAAATGATTTTAAGCTGCTCAGTGCACGGGGCACTTCCTGTATCTCATCAAAAATGACCAGGGTTTTTTGTGGCAATATTCTGTTTCCATGTATGGCAGAAAGAAAATCAATAATACGTTCTGGATGAATATCTCCGGAAAACACATCGTTCAGATCAGCGGATTGTTCAAAATTAAAATAGCAGACATCTTCAAAACAGGTTCGTCCAAATTCCTTTAACAACCATGTTTTTCCTACCTGCCGGGCGCCTCTGACAATCAGGGGCAGACGTGTTTCTTTTTCTTTCCATTTTTTAAGTTCATCTAATAAAATTCTTTCCATATCACATAATTTAAAGGAAATATTATGCAAATATACACAAAATTCCAAGATGATTTGTCATGAAATCACACATTTTTTAAATCAAACCATAGAATAATAAAAAATAACAGGAATATCGCCGGCACTAAGCAACCTATTTTAAATACCGTATCTTTATCTGAAAATATCTGTATTCGATAATAAAAAATGTAACTTTGGATACTCAGATATACTGCTTCTTATTAAAAATACGAAGTATTTTTCTATTAGAAGCAATTATGTCGTAGGAACAGACCTATAAAAATTTTTAATTCTGTTCCGTACTGGTATAATAATACCTGATTCTGATGAGAAGATTTACACCACGATATACGATCCGTGACCTGCAGGAACTGGCGGGATATAATGGCGGACGATGTCTGTCGAAGGAATACCGGGGGTATGATAAAAAATATACCTGGCAATGCGAAAAAGGACATACATGGGATGCAAGGGTATCCATTATTAAACAGGGAGGCTGGTGCCCGCAATGTGCAGATGAAGAAAGAAAACAGGCATGGTTAATAAAAATGCAGGATATTGCTGCTTCCAGGGGAGGTAAATGTATATCTGATGAATATATAAATAGTTATACAAAATTAACCTGGCAATGCAGTAAAGGACATGTATGGGATGCTCCTCCTTATGTAATAAATCGTGGCAGTTGGTGCCCTGATTGCAGTTATGACAGAAAAAAATTAAGCATACAGGAAATGCAGAATATTGCAGAAAAAAGAGGTGGTAAATGTTTATCAGAAAAATATATAAACAGTAAAACAAAGCTTAAATGGCAGTGTAGTAAGGGGCATGTATGGGAAGCCACACCGGGTAATATAAAAGCCGGTGACTGGTGTCCTGTATGCAGCAGGCATATATCTGTATCTCATGCCGTGGAGAGCAGAAGATCAAGAATTCAAAAAGAAATGCATCTTATAGCAAAAAAAAATAATGGCAAATGTCTATCAGAAAAATATATAAATAAAAGGACAAAACTTGAATGGCAGTGCGACAAGGGTCATATCTGGAAAGCAACCTTTTTACTTATAAAGCACGGTAGTTGGTGTCCTCAATGCAGGAATGAACAAATTAAGAATCATTATTTAAATAATTTGAAAACCATAGCCATTAAAAAAGGGGGTAAATGTCTGTCACAAGAATATATAAATTCCCGGACCAAACTTATATGGCAGTGTGAAAAAGGTCATAAATGGGAAACAACGCCTAATAATATTAACAGAGGATTATGGTGTCCTGTATGTGCTAAAGAAAGAATATCCAAAAACATTGGGAAGGAAAGAGAGAGTTTACAGACCAGCTAACCGGTTTCAAAAATTTTTATATCCTGCGATTTCCGTAAATTAAAAAATTCAAGGTATTTAGTTCAATTTCCAATAGAAAATAACACTCATTTTCATTTTTCAGCCCGGAATAAGATGGTAATATATTCTTATTCCGGCAGGAAAACGCTACAATATATTAGTATTCCTTCTGAAAAACCATTATAATATAAGTATTCCGTGTGGAATCTGAAGTGCTTTATTTACGGGTAGTTCAAATAGCATCTATCACTCGTTTAGAAAATTCAGAAGCTGTCCTTATTTTCCTGTTTCATTGTTTCATAACGGGATATATTTATACATGCCGATTTCAGGATTAATTGTCATTGTACAAAAGATTTTCAAATTCCTCATTTTTTAAGTTAGGATTAAGGTCAATAGCAGTATTATAGTGTTTTACAGCCATGTTTTTATTTCCGGTAAAAAAATAAACCTGAGCGATCTCAAAATATACTTTGCCATTCTTTGAGTTCATCTTATCTGCTTCTTGAGCATAATGGAGGGCTAATACAGTGTTATTAAATGGATTTTGTACCAAAAGAACACTTAGTTTAGAATAAACTTCCGGTACATTCGGATCAACTGATAATGCTTTGTCGTAATACATTTTTGCCTGCTTGTACTCAGCTTCTCTTTCACAAATTAAACCCAAATTATAATTTGCCTCAAAATTTTCAGGATTGATTTTAATTAAACGTAAAAAATAATTTTTTGCTTTAGTATATTTCGCATTTACGTAACAAAGTGTTCCCAAATATTGTAATGTGATTTCATCAGCAGGATTACTTATTAATGCCTTTTCAAAGTGTTCTATCGCTTTTTTCTCATTATAATATTTATGATTTTCAAAAGAAGCATAAAATATTCCATAGTTAAAATTAATATTACGATCTGAAGAATCCAACAGGTATGCTTTTTCAAGATAGAATTTTACCTTTTCTCTTTTTTCTAAGTCTCTATACAACTGAATTATTTTTGAATAAATTTCTATATTACTACTGTCTAAATCTAATGCTTTCATATAATATGATTCTGCGGTTTTGAGATCATTTTTTTCATAATAGATATTCCCGAGTACAAAAAATATATCTGCAGGCGGATCAGACTGTAAATCCTTACTTTTAAGGAAATGATTCAGGGCTTTTTCAATATTTTTTAATTCAGTGGCAATAAAAATATTACCTAATATAAAATGTGAATAATAGTCAGTGCTGTCTTCTTTGATTGCTTCGTATAAATAAGATACTGCTTCCTGGGGACGATTAAGATTAAATGCCAGATTTTTTGCATAATTTCTTTTGGCAATAGTATAACCGGGATTAAGCTCTAAGGCTTTAATAAAATTCTTTTCAGCTTCTTTGTAATTTTTAAGAAGAACTTCAAATTCAGCAATGTAATAATACACTTCGGGATTTGTTGGATCTTTTTCCAGGGCAGTTAAAAGGATCTCTTTACATTTTTTATAATTTTTAAAACGTTCCTGTGAAAGTAAACCGGCATAATTAAGAAGATAATCAATATTATTAGTATCTAATTCTATGGCTTTTTGAAATGATCTTTCAGCTTCATCATATTGTTCTAAAAGAGTTGATATTCTACCTGAAAGGTCGTGGTAATAAGCATATTCAGGATAAAATTTAATAGATTTCAGGAGCTCTTTTCTGGCTTCTGAGTATTTGCCTGTTTTATAATAACATTCCGATTTAAGATAAGAAAGATCAGCATAACAATATTTTTCTGAAACTGTATCAATTTCATTTATAACCATAAGAGCCTCAGAATGATAACCTTTCTTAATCAGGTTAATTGCGACAGACATATCAATTATACATTCGATCTCTGCCTGTAAATTGCCTGCCTTAATATCTGTTAGTTTTGCAAAAGATTTTATTTTCGTTTCCCCTTTTAGTTGTTGTTTACCATCATCTCCTACAGATATATATTTGACAGTTACCTGGACACTATCGCCTGATGCCTGTTCATACAATTCCCCAAAAATTATGATGTTGGCTTTTTGTTTTTTCCCCGAATCAAGCGCTTGTTTATACGAAAGAACTGCTTTATCTTTTTCGGGATTGTAAAGAACCTGCATAGATAGATTATTATCTTCACTTTTCTGAACTAATCTTCTTAAAATAGCATCTTCTAATTTTATTACGATATTAGGATTGTCTTGTAATACAGAAAAAGGAAGAATTAATACTGTAAATGGTTTTTCTTCTGTTTTAGGAATAATAACCTCCGTTTCTTCGTATGACCGGCGCTTAAACGGATTATATAAAATAACATAAGTAATACCTATCAGTAGTATAATGCCTATACATATACCAATTATTTTCTTTTTACTTATTCTTAAGGACTTTTCAGGTTTTGAAACAGAAATAATCTCTTCCTGCGTTACTTTTTTTAATTTAATTTTTAATTGTTCTGTTTCTTTTGAAGCATGCCGGAGTTTATCCTGGAGTTGAGATATTTTTTGTTTTGATTTATCTAATTCTTTTACTGTATTTGTTATTTCGTTCTCCAATTCATTTTTCAGGGCTAATGCTTTTTCGGTATTTTTTTGGCTTTGCTGTTCAGAATTTTCTAATCCTTGTTTAAATTTTTGTGCTTTATTTCTTGCATTGTCTAAATCATTTTCTAAAAGGTCTATCTGTTCTCTCATTTTTTTTATATCCCATTGTTGATTGATATAGTTGGTCAGTTTAACAGGAATATCGGTATTAAGGTATTCATTGAACAACCATATTACAAGCATTTGTAAAGCAATGACTCCATATTCTGCCTGGGAAAAAATAACCTGATTATCGTGTGTGGCAATATTGCCATGAATCTGTATTGTCTCTAACCAATTTATGACTTTACGTGGAACTAAACTTTCTGCAATCAGGAGATTAATTAACTCTTTATACCCTTTTTCGGCAATTTTTTGTTCTCCTGAAGAACCAAAATATTTATTAATAATAATCAATTTACTTGCTGCCTCACCTGATTTACGCATATTAGTTAATGCATCGGCAAAGCGATTGTTATAGAAATGTTCAAAGGAATTTAATGCCCACTTTGTAAAATCACTAACCTTAATTTCTAATTGAGTATTCATATAATTTATAATATCAGGTAAGAGTCTTATTTTATATACATCTTTAAAAATTATGCATTTGTAAACCAGTAAGATACATTTATTATTTTTGAATAAAAATAATAAAAAATGACAGAAAAATATAAACCAATAGGCACAACAGGTTTATTCGGAGAGGAATTTCGTTTGTAGCAGCCCCGTAAAACCTGTTAATCGCATGGAAAATTTTAAAATATCAGATAATCGTAGGAAAAAAATGAAAGGAAAATCGTTATCCGTATAGAAAACATATACCATTATCCGATAATCATACAGGAAAACAATTAATATTTTAGTATTCCTGTCGGAAAATCAAAATTATATGAGAAATATATGTAAAATTATATTTTCCATAAGGAAAACGATATAACGTATTCTATTTTATAGAGGTGAATGTTAATCTTTTTTAAGCACTTCGTATAATTCTTCTGCCAGGTCATCCAGTTTGTCTCCAAAAACATTTACCGAAATATCAGCAATTTTCGTTTCAAAATCGTTTATAATCTCGATTATTGAATCTTCTATTTCAATATTCATAAGTGAAAGATAAAGTTCTGCAAGGTGATCTCTGAATAAATCTTCGTGATAACCGATTTCTTTCAGACCAGATATTAACCTGCTGTTTCTAAGGCTCTCTCTGATTAAAAAGATTATTATATATTTATTTCTCATTGTTACTGAATATATTGGTTAAAATGACTGTATATGCCGGAGGCAATGAAATACAGTAATAAAACCAACAGGAATGATAATACAACTGCTATTAATACCCCCATATAATTATCATACCATTTGCTGTTCAGTAACCGTTTGAAGTAGTTTGTAATTTTTTGTATTATTCCGGAATTCTCTTTATTCGAAAGATTCATATGTATTTTGTCTAATTTGTTTCTTAATCATCAATGTCTTTAAAAAATTGTGTCACTCACATATTGATAAAAAAATATTCACACAAATATATAACGTTTTTCGATATTATTATAACGCATTACAATGTATTTTAATATAATAAAATGTTGTTAGTATATAATAACGGTGTTATAGTAGATAATTTGTAAAGATTATATTTGTTATTCAATAAGGATAACATCTATGGCAAAAAAGAAATTAAACAGAATAAAAGTGATCCTTGTAGAAAAAGACAAAAAAATTAACTGGTTAGCAACACAGGTTAATAAATCTACAAATACGGTTTCTCTGTGGTGTAATAATAAAAGACAACCATCGCTTGAAAGCCTGTATGAAGTGGCAAATGTGCTGGATGTTGATATATATGATTTATTGATCTCAACCAGGGATTTGAAGGAAAGCAAAGAATAGCTGCATATGTTCCTCCAGTGAATGTATCATTGAGACATCCATGTTACACACACAGAAACAACTCCATTAAAATATACCTGTCACTTAGTGACAAACAACTTAATATTCAGTTTTCCGGCTGAAAAACCCATTAAACGCATGGAAAATCTTCAGGAATTCATAGTTATATCCATACGGAAAATCCATAATAGAAACTGTTATCCGTATGGAAAATATATACAGTAACCTATTTCATGCCGGAAAACCCTGCTTTTTATGAGAAGCAAGGAAGATTATATTCATTAGTAATAATAGTGGAGTAACTCAGAGCGTAAAATGTTCTATTACACTATCATTATCGCCCAAAATTGCCCAAAATAAACGGCGATCACGAAAAATCGCTGAAAATCACAAAATTCCCCTTCCGGCCTGTTGTATATTTATATAAAATAAATCAAATCGTCCTGTCGGATCGGGTAAAATCGGGTAAAATCAGGGAAAATCGTTCCAATCAGGGAAAACCGGGTAAAATCGGGGAAAATCAGGGAATACAGCAATATGGCTGTTGTATATTTACTATGACCAAAAAAATTATGATGCATTAATAATTGAAAATCGCAGCAAATCAACGATTATCGTTGAAAAACGTAGATTATCGAAGAAAATCACGCAAAACACGCAAATCGTTGAAAATCGTTGCAGCAGGATTTTTGACTATAGTATTTTTATTAAAGTGAAATAATAAACATTGCCATGAGAGAAATAATAGTAATAACAAAAGAACATCTGAGGCAAATAATAGAAGATGTTATTGAGAGCGCCGTTTTTAAATTAAAACAGGTAAAGGTTAATCCGGAAAAATCCGAATTCCGTTTCCTAAATGTTAAACAAGCTGCTGAAATAACAGGCCTGGCAATTCAAACTATCTATGAAAAGACCAGTAGGAATCTGATCCCATACCATAAAAAGGGGAGACGCCTGTATTTTATAAAACAGGAACTGGAACAGTGGATCATGGAAGGAAATAACAAATAATATGGCACGTCCGAAAAAATACAATTCAGTTAATTTTTCTCATTCTGCTGACCTGCGGAATGACAGAAGGGTAAAAGCGATCAGAAATAAATTCGGCGTTACCGGATATGCCGTGTATGTTATGTTATTGGAAATACTCACCGGCTCTGAATATTTCAAGTCAAAATATGATAGTAATGAAATTGAGTTATTTTCAGGCGAAATGGAAGTTGATCCTGAATATTTCAAGTCAGTTACTGATTATGCTGTTCAGGTTGGCTTGCTGGCAACTGAAGATAATTTTATATTTTCTCCTGATCTGTCGAATGAATTATTACCGTTACTTGAAAAAAGGGAAAAGGACAGGCTGAGAAAGGTAACTAATAAGGTTAAACGAAAGCTGAAAGAATATCAGGATCATACAAATAATCAGCAACTAGCTCAAAGTAATACAAGCGGAAAGGAAAAAAATACATATCGAAACCATAGTGTAAAGAAAACTTCAAAAAAGAAGAGAAAGAAAATTTCCGATAAAAACAGTGAATTCGATTTTAAAAAAGTATTTAATTTATGCCAGAGAGAGTATCTGAATAGAAATCCACATCATGCCTGGAATCAGGAAGACAATAAATTTCTTTTCATTTTAATTACGGATATCAGAAAAAAAATTGAAAGAAAGCAGGCATTTTCAAGTGATCCGTTATCATGTTTTAAAAATCTAATGAACAAGATTCCTATATACCTGAAAGGACATTTTGTAAGCATAAGAATATTATGCCTGAATTTTGGTAACTGGGATAGAGTTTGAATCTGCATAAGTCCCGCATGACTGTATCCAATACCGTATCCATTAAAAATAAAAAGCGCTGTAATTATTTAATTTACAGCGCTTTTCTAATTCATTCTGCGGTCTGGACGGGACTTGAACCCGCGACCTCCGGCGTGACAGGCCGGCATTCTAACCAAAACTGAACTACCAGACCGAATTATCAAAGTGTACTGGCCGGCATTCTACTTCGTCCGCCGAAGCCTTGGCGAAGGCGGAACCAAAACTGAACTACCCTCCTTCGTCCCGAAACTTCGGGACTTCGGCGGGCAATGCCAGACAGTAAAGTGCGGCAAAAATAATGTATATTTTGTTATAATGCAATAGAGCTCATTATTTTTAATACAAAAAAAATAGAAAAAAATTGTCCAGTCTGGCTGATTATCCGGGACAGGGAGAAATAAAAATAAATTTTTTTTATCCCTTTTTGAGAAAAAATTATAATTTATTATATTTCATCTGAAAATAATTCTTATACTAACCATGAATACTAATATAAAGTAGTTTGATGAAGCTCATAACCTGGCTAAATAAACCATATCCTTTTATTACTGACTTAAAGACTAAAATTCTGATAGCATTATCATTTGGACTTTTTATATATTTATTTTTACTGGTGTTTCTGCCATTTGAAAAAGAACAAATCATTTTTGGAAAATCAATTTACATTATTGGATTCGGGCTAATAACATTATTTGTATTGCTTTTTAATTATATAGTATTACCCTTGTTGTTTACTTATTTTTTTAACCCGAATAGTTGGGTTATAAAAAAAGAAATATTTTTTATCACTCTGTGTATCATCTTAATAGCATTTTTAAATTATGAATATAATTTAATTGCAGAAGATAATGTTGACCAACAAAGCAACCTTGGTTACTTTATCCTGGTTACTATTTCTGTAGGTTTTTTCCCTATAACTATATTTATATTTGTTACTGAATTATATTTAACCAACAGGCATCAAAAGGTAGCTTCTGAAACAAACCTGAAAATTCATAAGGAGAGAGAAACTGATAAACATACACATAGCAATATTATTGATATAAAAACCGAATTAAAGAAGGACAAGCTGAAGATAGATGAAGAAGACCTGGTTTTTATTAAATCAGAAGATAATTATTGCCATTTTTTCTATTATGATAATAACGAAATAAAAACTAAGCTTTTACGAGTTACATTAAAGGATATCGAAAAACAATTAGGGCACATTCCAAATTTAATCAGATGCCATCGTTCATATATTGTAAACAAAAAACAAATATCCAGAATTTCAGGAAATGCAAGGGCATATTACCTGCATTTTGATAATTGTAAAGAATCTGCTATAGTTTCAAGAAGTTTTCCAAAAGAAAAACTTGTGTAAATATTCCTGATATTTCATCTCCGCGAATCCCCAATAATACACTTTGGCTTCCCATTAATCCCAAAAAATCCCGTACACCACAATTACTTGCAATCATTGTGTGAAAGTGCATATATTCGAAAAAAAATAAAACAATTTTTTGCAGATTTTCTACAAAACAAAAAAATTAAACAAATGAAAAATACTATATTAATTATCTCGGCATTATTTATTAATGCACTGCTTTTTGGACAGACTATACCAAATGGCGACTTCGAATTAGGAACAGACTCACTAACCCTGGAAGACTGGCATACGATAAATGAATTGGCTAATGGTCCGGGATTTACAAGAACAACAGACAGTTATTTTGGTAACTATGCAGTAAAGCTTTATACATTTGATTTTGGTGGAAATATTCCCGGAGTAGCCACTCTGGGGAATATTGGTATGGGCTATGTATCAGGAGGAATTCATTTTCCTTACAAGCCTGAAAAACTTACAGGTGTATATAAACATCCAACACCATCAGATAGTTCATTAATATGGATTTATTTTCTTAAAGTATGTAAAGCTTCTGTAGATACTATCGGACAAGGAAGTTTTACTCCTGCTGGATCTGTTGATAGTTATACGGATTTTGAAATTAATATAAATTACACATCATCTGACACTCCTGACTCAATGAATATTGTACTACTATCTGACCAAAACAAGCTGGGAAGTACTTTTTATATTGATAAATTAAAATTTGAGTATGAAGCCAGCTACATTAATAATAAAACTGAAAGTTATGATATATCAATATATCCTAATCCCTCAAAAGGGATTTTTTATGTAAATAATATATTTGAACCTGTTAAAATAGAGATATATGATATTATGGGTAAGACAATTTATATATCTGTGATTTCAGAGATTAATAATAGTATTAACTTATCTTCAGAACCAAGAGGTATATATTTTATTAAGGCTGTAACAAAAAAAGGTATTATAATCAAAAAGATTAATATTTTATAAAATAAACAACATATTAATGGATAAATGTGCAGGTAAATCGACCTTGAATATACTAACATAATATTTAACTTAAATCATTTTATTATGAAACACTTAATAAAAATTATATTTATTTCAATATTATTTATTTTCACTGGTATTTTTTCCTTATCAGGACAGAAGAAAATAAATAATGAAAGCAATTATGAACCTATTAATCTTATTTCTTCTGATGTTGACACAAGTTATTTAAAATCAGAAATTAACAAAATTGAATTTACTGAAATAAATACCGGTACAATCAGAGGTAAGATGAAAGCTGTAAAAATTAAAGATGGTGTTTCTATTTGTAAAAAGGGAGCACCTGACCTGCAACGTATATCAACATCTTTAATAATTCCGGATAACGGAAAAATGGAGGTTAATATTATTTCTTCAGAATACAAAGAATATAAAAATATTGATATTATTCCTTCAAGAGGAACTATATTCATTGGCCAGGATTTGGAGAATATTCCTTTTGAATTTGGAAAAGAATATAAAACTGATAAATTCTTCCCCGGCAAATTAGCTAAATTACGTAAACCTCATATCTTTCGTAGTTTAAGAGGACAGGTAATTGATATTTATCCGTTACAATATAATCCTTTAACACGAACACTGAGGATGTACACTGAAATTACTGTGGAAATTTTTGTTAACAATGATAAAACCGGTGAAAACTGTATATCAATAAATGATAAACACAGAACTAACGCTGATTTTAAGGATATCTATAAAAACCTTTATATTAACTATTCATCAATAAATTCCAGGGAAGACACCTATGATGCCAATGGGCGTATGCTTATTATCAGTGACGGAAATTTCATTGATGCAATGCAACCTTTTATTGACTGGAAAATATTGAAAGGTATAGAGACAGAAATTATAGATGTATCAAATATTGGTGATGCTGATGCAATTAAAACATATGTTGCTGATTATTACAACAATAATAATGACCTGGCATATCTGATACTTGTAGGTGATTTTCAACAAGTCCCTTCAATTACAGAAAATCAGGTACAGGGATATCCTTCATTTATGGATCCCGGACCTTATGCAGCAGATAATCCATATGCCATGATAACAGGCAATGATAATTATCCTGAAATATTATGCGGAAGAATTTCTGCTGAAACTGTCAGTGAAGTAGAAACACAGGTTGAAAAATTTACTACTTATGAAAAACATCCTGAACAACTTAATATTGCGAGATTTGATAATGCCTCTGTATTTTCTGTTAAAGAATCACCTAATGGAGGAGATGTTTATCCAGACATGCAGGATGTAAAAACATATCTTATTAATGGCGGCTATGAGGAATGTGTTGAACTTTATGAGCAAGGCTATGGCGATTTGGAGCCTACTGCTACCAATATCAGCAATACAATTAATGAAGGACAAGGTTTTCTTGCATGGATAAGTCATGGCGACGAAACCAGCTTAACTAGTTTCGATTTTTCAACATCCGATCTTGATGCATTAAGCAATACCGATATGTGGCCTATGATTTGGAATTGCTCATGTATGAATGGAAAGTATCATAAAGAAGGTAACGGTCCATGCTTTGCCGAAGCATGGATGAGAGGTGAAAACAATGGTGAATCAACGGGTGCTATTGGTGTTTCTATGAATAACCTGATGATGGAAGATGGTCTTTCTGAAGAATATCCCCGTGAAGCAGCAAGTAGATTAACAGATAATGAGCGCTCTAATAAAACATATGGAGGCATAACTTATGATACATACATAAAGGTTGCACTCGAAGATTATAACAATCCAACGCAATTTAAATATAATATACTTTTTGGGGATCCGTCTTTGCTCCTGAGAACCAAAGAACCAATGTCAATGATCGTTTCTCATGATGCTACTGCCAATATTGGTTTTTCACAACTTACAATAAATTGTGATGCAGAAGGGGCATATATTGCTATTACGGATGATAATATTATTATGGGAACAGGCTATGTAAACAATGGTTTTGTAACAATAACATTTGATCCTGTAAATAATCCTGATACATTACAAATTACTGCAACAGCTTTTAATTACAGCCCTTATTTAGGTTCTATAGCTGTTATTCAGGCAACAGGGGAATATACTTATTCGTCATCTGTTATCACTGAAAATATTTCAGTTTATCCGAATCCTGCAAAAGATGATATCAATATACTGTTTTCACTTGAAGAACCATCTTATGTAAAAGCAAGTATTACTAATATTTCAGGATCGGAAACATATATGATACTTGATGAAATTACATACAAAAAAGGAAAACATTTATCTAATATTGACACAAAGGGTTATCCCTCAGGAATATATATGATTAATATAATAATCAATAAAAATATTTATCATAAAAAAATTATTATTTTATAAAACTAACAACAGATTAATGGATAAATGCGCAGGGGGCACGGATTGCTCCGTAGGAGTCACTATGTGATAAACATAGCGTAGCGATCTCATGAGCGATAGCGAATAATCCGCGCCAGTCTGGGTTTTTTTTCAGTACTGATCTCAGGATTTGAATAGAATTCAATTGTGAATTATGGGGGACAGTGAATTATGGGGGACAGCGACCTGATTTATCAGGGGCTCCTCATTTTTATATACATATGGGATATCTGCTATCTCCTAAACCTGCCTGGAAACCAATTACTTCTCAGACTTTATTAATCAACCAATATCTTTATCAGTTCTCTGACCGTATCAACTGAATCAATATAAAAATTTGCTTTGGTAGCTTTTGTACCAACCTTAATTGTATAAGCTTGTTCCGGCATTGCTTCAAATGTATATTCATCTGTCCAGTCATCTCCAATAGCAAGAATGAAATTATAGGTTGAATCACTAAGCTTAATACCGGCTGCCCTGCCTTTATTGATTCCGGAATATTTGATTTCCAACACCTTATCACCATCCATAATCTCTAAATTAAGGTTAGTGGTCAGGTTAAGCAGTTCATCTTTTAATTCCCAGGCTCGTTGTTGCCCCAGATCTATGTCAACTTTTCTGTAATGCCAGGCTAATGAGAAATTTTTGTTTTCAATAAACGAATTTGGTGTTTGGTCAACATAATACTCTAACAGGGGCCTTACTGATTTTTTCCACTCATTGTCTATTTTTTCTGTCATATACCAATCATGCCCGGGATCTCTGTACCAAACACCATGCTCAGCAACCAGTTCAATGTTCCATGTCATATCAAACCATCTGCTTAAGGTCTCTTTGTCCCGCCCACTAATAATGACTACCTTATTTTTTTTATCTTTTGTTAATTTTTTCAATAAATCATATAGTTGATCATCAGGTTTTGCATCTTCAGGATTTTTATAGAACCGCGTTAATGTACCATCATAATCAAGAAATAATATCCGGCTTTTAGCAGTTTTGTATAACTTCTTAATATTTACAATATTTTTGTCAGTGATTTTTTTTGTCAATGTAGTTTCCTGTATGCTTTTTATGCTCTTCAGCCCATTCAGAAACTCTACAGCCCATCTTTTGATATCATACCGCTCTAACCTTTCCTGCATAACCTTTATCCGTCTTGCCTTTTCCTTATCATCCATTTCCAGAGCTTCTTTAATAGTCATGGCAATATCTTCAAGGTCATTGGGATTAACTACCAAAGCCTCAAATAACTCTTTTGAAGCACCCGCCATCTCACTTAATATCAAAATGCCATTACCGTCAGTCTGGGCAGCTATATATTCTTTGGCTATCAGGTTTAAACCATCCCGTAAAGGCGCTATCAGAGCAATATCACAGGCAGCATAAAGATCTATCAGTTCTTGTTGTTCAAGTTGCTGATTAAAATACCATACAGGCATCCAGTTAATAGTACCAAAAGTTCCATTGATCCTTCCGACTATTTCATCAGTCTCTTTTTTTAATTCTTCATTGATATGTGAATTATTATCCTGTGGACTGGTGATAATGATCAAAGTAATTTTCTCGATATATTTAGGGTTTTTCTGTAAAAACAGTTCCAGTGCAGATAATTTGTGAGTAATTCCTTTAGTATAATCCATCCAATCAACGGATAAAATAAGTATCCCCGGATCATTAGAGGATTTGAAAGCTTGGAGATCGCGTTGAAACGAGGTGAGCTTACTTTTGTTTTTGACCTTTTTTTTATGAAACCTTGAATAGTCAATTCCTTTGGGGAATGTATCGACTTTTAATATCCGTTCACCTAACTTTACCTGGTTGAAAAAAGTGTCAAATCCCATTAATCTTTTAACACAACTAAGGAAATGGCTCACATAATCATAAGTATGGAAACCAACGAGGTCGGCACAAAGCATCCCTCCCAGTATTTCTGTTCTTTGTGGAAGTATCCTGAAAATTTCAAATGAAGGAAAAGGAATATGTATAAACAGACCTATGGGAGCATTCGGCAGTCGATCCCTAAGAAAATATGGGAGCATCAATAAATTATGATCATTGATCCAAAGGATATCTCCTTCACTGTATATCTCAGAAATTAAATCAGCAAAATCCCTGTTTATTTTTATATAATCCTCCCAGTATTGATTTTGAAAGTCTGCATTCTGTGGAAAATAATGAAAAACAGGCCATAATACTTTTTGGGAATAACCATTAAAATATTGTGCATAAGTATCAGTATCTGAAAACAATGGAATATATTTTAAAGAAGTAAGCTGTTTGGTTATTTCTTCTTTATCCTGTTCTGTAATATTCTTAAAAGTGATCTCAGGATGCCCGACCCAACAGGTATTATGCTTTTTGTGAAATTGTTGCAATCCTGACCTGTCAGCATCATCTGTCATTTCTGAATGAATACCATTTTTATCTTTCAGTATCTGAACGCTGATCTTATTGGAAATAATAATTAATTTCTTCATAAATAATTAACTTCTTCATAGGGAAGAAATTTATTTAATTTTAATATTAATATAAAATATAATTAACAATAACCATTAAGTTATAATAATCCTTTGAATAATTCAAAAATTTACTATTATTAGCTGTTTCTTTTACCAAAATAAGAAAAAAATTGAATATGCGAAAGTTTAAAGTCGTAATTTTTGATTTGGACGGAGTTATAACCAATACTGCTTTAGTACATGCTTCAGCCTGGAAGAAAATGTTTGATAATTATCTTATTTCCAGGGAAAAAAGATATAACGAGCCTTTTCGTGAATTTACCCATTCAGCAGATTATTTACCATATCTGGATGGCAAACCACGCTATAAAGGTGTTGAGTCATTCCTTCAGTCCAGGGGAATAGATCTGCCATACGGAGATCCTTCTGATGATGGTTACAAAGAAACCATTTGCGGACTGGGCAATCAAAAGAATATTTTTTTTAATGAGGTGCTGGATGAAGAAGGTGTACAGTGCTACGATTCTACAGTCCAATTAATAAAAGACCTTAAACAGGAAGGAATAAAGGTTGGTGTGGCTTCTTCCAGCAAAAATTGTAAATCTGTGTTGGAGAAGGCAGGGTTGATCGATCTTTTTGAAACCAGGGTAGATGGTGTAATATCTGCGGAAACAGGACTCAAAGGGAAACCCGAACCTGATATATTCACTACGGCATGTGATAATCTGAATGTTTGCTACCATGAATCTGTAGTGGTTGAAGATGCTGAATCCGGTGTTCAGGCCGGTGCCAAAGGCAATTTCGGCTTTGTGTTGGGCATAGCACGGGAGGACAATATCAAAGAATTATATGTACATGGTGCAGATTTAGTTGTAAAAGACCTGCAAGAGATAGATTTAGACCGTATAGACCAATGGTTTACACAGGGATTGAAAGCAGATGGCTGGGGATTAACGTACCATAATTATGATCAGAAGAAAGAAAGAGCCAGGGAAGCCCTGCTCGCAGCAGGCAATGGTTATTTTGCTACAAGGGGTGCTTTTGAGGAAAGCAGTCCCAACGAGATCAACTATCCCGGCACTTACATGCATGGTATGTTTAACAGGCTAATTTCAAAAGTTGCTGACAGGGATATTGAAAACGAAGATTTTGTTAACTTACCCAACTGGTTGCCAATAAGCATATCTTTGGACGGGGAACAATACTTTTCAATCAACCCTGATCCTTCATGGAATATAATTGAGATTAAAAGACATCTTAATTTTCAAACAGGGGAGCTTACACGTGAAATGAAGGTTGAAGATCCTCAGGGCAAACAGCTTTCTATTAAATCATCACGTTTTGCCAGTATGGATAATCCGAATAAAGCAGCTTTACATTACTCTGTTACTCCACTGAATTTTGATGGGAATATATTTATCAGGTCAAAGATTACCGGAGATCATATCAATGCCGGTGTAAAAAGATATTCACAACTGAACCAGCAACATCTTCAACCCCTTAAAGAAACCACAGAAGGGCATAATACAGCGATCCTTGTTAAAACGACCCAATCCGGTATTGAAACAGCAGTGGCAGCCGGGCACAAACTCTTCCTGGATCAGGAACAACAAACTGCTCAACCTGAATCTTTTCAGAAAAAAGGTGTTACACAACTTATTTATCATATCAATGTAAATTCCGGACAAACACTAAGCCTTGAAAAATGCATTGCCATACATTCCACACTTCACAATGGCGACCGTGATCCCTTAGCTGCAGCTCAGAAAACGGTCAGTAAGATGGAAGGCTACGATAAAGAATTTCATCTTTCACGAAATAAATGGGATGAGTTATGGAAAAATGTTGATATTCAAATAGAAGGCGACAGAAAAGTTCAAAAATTATTGCGGTTACATCTTTATCATAGCCTGGTAACTGCTTCTCCCCACTTTGCTAAACTTGATGCAGGTATTCCCCCCAGAGGTTTGCATGGTGAAGCCTACCGCGGACATATCTTTTGGGATGAACTTTATATTTTACCTTTTTATAACATACATTTTCCGGATATTGTGCGATCCACTATTCAGTACAGGCACAAAAGACTTGACAAGGCAAGAGAATATGCAAGAGCTCATGGATATGAAGGAGCTATGTTCCCGTGGCAAAGTGGTAGCGACGGACGGGAAGAGACACAGATCGTTCATTTGAATCCTTTAACAGGCAAGTGGGGTGATGATTACAGCTCATTGCAACGTCATGTTTCACTCGCTATTGCTTATAATATCTGGAATTACTACCGGAGTACACAGGATCTTGAATTTATGAAAGACCAGGGTGCTGAAATATTTTTGGAGATCAGTAGATTTTGGGCAAGCAAGTGTTATTATGATAATGAATCTGATCGATACCATATTAACAAAGTAATGGGACCTGATGAATTTCATGAGAAATTACCCGATAGTAATGAAGGCGGACTAACAGACAATGCATATACCAATATAATGGTCAGTTGGCTTTTAGATATCGCATTCCGTATATTGGATGATCTGCCGGAAAATGAGAAAAACCAAGTTTTTAATAAGATCAATTTATCATGTGATGAAACGGATCGTTGGAAAAAAATCACGAAACGATTGGCTCTGAATATTTCAGGAACAGGTATTATTGAACAATTTAAGGGTTATTTCGATCTCAAGGAATTAGACTGGGATGCCTATCGGGATAAATATGATAATATCCATAGAATGGACAGGATATTAAAATCAGAAGGCAGATCTGCAGATGAATATAAATTGTCAAAACAGGCTGACCTTCTTATGAGTTATTTTATTCTTGGGGAAGAGAAGGTTAACGAAATAATTAAAAAGTTAGGATATAATTTGCCTGAAGATGCACTTGCCGAAAATTATGATTATTATATTTCCAGAACTTCGCATGGTTCCAGTTTAAGCCGGCTGGTCCATTCAGTGCTGGCATTTCAACTAGGCAGGGAAGGAACCGGTTGGTCATTGCTCATGGAAGCTTTACAATCCGACCTTAATGACATCCAGGGAGGCACTACAGGAGAAGGAATACATTGCGGTGTTATGACAGGAACCTGTTATGCCCTGCTTTGTGTTTTTGCCGGACTTGATCTGCATCATGAAAAATTAAGACTAAATCCAAATCTTCCTGACCATTGGGAAAATATGTCATTTAATCTTATTTATCGTGGTAATAAATATTATATCCATATAGACAAAGATGAAATAAAAATAAAAGCTATTAATAAAGGAAACCTGAAAATAAAAATTGATATTTGCAATCAGAACGTTGAATTAAGCAGTAATGAAACTTTTTCAATGAGACTAAATGGAGAAGAAGACAGGAATTGAGCTGTAAGTAAAAATAATTCTTTAACTTATTATATGTTAGGCGATATTTTATTGATCAATGACATGCACAAAAGTGCTGCAGAAAGCTTGTGCAACCAAGTTTTAAAATTATTAAAGAAGAAAAAAAACGGTTACCGTCCAATTATTGGCATCTCAGGTGAATCAGGTTCAGGCAAATCCGAATTGGCACATACTTTAGGTCGTGCGTTAAAAGAAAATAATTTCAGGGTTAAGGTCATTCATACAGATAATTATTATAAGGTTCAACCACTGTTGCGATCGGAATGGAGAAAAACACACGGATTGGATAAAGTAGGGATTAATGAATATGACTGGGTAAAAATAAATAAGACAATTCGTGATTTCAAAGAAGAGCAGGAATGTGTTATTCCATGTATAGACCTTATTCCGGAGCAGGTTGACAAGTTAATTACAGATTTCAGTAAGATTAATATACTCATAATGGATGGTTTATATGCTATTAAGGCTAAGGGGCTGGATATGAAAGTTTTTATTGACCTTAATTACCGCGAGACAAAAATTAACCAGATCATCCGGTTGAAAGAGGATATGAATAAAACCCGTTTAGCTATTCTTGAAAGGGAGCACAAAAATGTAGTTTCACTGAAACCTCTGGCTGACTTTGTTGTTAATAAAACCTACAAAGTTGTTGCCAAGAGAAAAAAGAATAAATAGTTTATATGTGTCTTATTTGTTTTTACACCCAAACTTATATTTAACCGATATCTCATGAGACGGGATCGTTCTGTTCTTTAGCCTTGATATTGCAATATCATTGTTATAGTTAAATAGTCATTATTTACATTTTAACATTATCTGTTAAAATTCATACGTTATTTCACCACCTATATCATATCCGAATAGTTCTATATATTCTGTTCTGAAACAATTATTGGATTTTTTTCGCCGGTTACCCCGCCTCGTTTTTCGATTGGTTTTGATTCCAATATCATTTTTGATTTTTTTTCTGTAGAGACGCGATTAATCGCGTCTCTACAATCGTTTCCCACCAAACCAATATTCATAACGCGATACAAATCACTATTTATGTTATTATCCGGATTATCAATCCAAACAATCCCATGAATGTGATCTGGCATTACCACATATTCATCCAATTTTACAAATGGAAAATGTTTCGGAATTTCCAACCAATATCTATTTGCGATAATACCATTTTCCGAACGAATCATTTCACCATGATTAACCTTTCCGAAATAACATTCCTTACCCTGCGTAGAGATTGTAATATAATACGCAGCATTCCATCTGTAATCCCATTCCTGCAAACGAGCTGATCCAATACGAAATATATTCTTAAATTTTTCTTCCAATTATTAGTGATTTACCGGTCATATATCCCACATGCAATTTACAAGTTATTTGGATGTTTTACAAACGGGATAAATAATTTCATTAAGATATTTTTCAATTGTGTGGTTTCTAAAACCAGAAATGACGCCAGGTTCATACGTGGACCAAAAAGAGCGTAGGCCAGGTAAAACAGCGGGCCAGGTGTAAGCATGAATGGGAAATTTAATATGTGTCAGGTGGAAACACCTGACACCAGGTCATGCAGGTGGAAATCAGCCGGTAATCTGACAGGCACCTGGCACCGAAGCAACAGGTTCGGGCAGGAAGTTGGGATTTTGGATTTTATTACCGGTAGTGTTTTTGTAGTGGCAGCATCCTTGTTAAATTCTTAAAAAGCATTTATCAAAATTGACTTTAGCACCTAATAATGTTATATTTGTTACAATTATTATTGCATTCTATTAACCCTAAAACATTTTGATAATGAAAAAGACCTTTTTACTTATTTTTTGTATTGCTGTAACAGCAATAAGTTATTCACAGACAGCACCGGACTGGAATGGAACTACAACAGAGGGAGAATCTGTTAATCACTATGATCTGCTTGATGCAGGCAAGTATGTACTGCTCGACTTCTGGTTTTCGGGATGAGGCTACTGTCCCGGCGTAGTACCTACGTGCAATGAAATTTACAACTATTACGGCTGCAATGATTATGATGTGGCAGTCTTTGGTGTAAATACAGGAAATAATAATTCATCAGTTATCAGTTGGGATAATACTAATAATGTTGAATATCCTTCTTTCAGCGGAACACAGGGTGGAGGTGACGGTATATGGAGTGCACATGGTGTAAGCGCTGCACCTACCTTCATTCTGTCAAGTCCTTCACATGAAATTTTAATGGATGCACCCGGAGGAGCATCTGCAAATGAAGTAAAAAATCTCTGCACAGGAGCAGAGCAGCATCTTTGTGACGGAGGAGTGTTCACTGCAGGATTCACTGTAAACAGTCAGAATGTATTTCCCGGAAGCTCGGTGACATTCACAGACATGACCTCACAGGGTCCTACTACATGGTCATGGACATTTGACGGCGGTACCCCGCAGACATCCAATGACCAGAATCCTGTTGTAACATATAATACAGTGGGAACTTATGATGTAACGCTTACAGCATCAAACGGAACGGATACTGACTCTGAAACAAAAACAGGTTATATTATTGTAAGTACAGATATAATAATGGGTAATATGGAAATAGAAACCTGCAGCGGCACATTCTATGATCCGGGAGGACAAAGCGCTGATTATGATGACAATCTGGACTACACTTTGACGCTGACACCGGATAACGGAGGAATGATGCAGGTAGTCTTTACTTCATTTAATGTGGAGGATGAGACGAACTGTAATTACGATTACCTGTCAATATATGACGGCCCGTCAACTTCATCAACCCTGATCGGCAAATACTGCGGAACTGATTCTCCCGGAACAGTTACTTCAACTGATGCTTCAGGCGCACTCACATTCTTTTTCCACTCCGATGTATATGTAACTGAAGCCGGATGGGTGGCGACAGTAGGATGTACGGTTGGTCTTGATGATATTAATAGCGAAAACAACGTTACAATTTATCCTGTCCCCTCCACCGGGCTTGTTAATATCATTATTGATAATATTAAAGATCAGGGAACAAAAATCGTAGTGCAGAATATACTTGGCGAAATGATATATAGTATTGAAAATGCAGAAACAGAGAATACTATAGATATGTCAGAAATGAATACCGGCACATATTTTGCAAGGATCATCAGGGGAGATAATATAATTACAAAGAAAATAGTACTGGTCGATTAGACTCACATAATATTTAACTGAAAACCGCTGCAGAGTTTTGTGGCGGTTTTTTTTATTCAACATCTATAACAATTAAAAAAATTGCAATTATTTAATATTAAATTAACTTTAAATTAAACCTTCATATCTGAATGTTATCTAACACAAAAATAAACCTGATTAACCTGATAACCGGAGGCTAATAATATGAAAGAACTTAAAAAAACCACGCTGTTTATTCTTTTCTCTTTATTTATCATATCTGTTAGTGCCCAGGAAGCCTATGAAGGTTATACTCTTTATAACCCGATGAACGGCTACACTGCATACCTTATTGATATGGACGGCAATATTGCCCATTCATGGTCATGTAACAAACAGATAGGCTATAGTTTATACTTAATGGAAAACGGTCATTTAATGAGGACTGCCGTATATTCGGGCAACCAGCTTAACGGAGCTGCAATTGCGGGTTTGGTTCAGGAGATAGACTGGGATGGTAATGTTGTCTGGGAGTATGTATACTCAAGCTCTGACTATTGCACACACCATGATATAGAACCTTTGCCAAACGGTAATGTACTGTTGATCGCATGGGATGTCAGATCGGCATCTGAGGTTCAACAGGCAGGATATTCAGGTTCCGGATCGCTTTGGTCGGAGCAGATAATTGAAGTTGAGCCTTCCGGTTCCAGTGGTGGCACTATTGTCTGGCAGTGGTATATATGGGACCACCTGATCCAGGATCATGATCCTGGTGAAGATAATTACGGTATTGTTGCGGATCACCCGGAACTGCTTGATATTAATTGTGATGCAAAGAACGGCAAGGAACCCACAAATGACTGGATCCATGCCAACGGTATTGACTATAATCCGGAGCTTGACCAGATAGTATTCAGTTCACATAACACAAATGAGATATATGTTATTGATCACAGCACAACCACAGCGGAAGCAGCAGGACATACAGGAGGTAATTCCGGTATGGGAGGTGATATTCTGTACCGTTGGGGCAATCCTGCAAATTATGATGCGGGCAACAGCGGCAACCAGGTTCTGGATGTTGTGCATGCTGCAATGTGGGTCGAATCCGATTGCCCCAATGCCGGCAATCTTATTGCCTTCAATAACGACGGAGGATCAGGAGGAGGAGGATGTGCGGACATGGTCATCCCTCCGTTAAACGGTTACAACTATGATATAACCCCGGGATCTGCTTATGAGCCTGCAAGCCCCGACTGGAGGCATAATTGCGTATCGGGCAATAACGGGCAGTCAGGAGCTCACTTTCTGCCCAACGGCAACCTGTTCGTAAGCCTTAACACAGGATATATGTACGAGGTCACTCCCGACGATGATGTGGTATGGACATTCAATGCAAATAATATATCCAAAGCTTTCAGATACGGAATATGCTATCCGGGTGTGGCTCAGCTTGGTGCATGTGAAGATGTCACTTTTGTCATAGCTTATAACAGCGTGACAAACGACAATAGCGAGGACGGAATACTTGATGCCGGAGAAACAGCGGACATTAATGTTACAGTATCCAATTACGGAGGGGAAACATCTGCAAGCGCTACTATTACATGCACCGCCACAGGAGCTAACAGCGGATACGTCACTGTTAATACACCATCGGTAAGCCTGGGGACACTTGATCCGTCAGAGAGCATTCCGGTAACACACAACATAACTGTTGACGCAGGTACGCCATTATATACAGTAATAGAGCTTACATTCGAAGTATCCGACGGTGAGTATTCGGCTGACCTGGTAAAAACATTCACTATAGGCGAATTGCCAGAGTATGATATGCAAAACGATGATGTGACTACCTGCAACGCCATGTTCTATGATCCGGGTGGATCATCATCAGAATACGGAAATAATCAAAATTATACAATGACATTCTATCCTGCCGGAGACAATAACGTTATTGAGGTGACATTCAATTCATTCAATGTTGAGAACGAAACTAACTGTAACTATGATTACCTTGAGATTTTCGATGGCACCTCAACATCAGCAACACTGATAGGTAAATATTGCGGTACGGATTCACCGGGCACTGTTACGGCAACCAATAATGACGGTGCGCTGACATTCCATTTTTACTCTGATGTTTATGTTACGGAATCCGGTTGGGAAGCAGAGATAACCTGCAGTTCGACAGTGTCTGTACCTGTGTGTGAATTACTTAACGATATAAATATCTTTCCTAATCCTTCAAACGGAGTATTCACTATTATGGGTAATCTACCGGATAATTCCGGAACGGAGATATCTGTCTATGATATTCACGGCAAATTAATTTTATCTGACAGAAATACCACTACCATCGATCTTTCTGATGAGTCTAATGGTATTTACTATCTGAAAGTCAAAACAACAGAAAGTATTATAACAAACAGGATATCTGTCATTAAATAGAATGGAATAAATCCAATCGTCATACAATATAATAGTCACGCATCGTCGCGCCACAACGTGGCGATGTGTCGTTTACAGCCATTCGATTAAAACCAGCTTTCATCGCACTACCGCGAAAATGATGTTGTGCCTATCTTGCCATCTTTTGTAAAGATATCGGCAACATATTTGCCCGGTTTAAGCTCATTTTTGGCAACCTTATATGAGATGCATGAATACAGGTCCTTATTCTGATAATTGGCACTGGTCTTTGCCGAAAAGGATATTTTTACACCTCCCATTTTGAACATCCCACCTCCATTGCTTTTTAAAACAGACCTTCCGGGTCCGGTAATTCGCAAATATAAATCAGTCATACCGGTCTTAACATAACCATTTTTCCTGAGAGTAAAACATACTTTGATCTCGGAAATATTGGCTAACTCGTATTCTATTTTTCCTGCGTCATTTATGGGATGCGCCTCAATATCCAGTGCTTTGAACAATGACTTAGGCGGTGCTTCGGCTTTATCCTCTTTTTTATCCTCTTTCTTCGCCTCTGTTTTTTCCTCTTTTTCCTGTTCTTCTGCCTCTTCCTGCTCTTCCTCAATCTCTTCCTCGGGAGGCAATGAATTTACGGAATCTATTTTCGCCTTTAATACAGGGATATTATTACGCAGATCATCAAGTATTGTTTTATACGGACCAAGGTCGCCTTGCAGCGGATCCGTGGTTTCAAGATCCTCTATATATATATTGATCTGTTCGTCTGTTTTATTTAATTCCGCCAAAAGACCTTCATCATCAGTCTTAAGAGCATTATACTCTTCCTGAATAATTATCAGTTCATCCACAACAGCCGATACTTTTGCCCGGCTTACCTTTTCTTCTTTTCCTCTATACTCTTTTAATTCCTGATCATGTATGTAATACATATATCCTAAATAACCCACTGCACATAACGAGACAAAAAACAAGATCATCCAGACTACACCTGAAGATCTCTTTTTTTGCTTTACTGCTTCGGGTTTGATAACTTTTTTCTCAGCATGTATCTTTTTGGGCTGATTCTGCACCTCTTTTTTCTTTACTTCAGCCTCTTTTTCCTTTTGTATCCTTATCTTCTCAAGCTTTTCCTTCTCGAATTTCTCTTTCTCTGCCCTCTCCTTCTCCCGCTGCTCTTTTATTCTTTTTTCCTGTTCTTCTTTTTCCTTTTCAGCCTTTTCTTTTTCCGCCTTCTCCTTTTCCTTTCTTTCTTTCTCAGCCCTTTCCTCCTCTGCCTTTTCCTTTTCCAGGCGCTCCTGTTCCTGTCTTTCCTGCTCAAGACGCTCTTTTTCAGCTTTCTCTTTTTCCAGACGTTCATTCTCTGCCCTCTCTTTCTCAAGCCTTTCTTTTTCCAACCGCTCCTTTTCAGCCTTCTCTCGTTCAAGACGCTCCTTCTCCTGCCGTTCTTTTTCAAATCTTTCTTTCTCCAAACGTTCTTTTTCAAGTCTTTCCTTTTCAAGTCTTTCCTTTTCAAGTCTCGCCTTTTCAGCCAGTTCTTTTTCAATCCTCTCTTTCTCCAGCCGGGCTTTCTCAGCAAGCTTCTGTTCAATACGTTCCTTTTCAAGCCTTGCCTTTTCAGCAAACTCCCTGTCAAGCTTTTCCTTTTCCAGCCGCATTCGTTCCTCAAGCTCCTGCTCCATCTTTTCTTTTTCCAGCCTGGCTTTTTCAGCAAGCTCCTGTTCCAGCTTTTCCTTTTCCATCCTGTTTTTTTCAGCCAGCTCCTGCTCCAGCTTCTCCTTTTCCTTTATTATCTGATCATCAACATTCTGTACAGAGTCACCTGCCTGTTCATTTTCAGGATCCTGATCATTCTTCAATGATCTTAGTCTTTCCTCCATCTGTTTTCTGATATCTTCAGAAGAGGAATTAGTATTTCCTTCATCCATAATACTGAATATTTAATCTGAAAAATTTACACCAATTATTGTAATATTATAATCTTTTATTAATAATGATCATACATCTATAAACCGGTAAATATCCCGGCATATACCATACATAGCAATATTATCATTGCCAGCCGATCTGACTAAAAAAAGATTCGCGCATTAGGGGTATTTGTATCAGTGTCAATACAAATATATTAATAAAATGAATATCAACAAAATATTTATTACTATAAACAACAGATTTACAGATTATTAAAAAGAATAAAAGCATTCCTTGAAATTGACTATCCCCGAGGCAGAGCCATCGGGGAATTCTTTTAATTAAAAAAGACTTAACTGATCCTGGTCCTTATCCTTTTCTTTTTTCTTTTTATAGGTGATCTTTGCTTCGCGGATCAGCTCCTTTTCTATACTGTTGATAAAAGGGCTTTTATCCAGATCATATTCTTTCCCGAAAAGAAACCTCTTTTTTGCATAAGAAAGATAAAGGTCTTTTTTTGCCCTTGTCATACCAACATATAACAACCGTTTTTCCTCTTCTGTATCGGATTGCTGTGATTCGAATACCGAATAGGGCAATAATCCGTTTTCGCACCCTGCAATGAATACATATTCGAATTCAAGCCCTTTGGAACCATGCAGTGTCATTAGTGTTACATTTTCAATATTATTATTGTAAGTATCAGAACCTGTGCCCAGGGAACAATACTTCAGGAATTCATTTACATTTTTCCCGTATTGATCTGCCAGAACGGTCATTCTCCGGAATATATCAGGATCAACACTTTTATCACCGTAAAAATATCTCCCTGCAATTTCCTCTATAATTCCCCTGACAGTCTTATTATCTGCATTGATATCAATCCTGCTACCTACCTGCAAAACACCTTTCTTTTCAATCTTTTCCCTTATAAACGACAGGCCGGGATCTACAATAAGTTTCATTATATCAATTATTGTGGACACAGGATCAGTCCTGAAAAACGGATCATCCCCAATGGTCTGGTACGGTATGCTATGATCATTGAATGCTTTCTCAAAAACCCTCATCTGATCCTTAACCCTGCATAGGACAGCTATCTCTGAAAGGCTGACAGCATTTTCTTCACTTTCACCTTTTACAATATCACTGTCCATGGAAAAAAATCTCAGCCCCCCTGTTAGCCGCTCAATGATCCTGGCAATATCCTCAGCTTCACTCCTGTCAGAAGCATAAGGCATAATATTTATTTTCACCCCATCCTGCATCCCCTCTAAAAAACTGTCTGACTGACTTTTATCGTATATCACATCACCTGATGCTTTAAGAATATTATTCGTACACCTGTAGCTTTTTTTCAGCTTATAGATCCGGGCATCAGGAAAGTCCTGAGTGAACTTCCTTATAAATATAACATCAGCTCCCCTGAAACCGTAAATAGCCTGATTAGGATCACCTATCACACACAGATTTGCATTCATATCCGGAGCAAACAGCCTTATCAGTTCGTATTGCGCATAATTAATATCCTGAAACTCGTCAATCATTACCCATCTGTATTTATTCCTGTAATGATCAAGGACATTCTTATTCTCTTTTAGCAATACAACTGTTCTGTAAATAAGATCATCCATATCATATACACCATATTCTTCAAGAAGCCTTTCATATTCTGCACAGATCTTCTGCTGGTCAGAAGAAGCTGTTTCTTGTGGTGATCTAAGATCCTGCCTGGCAAATGATATAGTAGCGCTTACGTTACTGATATTTGTTCTGTCACAACCGGCTGCAAACAGCAGTTGCTTTCTGTCATCCTCACTCAGGACAGTGATCATATCCTTATCAGTGCCGGCACCCTCCTGCTCATTCAGTATTTTATATCCCAGTGCATGGAATGTAGATATACTGATCTCTGAAGCAATATCTTTATCGAGCATGCTTTCCACCCTTTCCTTCATCTCGCCTGCTGCTTTATTTGTAAAGGTCACTGCAAGGATATTCCCGGGTTTTATTCCTTTACTTCTGATCAGGTTAACTATCCTGTAAGCTATCACATGGGTTTTACCTGTTCCGGGGCCTGCAATAATAATAGCAGGACCGTCAAAATGTTGCATTGCAAGGGATTGTTCCGGATTAAGTCCGTACCGGCTTTTTTCTTCTTTTGCATAAGGCAACTGCTGATCTCTTTCCTGAGCATTTGCATCGTTATTTTCCCTTTCCAGCCTCCTGTATTCAGCAAGATCAAAATTCAACAATTTCCTTTTCGGTTTATATCCGGCACTATGATACCCTGCAACAGCGTCTTCCTGAACCGTATCCGCAAAAAGTGAATCCTGCATTTTAATATCTTTTTGCTCATTTTCGCCAAAAACCTTTATACGCCCGTATTCACCGTCATAACCTTCCTGTATATAAATATTCCCGTTCCTCATTCGTTTTACTGCTTCATAGATATTCTCATACCCCTCGTATCTAATCTCCTCCAGTGGATCGTTATGCAGTATATTGAATTCCGAACCAGCTTTTTTAATCAAAGCATTATATACCTGTGTTACCTTTTTGGTATTAGGCCCCACATCATGGATCTCAGAGAGTATCTCTTTTAACGGTATCAGCTGATAAAACGGGAGCTGGTTAGGTTTTTCAGACACATCATCCCTGTCGGAAAGCTGTGTAACGCGGTTCATAACCCCCATTGTCACCTTTTTCCCGCACACAGGGCATAATTCCCTGTTCTTCAACGTTTCCACAGGATCAAGGCACACTTTGCATTTCCTGTGCCCTGCATAATGGTACTTGCCTTCCTGCGGGAACATATCTATTGTACCGAGGCATTTCCCGGGATCACCGGATTTAAGGGCTTCTGTTATGGAATAATAAGAAAGGTCGGTATTAAAGATATTCGCATTCCTGCCGAGTTTTTCCGGTGAATGTGCATCGGAATTTGCCATAAGGACGTATTTATCCAGGAAGCTGCACATCCAGTTCATCGGAGGATTGGAAGATAATCCCGTTTCCACGGCATATATGTGCTCTGACAGTTCTTCAAAGCATTCTTCCACAGTATCGAATCCTGATTTTGCGCCGAGGACGGAAAACCATGGTGTCCAGATATGTGCAGGGACAAAAAAGATCTCTTCGGACACATTAAGACATAATTCAAGAAGATCTTTGGAGTCCATTCCCAGTATAGGTCTTCCGTCTGACGTAATATTAAATTTCAGGCGTGAGAGTTCATGCTGCACTTTGTCAACAGTATAAAAATCCGGTGCGAACAGTACATTATGTACTTTCCTGACCTTACCATTCTTTTTATAAATATTACTGATCTCTGCAGTCAGCAGGAACCTTACCTCCGGAGGCTCAGGTATCAGGGATTGCAGCTCCCTGTCCTTACTGAGATCACTTCGTAATTTATACAATCCCGGCTCAGCAGGCACAAGTTTTTCCTTCAGTTCATCCGTCCATCCCGGATGGGTAAAATCACCTGTACCAACAACAGTGATGCCTTTTATTTTTGCCCAGTAATCAAGATATTCGGGGATAAGTTCTTTGCTTGTCGCAATCGAATAATGTGAATGTATATGCAGGTCAGCGATAAATTTCATTTTGTGAATATTATTATATGACTAAATTAATAATAATAATTAATAATAGCGTAGATATAACTATTGACCTTTACATTTTCTCATTATCAAATTATCACATTATCAAATTTCCAAATTAATACTCATCCCAGGATTTAATAGCCACATCTTCAACTCTCATCCTGCATATTGCATAGATAAAAGCGCTGGCAAGTCGTGCATTTGTGATAAGCGGAATATTATAGTCCACAGCGCTTCTTCTGATAAGGTAATCATTGCTGAGTTCGGTTTTGGAAAGGTCTTTCGGTATGTTAATAACAAGATCTATTTTCCTGTTTTTCAGATAATCAAGTGTATTTGGCTTTTTATCCTGATCAGGCCAGTGCAATACAGTGGCTTGTACGCCGTTCCTTTTCAGGAAATCTGCGGTTCCTTTTGTTGCATACAGCTTATAACCATTTTCAAGAAGCATCCTTGAGCTGTTAAGCAGTTCTATCTTTGATCTCGGCGGACCGGTAGAAAGGAGTATATTTTTTTTTGGGACAGAATACCCGACTGAAAGCATTGACTTAAGTATTCCTTCGTAATAATTATCGCCTATACACCCTACTTCCCCTGTGGAGGACATATCCACACCCAGTATAGGATCAGCTTTCTGAAGCCTTGAAAAAGAGAACTGCGGTGCCTTTACACCGATATATTCAAGTTCAAACAATGACTTATCGACCGGAGCAACATCTATTCCAAGCATGATCTTTGTAGCGATCTCAATAAAATTGGATTTCAGCACTTTAGACACAAACGGGAAGCTTCTGGATGACCTCAGGTTACATTCAATAACCTTTATATCATTATCTTTTGCAAGGAACTGCATATTAAAGGGACCTGAAATATCAAGCTCTTTGGCTATCAGTTTTGATATTTTTTTGATCCGGCGTATGGTTTCTACATAAATCTTCTGCGGGGGCAACACCATTGTTGCATCTCCTGAATGTACGCCTGCGAACTCGATATGCTCTGAAATAGCATAAATAATTATATCACCATTATTTGCTACAGCGTCAATCTCTATCTCTTTAGCCTGCTGTATGAATTCAGAAACAACAACTGGATATTGTTTGGAAACATTGGCAGCCAGTTCAAGAAAATGCTCCAGTTCTGTCTTGTTTGACACCACATTCATTGCAGCGCCTGAAAGGACATACGAAGGTCTTATCAGTACAGGGAATCCCACACTGTCAACAAAATCATTAATATCATCTATACTTTCCAGCTCTTTCCATTTTGGCTGGTCAATCCCGAGATTATCGAGCATCATTGAGAACTTATGCCTGTTCTCAGCCCTGTCTATGGATACCGGTGATGTACCGAGGATATTAACGTCACTGTCATGCAGCCTCATTGCCAGATTATTCGGTATCTGTCCGCCAACGGAAACAACCACACCTTTCGGTGATTCGAGGTCAATGATATCCATCACCCTCTCAAAAGTCAACTCTTCGAAGTATAACCTGTCGCAGATATCATAATCCGTACTTACGGTTTCAGGATTATAATTGATCATCACAGAACGAAACCCATTATTTTTAACAGTGTTTACAGCATTAACGCTGCACCAATCAAATTCAACACTGCTTCCGATCCGGTATGCTCCTGATCCAAGCACAATAACCGACTTTTTATCCTTTTCAAATTCTATATCATGATCAACACCGTTATATGTGAGATACAAATAATTTGTACGTGCGGGATATTCCGCAGCAAGGGTATCTATCTGCTTTACTACGGGAAGCAGGTTTATCTTCTTTCTGTGCTCCCTCACTTTCAGAAGGTCACTGTTTATATCAGCAGGACTGCTTTTAAGTACGAACCGTGCTATCTGAAAGTCCGTAAACCCTTCTTCTTTAGCTTCCCTTATAAGGTCTTCCGGCAGGTCTCCTACCTCATCATAAGTACACAGTTCGTTCTTCACATCAATAATATTCTTCAGCTTTACAAGAAACCACTTGTCAATCTTTGTCAGGTCATAGATCCTGTCTATGGAATATCCTTTTTCAAGAGCTGCACCTATAGCAAATATTCTCATATCCGTAGGATGAACAAGAGCATCGTCAATATTTTCGAATGTGATATTATTATTACCTACAAAACCATGCATTCCCTGCCCGATCATCCTCAAACCTTTCTGTATCACTTCCTCGAATATCCTGCCTATTGCCATCACTTCACCGACACTCTTCATGCTGCTTCCTATTTCTTTGGAAACACCAATGAATTTATTCAGGTCCCACCTGGGTATCTTACAGACAATATAATCAAGTGCAGGCTCAAAACATGCTGTTGTTGTTTTGGTCACTGCATTTTTCAGTTCATAAAGTCCATATCCCAATCCCAGCTTTGCTGCCACAAATGCTAGAGGATAACCCGTTGCTTTCGATGCCAGGGCACTGGATCTCGACAACCTGGCATTAACTTCAATAACACGGTAATCTTCTGAAAAAGGATCAAGTGCATACTGTATATTACATTCCCCTATGATCCCGATATGCCTGATAACTTTAATGGATATTTCACGAAGCTTATGGTATTCACGGTTAGAAAGAGTCTGCGACGGCGCTACGACAATACTTTCACCTGTATGGATACCAAGCGGATCGAAATTCTCCATATTACATACAGTAATGCAGTTATCATGCCTGTCCCTTACAACTTCATACTCGATCTCTTTCCATCCTTTCAGTGATTCCTCTACAAGTATCTGATTTGAATGCGTGAATGCTTTTGAAACAAGTGCTGTCAATTCCTTTTTATCCTTACAAAAACCGCTTCCCTGTCCTCCCAGGGCATAAGCAGCCCTGATAATTACAGGATACCCGAGTTTTTCCGCAGCGCTGATCGCATCATCAGGGGTTGTTACGGCAATGCTTGCAGGTGTCTTAACATCAATCTCCGTCAGCTTTTTCACAAAATAATCCCTGTCCTCCGTATCAATTATCGCCTGTATAGGAGTGCCTAAAACCTGAACATGATTTTTCTCAAGGATCTTGTTTTTAAATAATTCTATGCCACAGTTCAATGCTGTCTGTCCGCCAAAAGAAAGCAAAATACCCTGAGGTTTCTCTTTTATTATCACTTTCTCAACGAAATACAGGGTTACAGGAAGGAAATATATTTTGTCGGCAATTTCTTCTGAAGTCTGGATTGTAGCTATATTAGGATTGATCAGCACAGTGCTGATCCCCTCTTCCTTCAATGCTTTGAGCGCCTGGGATCCTGAATAGTCAAATTCGCCTGCCTCACCGATCTTCAAAGCACCTGAGCCCAATACAATAACTTTCTTTATTTCTTTTAACATTATATTCTGTTATTTATCTTCCATTACTGTATTGACAGCTCTGGAGAGCTGTCCTACATTTTCCCATATTTCCCTATACCCTTATACCCCTATTACCTTATACCTTTCTACTAATTCCACAAACTCATCAAAAAGGAACTCCGTATCCGTTGGTCCGCCTGAAGCTTCGGGATGGAACTGTGATGAAAAGAACGGTTTGCTTTTGTGTTTTATACCCTCACACGTACTATCATTTACATTTATGAACAGTGTGTCCCATTCATTACCAAGAGTATTGATATCAGTGGCATAGCCATGGTTCTGAGAAGTAATATAACACCTGTTTGTCCCTTTATGCATAACAGGCTGATTATGGCTTCTGTGACCGTATTTCAGTTTATATGTATCAGCACCTGCTGCCAGCGCCATCAACTGGCTGCCAAGGCATATTCCAAGCACAGGCTTGTTCTTTTTCAATACCTTTGCCAGGATGTTTATAGTATCCTTACAGGCTTTGGGGTCGCCGGGGCCATTGGAAAGCATAATACCATCATGATCATCGTCTGAATAGTCATAATCCCAGGGTACCCTTACAACAGTAATATCTCTCTTCAACAGGCATCTGATAATATTGTTCTTTACCCCGCAATCAACCAGTATAACCTTATACCTGCCTGTTCCATAAGTCACCTTTTCTTTAATACTGACCTTCTCAACCGTATTGTCCTTGCCCGGATCATAAAGATCAATACTATCATCATTAAAAATTATCTTTCCAAGCATAGTACCTTCTTCTCTTAATTTCTTTGTCAAAGCCCTTGTATCCACACCGTAAACACCCGGTATCTTATTCTCTGAAAGCCAGTTGGCAAGATTCTTATCTGAGCACCAATGACTGTACTCAAATGAGTAATCCGCTATGATCAATCCTGATACATGTATCCTGTCGGACTCAAAATACTTAAGTAATCCATGCTCCTTAATATATTCAGGAACACCGTAATTTCCTATCAAAGGGTAAGTGGCAACAAGTATCTGTCCCTTGTATGAAGGATCGGTAAGACTCTCAGGATAACCGGTCATGGCTGTATTAAAAACAACTTCCCCTGATACAGATCTTTTATAGCCAAAAGATCTACCGTAAAATACCGAACCATCTTCCAGCTCAAGTCTTATTTTTTTTGAATTCAACATTGGCAGATAATTGGATAATTAGTCATTAGTCATTAGTCATTAGTCATTAGTCATTAGTCATTAGTCATTAGCTTCGCCGTCATTGATAGTCATTTGTTCGCATTCTGCGAACGTTATTAAATTGACATTACGCCGGTCAATCTTATCAATCTCGTATCAATCAACCAATCAATCAATCAAAAATATCCGGGCAAAAATATGACATTACAAATACTATAACGTATGTATTTGTTTATTTTTTTTAACAAACCGGATTATTTTTGTTAATTATTAAAAAATGGCAATTGACACTTAGTACCCGGTATCCGGTTTATATGCTGTATTCACTAAGTTTCTTTAATACATTATCTGTGCTATTAAAATCAAATTCATTCACAATATTGTTCATTCTTTCCATGATCTTATCATTACAAAGGTTACCTATGCTGCCTTCATGCGTATGATCAATATCTTTTGACGGGTTGAACGCACCGTTACGGATATCTTCGGATATTCTTTTATATGCTTCCCTGAATGGGATTCCCTTTAAGACAAGTTTATTTACTTCTTCAACACTATAAATATTATCATATATCTCATTTTTAAGAATATCCTTATTTACCCTGATATTTTCAAGCATAAGGAATATTATATTTAAGCACTTATCCAGTTCACTGAATGCAGGGAATAGTATTTCCTTGAGTACCTGCATATCCCTGAAATACCCGGATGTAAGATTATTGACAATAATTGTTATCTCATTCGGAATCGACTGTATCCTGTTACATTTAGCCCTTACAAGCTCAAACACGTCAGGATTTTGTTTATGAGGCATTATGCTCGACCCTGTTGTCAGTTCATCGGGAAAGCCGATAAAATCAAAATTCCGGCACATAAACAGGCATATATCCGAAGCCATCCTTGAAATAGTAGCAGCCACGGATGAAATTGCAAATGCCGTTATTTTTTCTGTTTTGCCTCTTGTCATTTGGGCATACAGGGCGTTCAGATTCATATCCTCAAATCCGAGCAACTGCGTGGTTTTCTGCCTGTCAACAGGAACAGATGAACCATACCCGGCAGCAGACCCCAGCGGATTACGGTTATTCAGCCTGTATGCTGCAAGCATAAAATAAAGGTCATCAGTAAGACTTTCAGCATAAGCCCCGAACCACAGACCGAATGATGAGGGCATTGCAGCCTGCAGATGAGAATAACCTGGCATAAAAATATCTTTATACTTTTCACTGAGCTTTAATAGAAGAGTTATATATTCTTCTGCCATCATGACCGTCTTTTTCACTTCGTCACGTAGGAACATTTTAATATCAGTCAGCGCCTGGTCATTCCTTGAACGGCCTGTATGTATTTTTTTTCCTGTATTTCCAAGCTTTTCAGTAAGAATAAATTCTATCTGAGAATGTACATCCTCAACATTGTCCTTTATACTAAAACTGCCTTGCCTGATATCTTCCAGTATTAAAAAAAGCTGTTCCATGATTTTCTCTTTTTCCTTTTCCGATAGTACTCCGATATCATGCAACATTACAGAATGGGCAATGGAGCCCATAACATCGTATTCTGCAAGCAAAAGGTCAATATTTCTGTCATTGCCTACAGTAAAATCTTCTATCATCTTATTGATCTCTATACCTTTATCCCATAACTTCATGGTCACAATTTTAAATATAAAATATTATTAAAATCCAAACTTCAAACCTCAAACCTCAAACTTCAAACCTCAAACCTCAAAAGAACTTCAAACTTCAAATTTTTTTCGGATTTTGAGGTTAATTTCAGCTTCTCCAGTCATAAGGTTGTTTTTTTCTGAGAACCACATGATGGGCTTTGAGCCTTATTGCATTGATATTTATAAATCCCTTACAATCAACGGCATTATATCCTCCTTCTATATCCATGCTCGACAGGTCCTGATCATACAGGGATACATGGGATTCCCTGCCGGTTACTATAACATTGCCCTTATAAAGCACGAGTGTCACTTTACCATCAATAGCCTCCTGACTTTTACGAATGGCGCATAAAAGGAAATCCATTTCCGGTGAGAACCACAAACCGTTATATATCAACTGTGAAAATTTAGGAATAAGCATATCCCTTATGTGCATAACCTCCTTATCCATTGCAATTCCTTCTATATCCCTGTGTGCTTTCCACAATATCGTTCCACCGGGTGTTTCATATACGCCCCTGGACTTAATGCCTATAAAACGATTCTCAACAATATCTATCCTTCCTATACCATTTTCACAACCGAGTTCATTCAGGTACATAAATAATTCCAGCGGGTCTGTTCTTTCAGTGTTATCATTCAGATTTTTAACCCTAACCGGGATACCATCCTTAAAATATATTTCTATCAGTGTCTCTTTATCAGGCGCTGATACCGGTGATGATGTCATACTGAAAATATCTTCGCTGCACCTGTATGCAGGATCTTCCAGTATTCCGGCTTCATGACTTATATGCATAAGGTTTTCATCCTCGCTGTATGATTTTTCAAGAGATGCTTTTACAGGAATACTATATTCACGGGCATAATTCAGCAGATCCGTCCTTCCTTTGAACATGTCAAGAAATTCAGGATCTTTCCAGGGTGCAATTATCTCCACATTAGGATTTATTGCATAATAAGCCAGTTCAAATCTGACCTGATCATTGCCTTTCCCTGTTGATCCGTGCGAGACAATATCAGTACCCTCAGCATCTGCGATCTCCATTTGCACTTTCGATATCAGTGGTCTTGCAAGAGCAGTACCTAAAAGATACGTTCCTTCATACAATGCATTTCCCTGTAAAGCAGGGAAAATATAATCTGTCACAAATTCCTTTCTCAGGTCACTGACATATACTTTGGAAGCGCCTGTTTTAATTGCTTTCTCTTCAATTGCGTCAAAATCTTCATTCTGACCAACATCAGCCACATAACAGATCACGTCATAGCCTTTATTAACGAGCCATTTCAATATTACCGATGTATCAAGCCCGCCACTGTATGCGAGTATTACTTTATTGTTTTTCATTTTCATTAATTCAAGTTAATTAATTTAGCTGTTAGATATTAGCTGTTAGCTGTTAGCTGTTAGCTGTTAGCTGTTAGCTGTTAGATATTAGCTGTTAGCTGTTAGCTGTTAGCTGTTAGCTGTTAGCTGTTAGCTGTTAGCTGTTAGCTGTTAGCTGTTAGCTGTTAGCTG
>Ga0180433_10001210_pt1 | contig 43517 bp, 40 predicted proteins | sample SS_ome_8_FD_132980 | JGI IMG/M metagenome (GOLD analysis project Ga0180433, IMG submission 132980) | Hypersaline lake sediment archaeal communities from the Salton Sea, California, USA - SS_1_D_1 metaG | ecosystem: Environmental > Aquatic > Non-marine Saline and Alkaline > Hypersaline >...
GAATGCAACGACTGATAGAATTAACTGAAGGAGTGAAATTAGCTCATAATTTTTCTTTCGGAGAAAGTTTTGGGTAATGACAAGTGATAAATCAAGGGGCTTTCAGTACGTCAATTCGGTAAAACAGCCCTCTTTCTCTATCCTATAAGTGACTACAATGGTGCTTTTTCCTTACAAAAACTAGAGGTTCAATGCTTTTCCAATCTATTGAAAAAAGGCTATGACATTGAATTTAGAAGGGTGGGATCTATTGAGGAGGCAACAGCCTCTATTACAGAAATGCAGGCGATTGATTTTTGCATGATTGCAGGTCATGGCAATCGTTATACTCTGCAACTTGGCTTAGAGCAAGAAGTTGATCAGAAGCAATCCTATATAGGATTTAAGGAAACGGCTAGCGTACAACCTGTTGTAGCATTTACAAAATCCCTCCAGAATAAACTGTGTAAGGGGGCAAATTTAGTCTTTAATTCATGTCTATTTGGAAATTCAGAGACAGTAGACTTTCTAAGCACCAAACTTCCTAATAACGAAGTGGTTGCAAGCAGCGCAGTCACTAGTGCTGCCCACACGAAACAGGACCCTCTTGATCCAACAAAGTTCACCTTTTTTAGCTCGCATTGGTTGTGGCGCTCCCGCAACTCTACCGTCACCTATTGTGATGGTATTAATCTTAATGATCTATGACCCCAAATTCAGGTTAATATCTATCTATCTCGCTGGGGCGATGAATCTGATTTTGCGGATTCGTCATGATGCGATCCTGGTGCTGCAACTGCATCGGTGTCTGCGGATAATTCACCTCCGGCGTTGATCCATACCTTTGCTGCGTAGGAGCTCTTTGTGGGGTCGAAGGAATCTCCGATGGTCCACTAGGCGCCGGGCGCGAAGGCCTATATTGTGGATACGATTGCGTAGGTGGCTGATAAGGCCTAGGTCTAGGTCGCGTCGAAGGCGATGGATACGAAGGTTGTGGGCGTGGCCTTGACGGCTCATAATGTGGCCGCGCAGGAGGTCTTGTAGGCTGATAGGGCCTGCGAGAACTAGGTGGCACATAACGCGTAGGCGGTACTCGCTGCGGTCTTACCTGCGGCCTTTGTGGTCGCTGAGGTCGAACGCGCGTAGGTGGCACACGCTGCAATCCGGGAGGCTTGCGCTCCGGAGTCTTAGGCGCCACAGGAATAATAGCTCGACGCGGAGGTCTTTTGTGTTCACTATCCTCTGGTTCAAAATTTGGCTTTGCAGGTGGTGTCGTCGGTGCCTTTTCTGCACTCGGCTTTAAAGTAGGCATACCCGATGCAGGTGGCGTAATCTGATCCATAATCTCCTTGCGCTGCCTTGGATCAGAAGGGAGAATTGGCTTCTTACTATCCAATACATCCTCAATTGCATCCAAAATCACACTATCTGGCACCACTCCATTTTCTGTAACATTAGCTGGAGGCTCTACATCCTTCATCATCTTCAGGACAAAATTGGAAGGGGGCAATAGATCCCCTGCTAACAGAGCGTCTATCCAAAAGGGGTGCACAAACCCAGGATGGCTCCACCACCACCAAAGAGCCCACTGATCACCCCAAGCAAAAGTCCACCACATATCCCATCCCCACCAAGGAACAAAAACACCCCAGTCTATCCAAAGATGTGGGTAAAAGTGGTAGTGCGTATGATACAAACAAGGATAACTGGGCCAGCAAGGAAATAGATGTTGGATCATATACTCACTAGATAAAACAACGCTTGGCTCAAATACCACGTTTGCACGAATAGAGGGATCTATCTGCACACTTGCATAGGCAACGCCACGCTCATCCAGTGGCCAATCCCAAAATCCATCTACAAAGACATACCCCTCTTGACGCCAAATGTAGTGGGCAGGTACATAGATCCAGCTCGCATCAAATGGTTGCCACTTACCTCGAATCCACTCATACTCTTTGTCTGTAAAATCATATTCCCAGTAACCATTGACCCAAAAATAGTCCGATGAAGGTGCAGGGACAACCTTTTCATCAATTGGATCCTTAGGAGCCTCGTCGATGTACTGAAGCGTCGAGATGTCATTTGTACTCCAAAAGCCGTGAATCCAAACCCAGCCCTCATCAAAGTGCTGCCAATGCCCTTTAATCCACTGATGTCCAGGAGGTGAACGTCTCCACACCCCACTGATCCAAATATAATCCCCTTGATCCTGCGACCAAGACCAATACCCAGAAATCCACTTGTACTCCTCCGAGGGCCGCTTAGTCGTTTGCTCCTGAATCTCTGCAGGTGGCTCCATCGGAACCGCCTGGTAAATCACCGAGCCGACTTCCTTCACAATAAAAGCCTCATGAACAGGACCCTTTTGAAGGGGCTCCACTCCATCTTGTGCATTTAGTTGCATAGAAAAAATCAAAGATAAAATAAAAAAAGATAGATTTTTCATATTGAACACCAATTAACTTTAATAAGTTAATATTACAAAACATTTTTTTATACAGCAATAATTATGATCTTGTTTTTTTTTGTTCTTTGTTTTAGCCTGAAATTATGAAAAAAACTATTTTATGCATGGCGCTAGCCACCTGCTCTTTATTTGGAGCCCTATCCCCTATTAACCAAAGCATTCGAGAGATTGATGCGATTTTAAACAGTCCCGAATTGGCTGAAGGTTTAGGTCAAAATTATCCAATCGATCAAATTGAAAGATTTGAAGATGGGTATTACCTTGCGACACAAAAATCTGAGATCATTGTAAAAGTGGTCTATGATGAAAAGCCAAGTATTGGTGCCAGACAGTTTAAGTTGATCTTCCTACCCTCTGATGACTAAAATATACCTAGCGCGGCACGGATTGGCCCTTTCTACCGAAGTGGATCATGGGTTTCCTTTGGCTGAACAGGGGAAAGATGAAACTCAAAAAATTGCCCGAGCTCTGAAGTGTTTTGATCCAAAGCTAGACAATATCTACCACAGCAACAAGCTCAGAACGCAGCAGACAGCAGAGATTTTTCGAGAGGTTTTGGCGCCCCACCTAACCATTGAAATGCGGGAAGGAATGAAACCGCTGGATGCAATCGAGGATATCTATCACGAGATCAATGCAATCGAGGAGAACATCATGATTGTCTCCCACCTACCCTTTTTAGAACAGTTGGCAGCCAAACTCCTTTATGGAAAGCAAGCCCCCCTCTGTTTTGACTTCAGCACAAGTGCTGTTGCCTGCCTAGAAAAAAGCTTTAATGAGCACTGGAAGCTGGTGTTATTCCTAGGTTAAACTTCTCGGCCATCTGCTTTTTGGTGCTCTCAATATTTTGATGCCAAATCGCGTGCATTCCCAACCCCTCACCAATCTCGGTCAAAAATTCCCGATCGTCAATATAGAGAATCTCAGAAGGCAAAACTTGAGCCGTATCAATCGCCAAATGGTAGATATCAACATCTGGTTTTCGATAGTGCACAAAGGAGGAGACAATGAAAAAATCAACAAAACTCATGTCAAAGCGCCTAAAGCGATCTTCAGCAAGCTCCCTTCCCTCATTGCTCACAAGCGCTACCTTTAGCCCATGCTCCTTTTTCACCTCTTTTATAAAATCCATCATCTCCTGGAAAGGGCGCACAGCATCAAAGATATAGGTTTTTAACTGCTGCAGTGAAAAGTCTCTTTTCTTGAAGAAAATCGATTTTGTTAAATATTCATCAAATGTAATCTTGCCATTTTCATAAATATCAAACATTTGCGTATGACGCATATTCATCTCATCATACTCTATATTAAAGACTTCAGATACTTTTTGGCGCAACTCATGACCCCAGCCATTGCTCATTAAAACACCACCTACATCTAAAAACAAACACTTAATTAAATTATTATCCATAATAACTAGCCATTTAATTTTCCTATTAATTATAATTATAAATAAACGCACATTAATTACTAAGGGGATTTTTTATGGAAGATAAAAAAGGTGTAATATTAGTGACAGGTTCCTGTGGAAGAGTAGGAGCAGCTGTTGTGAAAAAATTTGGTGCAGACTACCATATGGTTGGCTTTGAACTACTTAAGGCTTTTTACGCCTCTGCAAGTGAAGAGCTTGTGCCGTGCGACATCTCATCTGATGAGAGTGTGCATCAAGCGCTTACACACATTCGTAATTTTTACGGAAATCACATCACTGCAGTGATTCACCTTGCCGCCTACTATAGCTTTGCTCACCGTCATTCGGAGCTTTACGATAAGATTACAGTGGAGGGCACTCGGCGTCTTTTACGGGGGCTACAGAGCTTCAATGTTGACCAATTCATCTTCTCCAGTACGATGTTGATTCATGAGCCGTGTCAACCAGGGCAAAAAATTGATGAGCAGTGGCCTGTTGTACCCAAGTGGGCCTATCCGGAATCTAAGGTTAAGACAGAGCAGGTCATCCATGAAGAGCGTGGAGACATTCCTGCTGTGATCTTACGAATTTCGGGTGTTTATGATGATCACTGCCACTCGATTCCTATTTCCAACCAGATTCAGCGTATTTATGAGCATCAAATCAATGCACATCTATTTGCTGGTGATCTCTCCCATGGATCGGACTTTATGCACATGGATGATCTGGTGGAGGCCATTTACAACTGCGTAGACAAGCGCAAAGAGTTGCCCCCCGAATCTGTCTTTATTATTGGAGAGGGCACCACCTATAGTTACGAGTACTTGCAAAAGAGAATGAGTGCTCTTTTATTTGAAAATGAGATTCATACCCATGCTCTGCCAAAGCCTATCGCCAAAGTAGGTGCTTGGGTGGAGAGTCATACACCCTTTACAAAGGGCTCCTTTATTCAACCATGGATGATCGATTTGGCAGATGACCACTATGAGCTCGATATTTCAAAAGCAGAAAAAGTTCTAGGCTGGACGCCCCAGCACTCTTTGGATAAAACGTTGCCCATTATGATCAATGATCTTAAAAATGATCCGATCGCTTGGTACAAAAAAAATGGTCTTCACATGCCCGAACATATCCGCAAGAAGGTAGAGGAAGGCCACCATGTCCATAAGTGAGTTAAAGCTCAACCAGATCCATGCAATGGCTGCTGTGGAACAAGGGGGTGCTCTTGCCCCCTTTTCTTATGAGCCCTCGCCTCTTGGCCCTTTTGAGGTTGAGATCGAGATCTCCCATTGCGGTCTTTGCCACAGTGATCTGCACTTGCTTCATAATGACTGGCAAAATACGGTCTATCCTCTGATTCCAGGACATGAAATCATTGGCAAGGTGATCGAAAGGGGGCAAAGTGTGCAAGAGCTTGCCTTGGGTCAACGCGTAGGTGTGGGTTGGCAGCGCAGCTCGTGTCAGCAGTGTCAGTGGTGTCACCAGGGGGAGAACAATCTGTGTGCAAAGCAGGAAGCGACCTGTGTAGGCCACTATGGAGGTTTTGCCCAACGTATTCGTGTGGATAGCCGCTTTGCCTTTGCCATCCCAGAGCTTTTAAGCTCAGAGAATGCAGCCCCCCTTTTATGTGGTGGTGCTACAGTTTTTTCGCCGCTGATTCAACATCAGGTAAATGGTCTTTCGCGCATTGCAGTGGTTGGAATTGGTGGATTGGGCCACCTGGCGATTCAATTTGCATCTGCTTTTGGGGCAGAGGTCTACGCACTCTCTACTTCCCAAAACAAGGAAGAGGAGGCCAAAAAATTTGGCGCCCACCACTTTGTAGATGAAAAGAGTCTTAAAAGGCATAAAAATAGCTTTGATTTAATTTTGATGACCTCCTCGAGTCCAATTGATTGGGATCTCTACCTCTCTCTTTTACGACCTAAGGGAAAGCTTTGTATCTTGGGAGCTCCCCCTGCTAACATTGAAGCCTCTATTTTTAGTCTTCTTCCCGAAAGAAAGACCATTTGTGCAAGCAACATTGCAAGCCCCCCAGATATTCAAGAGATGCTCCGTTTTGCTGCAATGCACCAAATTGTGGCACAAACTGAGCTCTTTGAGATGAGCGATGCAAATCGTGCCTTGCAAAAACTTGCGGCCAATGAGATTCGCTATCGAGCAGTGTTAACAAATAACCTAGGTGGTTAGATGATGCGAGCCATGGTACTGACAAAAGTCGGAAAGCCCTTGGAAAAGCAAACAGTTGCGATTCCAACTATAGGGCCGGATGAGGTATTGGTTGAAGTACATACCTGTGGGGTCTGTCGTACCGATTTGCATATCATCGATGGTGAAGTAAAAGCACCCAAACTACCACTTATTCTAGGTCATCAGGTTGTAGGTGCTGTTGCAAAAGTTGGCTCGGATGTAAAAGCCTTTCAGCTGGGTCAACGTGTTGGAATGCCCTGGCTACATCAAGCGTGCGGCAAGTGTGAGTACTGCAAAAATGGGAAGGAAAACCTATGTGACAAAGCCCTTTTTACAGGCCTTCATACAAATGGAGGATTTGCCCAATATTGCGTTGCCAAAGCACAATTTTTACTTCCTTTGGATTCTAAGCTCTCAGATTTACACCTGGCCCCACTGCTTTGTGCCGGCCTTATTGGGTATCGCGCATTTTCGATGGTTGAAAATGCAAAAAAAATTGGCTTTTATGGCTTTGGTGTCTCTGCACATATCCTAGTGCAATTTGCCAAGGCCAAAGGAATTGAAGTCTATGCCTTTACCCGAAAGGGTGACCATGAGGGACAAGAATTTGCAAAAAAAATGGGTGCCATCTGGGCAGCAAGCTCTGAGGAGTGTCCGCCTACCCCTTTGGATGCAGCGATTATATTTGCCCCCGTGGGGTCGCTGATTCCTACTGCACTCAAGGCGGTCAAAAAAGGAGGCAAGGTGGTTTGTGCCGGCATTCATATGTCTGACATTCCTACATTTCCTTATAGCTCCCTTTGGAATGAAAAAACTCTCTGTTCTGTGGCCAATCTCACCCGAAAAGATGGAAAGGAGTTTTTTAAATTTGCCGCACACACACCTATTGAGACCCATGTTCAGGAGTATCCATTAGAAAAAGCCAACGAGGCGCTCAATGATCTGCGCCAGGGTGCAATACCAGGGGCAGCTGTTTTAAGAATTAAAGAGGATTCCGCATGACACCTATTGTGATTGTAGGTGCGGGGCCAACGGGGCTTATTTGCGCCATTGAACTACAGAAGCGCGGGCATCAGGTAAGAGTGATTGATCAAAAGGAGGGGCCCTCCACCCACTCCAAAGCATTGGCTCTGCATTCCCATACTTTAGAGATTTTTGATCAAATGGACATTGTGGATCATTTTTTGCACGTTGGTAAACGCGTTGGCCACTTAACCTTTCACAATCAAAACCAGCGCTTCAACTTTCAATTGGCCCCCATCGATACCCCCTACCCTTTTGTGCTGATAGTCCCACAATCTGAAACTGAAAAAATTCTCATTCGAGAGTTAGAACTATTAGGTGGCAAGGTTGAATGGCAAACCAAGCTAGTTGACCTAAAGAGAATTGAAAAAGATGGTAACCAATCTGAAATCACCTATTCTTGGTTAATTGGGGCAGATGGCGCCCATAGTAGAGTGAGAAGTTCATTAAAGCTCCCATTTAAAGGGTGCAAGCTACTTGAAACCTTTTTACTAGCAGATATCACAACCAAGGAGCCGCATGGCTTTGATGCCCCCAATATCTTTTTAAACAAGCAAGGCATCTCTGTGATTTTTCCACTGCCTGACTCATGCAAGTACCGTGTGATTTTCCCCATGCGCGAGGCAATCGAACTTGAAAATCTCGAGCAAAGAGATCTAGAAGAGTTGGCATTAGATCGAGGGATTACAAAAGGGCTCTATATTGAAAGAGTAGATTGGATCTCAAAGTTTCAAATCCAAAGACGCCAAAGCCATGCACTTAAAGTGGGCAACATCTTTTTAGCGGGAGATGCAGCGCACATTCATAGCCCTATGGGTGGACAAGGGATGAATACCAGCATCCAGGATGGTTATAATCTCTGTTGGAAGCTAGATCTTGTTATTTCGGAGCGTGCACAGGCAAAGCTTCTCGACACCTACGCAAGCGAGCGCCTACCCATTGCAAAAAAGGTATTGCGTGCTACAACCCTGGCTACGCGCTTGTTGTTGGTAGGCTCCTGGGTTTCCAAATTCACTTTTTTTATTATGAAGCATTTAGTGGGACATAAGCGAATTGCAAAAAAGATTACTTTGGGGCTCTCAGAGATCGAATTGGAGTATCCAACCAGCTCTCTTGTGGTAGCCGGTACAAAATCTGCTGGACCTAAGGTTGGAAAACGGGCCCCTGATGTGCAGTTAGCCTCTGGGAGGCTCTTTGATTATTTTAAAGAGGGTGGATTTTTAGTTTTGTTGTTTAAGAAATCAGCAGAGGATCTAGATCACCTGTGTGAAAAATATGGGCAGAGTGTGCGTATTGTTGTTCTTGAGGAGAATGCTTTTGCAAAAAAATATGCCGCCGAATCAAATGCACTTTATGTGATCCGACCCGACGGCTATATTGGATTTAAATCCAACCAAGTTAAGTTAGCGCAATTAGATGGCTACTTTCTTAACTTTCTCCTTCCTTTGTGACGTAAAAGAGGGTGAAGGGATGGTTGTGAGCATACGACTTTCCAAGTCCAGCTTTATCCTGATTACTTGCAAGATACTGCTTCCACTTCACATTACCAAAAAATGAAGGACGCTTAATCTCCACACACTTTAAGTTTGCTGCAGCAAAGGCTACCAAACACTCCTCATCAGTATGAAAATGGGTAAGCTCTGCATAAGTTGGGTACTTGCGCCAAACCTTGCAGCCTGGATACAAAAGCTTTGCGTCATCGAGCAAAATCAGCTGATTCTCTTTTTCGATAAAGGTTGCACGATGTACCTCAGTTAACTCAGAGAGATGCTCTTTAATCGCATCCACATCTTCTAAATCTGCAATCTTGTGCAAAACACTTTCAATGTGTGCGTAGACCTCTTGCTCGCTATGCTGATTGTCAGTAAAAACCACATCATAGCTGCTATCAGAGATCAAAACCAACTCCTGGCTCTCATCCATTTTATCTGCTACCTGAGAGATATACTCTTGTAATCCCTCAACTTTGCACCCCTCACTTGTTCGCACAATCGAGGTAGCAGCAATCCCCGCTGCAAAAAGCACCTTTTGGGCCTCATCCTTCAAATTTGGCTGCAAAAATTGCGCTTCATCCTCGGCTGCTAAAAGGTTGCAGCTCAAAGCCACAGCTGTCATTAATAAGGCGATCTTCTTCATTTTAACTCCATTTCATTTTCACTTTGAATTTCCATTCTAAAACAACCAATCGCTCGTTTCCAAACACGAGGATCGATGGCGTCATACTTTCTTGTAGAAAGAGGCTTTGGTAGCTTCCGAGATGTTGTCATTTTTTCAAACTCTTCCATGCCCATCTTTGATAGACGGTAAAAGATTTCAGGCAGGAGCTCGCCCACTACATAAGGGGCAAAATCCTTGTGCATATCCAAAACTTCATCAAACTTTCCACGCCCCTCTGCTGCCCACTTGCCAAAATCTGCTTGAAAAACCATGACTGTTGCATCAGTAAGTGCTCCTACAAAGTGTTCAATCATCCACCCTTCTAGGGCAAATTGGCTTGCCACTTCCATTAAACTGGCAGCATACTGCTCATTCATCGTTTCAACTCGTTTAGCCATGAGTTTGTTTTCCACTTGGCTATTATTCCAAATAACACGAGAAACTTCATGCTGCACAGCCAAGTATTTCTGAATTGCCAAAAGCAGATGATCAAACTCATTTTTATTTTGAGTCTGCTCAATGGCTTGAAAATCTGGGATTGGGGGCGCAGGTGGCATGGGTTGATAAATCGCCTGCAAGCTTGCTGTTGCACACAGGCAAGAGAGCATAATAAGTGATACTACTTTCTTCATCGGGTAACTCCTTGGTATATAGTCATTTAAATGGAAAATTTTTATTTAGAGACACCACCTTTCTTTGACAAGCTTTGCCTTCAAACTTGTAAACCAACTATGGTAACCTTCGTTCTCCAGGCTTCCCTTGTCTTTGAAATCTGACGCCTCTAAATGAAAATTTTCCATTTAAATGACTATAGAATTAGAAGCTACCAGAATATTGGGAGATACGAATTAAGACAAGATAAAGAAATTTTTCAAATCTAATGATTGCGCGCTTTATTTAGATTCAAATTTAGGTTGTATGCGGCGCTAATCAGGCCTAGATGGGTAAAGGCTTGAGGAAAGTTTCCAAGATGTTCACCCTGCACGCCCAACTGCTCTGCATAGAGCCCTACGTGATTGGCATAAGCGAGCATTTTTTCAAAGTAGTAACGAGCTCGTTCCAATCTTCCTGCGCGTGACAGACATTCAACATACCAAAAGCTACAAAGTGAGAAGGTGCCTTCGGTGAAAAGTTCCTCTTCCGTTTCTCCCTCAGAGCGGTATCGATAGACGAGGGAATCATAGACCAGATCATGTTCGATGGCATCAAGAGTAGAGAGCCATCTTGGATCTCGGGGTGCAATAAAGCGTGTTAGGGGCATAAGAAGTGCAGCTGCATCAATGCGAGTAGAGCCCTTATATTGTACAAATGTTTTTCGATCTTCGGACCAAAAATCATTAAAGATTGAGTGGTAGACGCGATCACGTTCGATCGCCCAGCGCTCTTGCATGGGAAAGGAGCGTTTGCCTGCCATGCGCACCATACGATCAAAGGCAACCCAACACATCAGACGTGAATACAAAAAGTGTTGTTCTCCTTCTCGCACCTCCCAAATGCCTGCATCCTTTTGGTCCCAATGGTCACAGAGCCAATCAATTTGACCTGAGAGTTGCATCCAAAAATCATTGGATATTGGATCACCATACTTATTATAGAGGTAGATCGAATCCATCAACTCACCGTAGATATCTAGTTGTAGCTGATCATAGGCAGCATTGCCAATGCGTACAGGAGCAGATTTTTTATACCCTTCAAAATGGTCTAAAATACTTTCATCAAGCTGTTTTTTTCCACTGATCGAATACATCAGCCCCAACTCTCCTGGCTTTCCAATATCTGGGCATTGTGTTTCCATCCAGTTAATAAAGTGTGTCGCCTCTTTGGTAAATCCTAGACGAATCAGTGCGTAGAGTGAAAATGCAGAATCACGAATCCAGGTATAGCGGTAGTCCCAGTTTTTATCGCCTCCCACCTCTTCCGGCAAACCAAAGGTTGCTGCCGCTACTATGGATCCATGTTTTTTAGAGGTCATTAGTTTTAGAAGAAGGGCTGAGCGATTCACCGCTTCAAGCCATCTGCCTTGATATTTAGAGTGACTAATCCAACGTCTCCAAAAGTGGATGGTATCAAACAAAGAGGTGTTGACCGTTTCTGGAATATTTTCTACATGGGTCTCATCAGAGACTCGATTTAAGATAAAATCGGCACTCTCTCCTGTATTGAGCGTAAAGACAGCGTAGCCATCCTCTTCGCGAATCCGCAAGGGAACACTGCTTTGTAATTTAATCCCTAGGCTCTCTTTGCCCTTACCAATAAATAGGATGGAGTTGACTTGGTGTACAACGCGGTGGGCAGAGCGGCCATAGTTAAAACGTGGTGCGCAGTGCATATGGAAGGTCATCGTTCCGCGTACACTAGTGACCCTTCGCATCAAACAATTCTCTGAGAAGGCTCCTTCTACGGGCATAAAATCTGTAATTTCGCCAACGCCCTCTTCGGATAAAAATCGAGTAATGAGCACATTGGTATCAGGCAGATAGATCTGCTTATGTTTTATATCTTTTAGATGGGGGACAATTCTGAAAAATCCCCCTTTATCCTTATCTAGGATCGAGGCAAAGATTGTTGGAGAGTCAAATTCTGGAAAGCACATGAAATCGATTGAGCCATTGAGCCCAACTAGAGCAACGGTATTTAAATCGCCGATGATTCCATAATTTTCGATTGGCATGTAGTCCATGCCTCATCAATTAGCAACATCTATGCCAACTAAAAGCAGAACTGTGCATTTACATGGAGTGCCAGTTCATCAACAAAACGGGCCTCAGCTGTCACTCCTACTCGGTGGCACAAAAGAGCTGTTGCACCAATGCTGTAACCTAAACATTGAGTCGACTGCAGGTCAGGAAGTGTGTAAGTCCTTGTGGGATTGGTAATGACAAATTGAAATCCTTTGAGATCAAAGGAGGCATTAGACCACGTAACCGCCGAATACCCAACAAGCGAAAAAGCGTCCGAGCGACAAAAAAACTCATAAGAGGGCCCAAGAGCTACCTGCCACTCTGTATACTTCATTTTAGGAGTGTTGAGCGGCGTTGTAAGGACGCCAATTACAACCACTCGTTTAAAAGAGGATAGGGTTGGGCAGTATTGAAAATATTGCCCTTCAACCCCTACTCTTAGGGAGCGCCATTTAAAAAGAAGGGTTTTTCCACCGGCGCTCCATGAAAAGGCAGATTCAAAAGGGAGCGTGGTCATGGGAATATTACTAGAAAGGGTAGAGCTATAGATAGAGCTTGGTGTATTGATGGTAAGCTTGCTTTCACCAACGGTTGCAAATAGATCGACCCAACGAAATAGATTGACTGCAAAATAGCCAGCATTTGTATTGATTTGTGTCTTATGTACCTGTCCCATATTATTGGTGGTTTCCAGATAACGATTAAAAACATAATCCCCGTAAAAACCAACCCGGAAGTTCAACATACCTGTTGAAACACGCGTACTCTGATAGAGCCCAGGTGATGTAATATTTCCTGTAGGCAAGGCCCATGCAGCAGTGCTACCCAATAAAATTACAATCTGAAAAAAAAGTTTTCGCACGCACATTACCTATAGTTAAAATGCAAATTGTCCTGAAATTGAAAAGGCTTTTTCATTACCAAAGCGCCCCTCGGCAGTAATTAGGGCAACCTCACCTGCTCCACACGAAACTCCAAATGCAAACCCCCATATTTTACTGGATTTCATCTCCTCTAACACTACAAAAGCGGGGGTAGAATTGAGTACTGGAAGTCCTAAATCATTGGTATCGATACGCACCCAATTGGCTGTTAGGCCTACATAGGGCGTCAGACAAACAGAGGGACAAAAGAGTGAGTAGGAATAGCAAGCTCCTAAGCCAACTTGCCATTGTTTATACAAAATCGCGACATCTTCAGTGGGATAATTGATGTTGGCTATCACATCTAAAAAGTTTAACGTTGGACGCGTCTGAAAATATTGTCCTTCTACTCCAACCCCAAAACCACCACATTGCCAAACGGTTGTTCGAGCTCCCACACTCCAAGAGAGTGCAGAAGAGAAATCAAAGTGGCTCAATCCCCCAACATTTAAGACTAAAAATCCCAAAGTATCGCTAGGAGTCTCTATAAGCAACTTCGTTGCCCCAACTGTTGCAAAAAAGTCCATATTATCGAAAACATTTAAGGCCACATACCCCGAATTAGTATAGGTTTTTACGCACTCAATTGGTTGATTGGTTGCACTATTTTCTAAATAGTGGTTAAAAACATAATCTCCATAAAATCCAACCCTGAACGAGCATCTATTTAAATAGCAGCTGTTAGGCATTCGATAGCCACCAGCCCGAGACTCCCCCAAGATTCCCCTTTCAAACAGTGATGCTTCAATCGGTGTTTGCATGGGCAACGCACGTAAGGTGCTTGCAGAAACCAGTAAGAAAAGTAGAGATAATCTCAAAAACACAGCTGCCCCTTGACGTGAAATTCTTTTTGATTACCCAAAGAAACTTCTGCAACAACACCAGCCTTTTGGCGCACACTCATGCTTATCCCGATGGCATATCCCCAGATTTTTTCCTCTTCTATATTTAGTACTGTCGCAAAATCGAATAGCTCAAGAGCATCTTGCTGTGTGGTTAATCGAGACCAGCTCGCTTTTACAGCCACATAGGGAACAAAGGCCACCGGACAACCAGGAAGTGCCAAATGTGCATAAACACCGGGGGCCACCTGCCATGATTCATAAAGGGCATCCACATGAAAATCGATATTTGCAACAGGAAAGACTATAATTTGGTCAGTACTTGTATTGATTCTAAAATATTGCCCCTCTATTCCGATACCACAATATTTACTGCAAAGGAGGGTTGCGCGCGAACCCAGGCTCCAAGAAAATGCAGAGTCAAAAGCTACCTTTGTCTCAAATATTCCAAGGATCGTTGGGTAAGGCAATAAAAAAGAGAAATCGGTGGCACCAAGAGTTGCAAAGATGTCCACTCGATTGGCTATGTTTAACACCAAATAGGCAGCATTGGTATTCATTTTAAAATCTATAATATCTAGCTGAATCGGGAGCTCGTTTTGCACAATTTCCATATTCTGATCAAAGATATAATCCCCATAAAAACCAAAACGTAACTTCCAATGATCTATACAAAGATAGGAGGGATCGCATGGATCATAACAATACCCGTGAAACCAGCTGCTTTTAGAGTACAATGATGCCTCCGCAAGATTTCCAACAGGCAAGGCTTGCAAAGACCAACTACTCAACAGAACTAAAGTTAAAAATATTGATTTCATCCTTTGGAACATACCGACAAGTTTGCCGAGAGTCAAATATTTTCTTGCGAAAAACAAAGAGAGTGCTAAAGTAAAAATCATAAATAGGAGAAAAGGATGAGAAAAGTTTGGGTTGTTGTTGCAAACAGTACTTCTGCAACAGTTTACAAGTCAGAAAATGGAAGTAAAATAGTTGAGCACCAAAAATTCAACCATACTGAAGGGCACCTTGCGGATCGAGAGTTAACCTCTGATAAGCGAGGGCGATCCACCCAACGTGGGGTCTATGGCACAGATACGATGCAGGACACAACCACTCCGCATGCAAAAGAGGCGATGCTCTTTGCTCATGAAATTGCCTTATTTTTAGAAAAAGGATTTACAAGTAAGGAATTTGAGCGGCTCTATATTATTGCAAAAGCTCCCTTTTTGGGCCATTTACGCCAGGAATTAAATCCAAACACAGCAAAGCTTGTTGAGGCTGAAATTAACAAGGACTTGCACGACCTTTCCCCTGAGAAGCTCCGAGAGTATTTACCTCTTGTGCTCTGAAAGAGAATAGGATATTCTCTTTTCTCAAATGAAAAAAAATCAAGACATTCAGATACACGCACTCTCCTCTAAAGGAGAAGGCATCGGAAAACTAGACGGGCTCACTGTTTTTGTTGATGGGGCGCTACCGCAAGAAAAGGTCTCTGTAGAGATCACTGTGCAAAAGCAGAAGTATGCCAAGGCAAAACTCCTCTCAATATTGGAGCCCTCAAGTGTACGACAAGAGGCACCTTGCCCCTATTTTGGTCAGTGCGGCGGATGCCAAATTATGCACATGAGCTACGAGGGCCAGCTTGCCTATAAACGACAAAAGGTAATCGATGCCATGGTACGCATTGGTGGCATGGAGGCACCTGATGTTCAGGATTGCATTGGATCGCCCAACCCCTTGCACTACCGTAACAAAATCCAGCTACCTATTGTATGGGACAACCAAGAAAAAAAAATGGGACTTTACCGCAAGGCTACCCATGAGATTATTCCCATTGAGCGCTGCCTGATTCAATCCCCTCTTGGCGAGAAAGTTCTACACTATGTCCAAAAAGAGCTACGAGTGACAAGTGTGCGTTATGTGCTCATCAAAACCTCCGAAAAGAAAAATGAAGCACTGGTTACCTTTGTGACAGATGGGCGTCTACAAAATAGTCTAAAGGCATTTGCGCGTAAGCTGTTAGAAGATCTTCCCTTTGTTAAGGGGGCGGTAGAAAACATCAATCGCCGCAATGATAGTGTGATTTTATCCAACCGTGAAAATCTGCTCGCGGGCCGCTCTTATATTTTTGAAACATTGGGCACCAAAACCTTTAAAATCTCTTCTAAGAGCTTTTTTCAGGTCAATCCCCTGCAGGCAGAAAATCTCTACCACTACGTGCTAGAAAAGAGTGATTTGCAAAAGTCGCATGTGGTCATGGATGCCTATTGTGGTGTGGGTACCTTCTCTCTTTTTGCTGCGGATTATGCCAACCGTGTGGTTGGAGCCGAACCTGTGGCTGCTGCGATTGAAAATGCCCAAGAAAACGCTCTCTTAAATAACGTAGAAAACTGTGATTTTCATTGTGTGACTGCTGAGAAATTGATTAAAAAAATGGAGAAGATCGATCTGATCTATCTCAATCCGCCTCGTAAAGGGTGTTCTTTGGATTTAATCAATAAGATAAAGGGTAAAAAACCAGAAAAAATCATCTATATTTCCTGTGATCCGGCAACCTTGGCGCGTGATGTTGCCCTTTTAAAGGAGTATCGAGTTCAATCGATTCAGCCCTTTGACATGTTTCCGCAAACCTCACATGTTGAAACTGTTATAGAACTCTCTCTTTAAGTGCGGCGCTTGCCTCTTTTTTGTAATCAGAATCGGACAACATGGATAATCTAACTCTTACAAACTCAATACCAGCAGCCGATTTATTTTGATAATCCCGAAGATAAATTGTAATCGCCTGAGCTTGCATATTTTCATAAGCTAAAAATGAGAGGTAATTTAAGAGAGCCCCTTCGGAAAAAAGTGCATGTTTTAAGAAAATCTCGTGAATAACCTTCCCAAGATAGCGATCGCAACACCCTCTTGAATCCTCCCACTTGCCCCATTCAGGGTTTGCTCGATATCTGACCTTTTTCATAAAAACAATCATTTCTGCTACTTTTTCTAGATTTTTATGTCTGATATGATATTTTGCTAGGCTAGCGTAGGCAGCAATTCTTTTTTCAGTATGATCCATTTTTGATAAACGATGAACGATCTTATCGATAAATAGAGGAGAAAATTTATTTAAATAGGGCAACAGTTCACCATATCTTTCTTCAGTACTCGCTTCATTAAAAAACCAATCTAGCAACCCACACAAGTAAATCGGTGTAATTTTTTCATGGTGCACAAGGATGAGACAATATGCCTGTGATTTTAAATAATCACACTGAATTACTTCAGTAATTTCTATAATTTCTCTGATCGAAAAGAGAGGCCCTTTAGATATGATTCGTACAAATTTTAAAAGCGCCTTTCTATTCTCCTCTCTGCCAAACAAATCGTTGTAAACTGAAAAACAACCACCGCTCGGAGAAGAAGAAAAATCGGTAATAAGCTCGCGTACAGCCTCACGATCTTTGTAGCGAAAATAGTGTGAAGCCAAGTAGATTTTGATTTGAAAATTATTTGGAATTTTCGGCAAATATGCCTTGACCTGCTCCAAACGCTCCAAGCACGCATCCCCATTTGAAGATTTAATATAGGCCCTAAAAAGAGGGAGTTTGGGTTTTTTTACTTGTGCAACCGCAGAAAAAAACACTTCTCCTGTACACCCTCGCTTACATAAATTCTCAATAGTAATCGAGAGCATCTCATCACGAATAGGGATTACAGCCTGAGCAACTTCACCCAGGTGTTGCATGACCTCCATGGCGTGTTTATCTCTGCCCAATGCGTGGTAGATCGATGCGAACCTGCACAAATTTTGAACCTCTTCTTGCGTTTTGAGCGGAGCTTGTAGCATAGGAGATGCAAAAAGTTCCAATATCAGCTCTGCCCTGGCAGGATCTGTTTCAATAAAATTGACTGCTGCATCCAAAACTGTAGCTGGATTCTGTGGATCAAGTTGAGGATGCTCTTTTAGTAATTCTGCTTCTTTTTCCTCTCTATAACGAGATGCCTGGTTCGTAAGTTCCGGTAAATAAAGGATCGGAGCTTCAAAGATCGGTATTTTTTCTAGAATAGAGGCAACCGAGGGGTGAAGCCTTGCCATTTTATATTTGTGTTCTGCACTTGAAAAGTAAAATCGTTTATTTTCCACCATATAAAGCATGGCAAGCGTATCCAAAACCAATTTGGCATCGATCACTTTTGATTTGGGCGCACAATAAGGTGTAGCAGCCTGGCTGCCTCTAATTTCTGGAATCATAGCCAACATAGTACTATGTTTGTAAAATTTTAATAAATCATTTTTTTTTCACAACGGGAGATGAATTTATAGTCGATTCAATTTAGATTGACTATAATTCCTGTTGGGAGGAAATGGATAGTGTGAAGGTGATATATTATGTAATTTCTAACACAATTAATTTAAAGTGTTTTGGCAGACTTGTTGCGTAATTCAAGTTACGGCCGTTTTTTGAACCTTTTTCCTCCATTTTGACGCTCTGTCGCTCGCTGTACCACATGTACAGCGAGCGACAGAGCGGACGAATAGGGCCAAATCTAACCAAAAGATAAGTAAAATCTGAATTACGCAACAACCCCTGTTTTGGCTATAAAGGGCAAACTTCTGTGTTTAGTGCTTGCAAGATGAGGCTGACTAGATCCTTTGAGTCACGACAGAGATCCCAAATAGCTTGCGTCTCTTCCGAATATTTCTGAATAAGCGCCTGAACTGCTTCTGATTTGGGATTTCCTAGAAAAGAGATAAGCGACAAGTAAGACCCAGGAGGACGTTTTGCACGTATTCCCTTATAAGTGCTCGTCTGCTTGGGAGCATGCCCTGGTTTATTGATCTTTTCATGCTTTACCTGATAAGCCATGGATGACTCAATTCCATATCCAAGCAGGACGCCAAAAACAGCATCATCATACCCTATAAGGGGGCGCAAACACCCTTTTTCTTCGATTGTCTGTAAGAAAGTATCAGGATCAAAATCCTCTCCTAACCTTTCTTTTAAAAAAGCAGTTTCTTTATGAACAAGCGCGTTAAATGTTGTTTTATTGATCACAAAAACATCAAGTGTACGCTCATTATTCACCAATTTTTCCTCCACAACAAAAAGAAAATTGGGATATTGGAAGTTATTGGAAATTCTTTTCCAAACCTCCCATCCTTCTAAAGCGGTCTCTCCTGCCTTGGTTTTATGAATGTAGGCAAAACACATTGGTTTTGTATCACCAAATAAAACATATCCCAAACAGTCAAGCTCCAAACAAGAACGAAACAGCTTTTTGAGCTGTTTCGTCTCTTTGATATCCATTGTTTGCATCACTTCTTCAACAGGAAGAGCGTATACATGTTGTACACTCAAAGTCGCCAAGAATATAAAAGCAACTATTTTGGTCTGTAATATCCACCGCACTCTTGACAAAAGTTGTTCCAAGCAGGGTTTTTTCCAAATCCACATCTTTGACATCTCCAATAAAATGATGGTTTATAGCAATAAATTCCGCACTCATCGTGCATGATTGCCTGCAGCTCAACTACTTCATCGTCAATGATAGCAAAAAGTCCTTCATTGTCCACGACAATTTGTTCTGCAGATAGATAAGTTTTCTCTACGAAACTCTCCAGCTGTTCAGAAGTACTATAAACATTGCCATTTACTCCTACTCCAATAAGCAAAAATAGCATAGTGGTTAACAATAATTTCTTCATTCGAAACTCCATTTCTTTAAATTTTAAAAACAAATCATTTACGATAGATTTTTGCAAAATTTGCATAAACATAATTATTCTTAAATTGGCACGCTTCTTGTTACAAGATCACTTGTGAAAATTTATCCTAAAAGAGAGAGCAATGAAAAAACTCTGCCTATCTATTTTTCTTGTATTAGTCACCACCTCATTATTTGGTGAAAGACTCAACGTCGTCTGCATCCACGGCTTCATGGTCAACCACCGAAGCATGCGCTCGGTAGAGCGTATTTTAGAAAAATCAGGCGCCTGCGTCTACCTCTGGAACTACCCAAGTAGAAAACGGTGCATACAACAACATGCCGAATCCCTTGCCCTCTATCTCCACGACATGGCCTGCATGTTTCCAGGAAAACCAATTAACTTTGTCACACACTCTGTCGGTGGCGTTATTCTACGAGTGGCACTCAACCATCCCGCCTGCCCCCAAGAAGCCAAAATAGGGCGCGCTGTTCTGCTAGCTCCCCCCAATCGAGGCACCATCCTTGCCAGACAATTTCGAGGATTTTACCCAGCCCATCTCCTAATGGGAGGAAAAACAGGCCAGCAGCTGATGAGCTATGACGAAGAAGTGATCCAACGCTTTGGTACCTTTCCTGAGACTATGGATATCCTAGTGATCGCTGGCACCCAAGGATCCAAAATGTTTTTTAACGAGCCCAATGATGGCTTTGTAACCGTAGAGGAAACCTGGCTCTCTACCCCACATCGTCGCGTCGTACTTCATTTAAGCCATGACAAGATGCTAAAGCATAGCCAAGTCCTAAACATCACCAACCACTTTATTATGTGTGGTTGCCCGGATCAATGCAAAGAAGAGAGCCCTGAATCCAAATGTAGCGAATAATCTATGAGTGGTTCCTCAAAAGAGAGACTATCTCATGCGATCCTCGCCTTTTTGCCGCACGAAACCCAGCAAATCTATGCTCTTTGGAAATTGAGCCTAGTTGCAAAATTAATCTTACCATTTCCAGATTTCCTCCTTTAGCTGCTGCTACAAGTGATGTATTTCTGAGCACTGGATATGTACTGCCCCTTGCAACCAATTGCCGTACGATTTCCACAGAATCAAGATTCACTGCTTTTCTTATAGCAAGACCTCTCATCATCATAGAAATTTTTCCCGATGCAAGCAGAAGCTTAGTCATCTCTGTATTTTTTGCTTCTACAGCGGTCATAACAGCCGTAGCTCTCAAAATCATAGGAAGGTTACGGTGACTCAAAAGAAGCGCCACATTCTCTATCTTATCCACACTCACTGCTACCATCGTTGCTTCGTGAATCTTGATGTCATGGATAAATCCTGTCTTCAAAATAAACTTTATCACCTCAGGAGTCGTGTATTGGGCTGCGCACGCCAGTACATTTCCACGATTTAATAGTGGTAAGTCAAATATAGAAGAGGAGACAAATTTTCTCATTTTAAAGAGCTCTTTCTGCAAAAGCTCTCTATTTGATATTTGTCCTAACGCACTCGCTTTCATCTGACCAAGAGATCGACTATGGTAATAAATTCCTTGTTGGATAAATCGACATAACGAAATTGATGCTCCCCTGGCCCCCTGCATCCTATTTTCTAATACTAGAAAGGATGAAGGTAATGCAATCTGCGTTTTCGTAGCTTTGAAGGGCTGCCTCTGAATACGCTTAAGACTCTCTTGCGTAATCCCCCTCAATGTATTGGCTACCGTTTTTTGCAACGACTTATCCACCACTGAAAGAGCACTCGTCTCCCTAACCGTTAGCCAGTCCGAAATAATCATCTTGTGAGATTGCAAACAATAACTCAAACTTGTCATATCTACTCTCCTTTTTTTAAATGAGCTAAAAAAAATACTTAACCCAAAAATCAAAATGTAAAGAGCATGTTAATTTAAGTCTAGGAATCTTGCGAAATACAACAATCGGCATCGAGCACCCATCCGCCACCGAGTGCTTTATAAAGCTCCACAACCGAAACAAAAAGAGCACCTTGCGCCTGCGTAAGGTCGATTTGCGCCCGAAAAAGTTCTCTTTGCGCATCCAAAACAGTAAGGTAATCTGCTTGTCCATTGTAGTAGCGAAGCCACGACAAAGAGAGATATTGCTGAATATCTGCCACGCGCCTCTCCTCGATGACAATGCGCTCGCGGCTCTGCTTTTGCACAACAAGCGCATCATCTACCTCGCGAAATGCATTTAAAACGGTCTGCTCGTAGCTATAGAGCGCCTCCATTTTTTGTGCATTGGCAATATGCAAATCACCAGTGAGTCTGCCCCCTGTAAAGATATTCTGAAAAACATCGGCTCCAATTTGCCAAACGCGTGAGGCTGTACTAAAGAGCTTTTTAAGATCAAAACTTCCTGCACCATAGAGCCCCGTAATCGAGATCTCAGGAAAAAAGGCAGCCCGCGCAGCGCCAATTTGGGCATTGGCTGCAATGAGTAAGTTTTCAGCTTGTAGAATATCGGGTCTTCTACATAAAAGATCTGAGGGCAAGCCTGCTGGAATCTGAACTGGCATCTCAAACTGGTTTAGGGTACGCCCCCGACAAATTGCAGTAGGATTTTCACCAATCAGCAAACTAAGCAAATTTTCTTTCTCAGCTATCCCTTGTATAATGAGAGTAATTACAGCCTGCGTCTCTTCGTATACAGAGGCTGCTTGTGTCACCTGAATCTCTGAGGTAAGCCCTCCTTCAAAACGATCGCGCGCAATTTCGAGCGCCTCTGCTCGATCCTCTAGTGTTTGGTAGGCAATTTGTAGTTCTTGATCTAGCTGTCTAAGAAGTATGTACGCTTCAGCTACGGCTCCAACTAACCCCAGGACCACCGTTCGTCGATTTTCAACCGATGCCAATAGCTCTGCACAGGCAGCTTTTGATTGATTGCGGATTTTACCCCAAAAATCGATCTCATAATCGAGATTGAAGGCGAAGGTATATTGTGGGGTAATGGGGTCTATTTCAGGTGGAAAAAAGAGTGTTCCTGTGGGCAGTTTTTGTTTAATCCCTTCAGCTTGCCCACTAATTTGTGGAAAAAGGGGTGAGCGTGCCACTTCAAATTGGGCATAAAATTCGCAGACTCTCCAAGCAGCAACTTGCAAATCCTTATTGTTTTGCAGGGCAGCCACGATTAAATCATCTAAAATTGGGTCTCCAAATTGTTGCCACCAACGCATATTTGCAGCAGTTGAGCAATCATTTGTTTCGGTGCGCCAACTCTCTGGCATCTCCATGCAAGGCTGATGATAGCGGGGGGCTAGATTACATCCCGTAAGCAAAACTAATAAAAGGATATAACCCCTCATTTTCTGCGGTCCAAAAGTTTGTAAAAAAATGGTATAAAAAATACTCCTAGACAAGTAGCAAGAATCATTCCACCCATTACCCCCGTGCCAACAGAGTGGCGCGATGCAGCCCCCGCTCCACTGCTAATCACAAGAGGTAAGACCCCAAAAATAAAGGTTAGAGATGTCATCGTAATAGCGCGAAAGCGCTGGCGCGCACCCTCGAGAGCAGCCTCTCGTACAGTTGCTCCCTCCTTTCGTTTATCAATAGCAAACTCAACGATTAAAATCGCATTTTTTGCAGACAGAGCAATCAAGGTCACAAGCCCTATCTGAAAATAGACATCATTTTCGATCCCACGCAACCAAACCGCCAAAAGAGCCCCTAGAATACCAAAGGGTACGCCCAACAAAATTGCAATTGGAAGCGACCAGCGCTCATAAAGGGCAGCCAATATCAAAAAGACAAGCAAAAAGGCGCTCAACAAAATGATGCCAGAGCTACTACCGCTCTGCTTTTCTTGATACGCCTCTCCACTCCAAGAAAAGAGCATATCTTTGGGCAAGACTTTTTTGGCAATTTTTTCAATCGCCTCCATCGCCTCCCCAGAGCTATAGCCCGCTGCCGCCGCACCATTTACCTTCGCAGCTGGAAAATTATTGAAGCGGCTGACTAGATTGGGCCCCGAAGAATTCTTAAAAGTCACAAGAGATTTTAAGGGAACCATTTGCTCAGTTTTAGAGCGCACGTAGATATTTCCAAGCTCTTGTAAATTGGTTCGAAAGTCGGGCTCAGCTTGCACCATCACTTTAAAAACATGACCATACTTATTAAAGTTATTCACATAGACAGATCCCAACAAACTCTGTAGCGTTTCGTACACATCTCCAATGGGTACTTCGAAGGCTCTTGCTTTAGTGCGATTCAGATGGGCAAAAATTTGAAGACACTCATCTTGAAATGCAGTGGTCAATCCTGCAATTTCGGGCGCTTTTTTAGACTCCTGCACAAACTCCATGATGGAAGCCTGTAAGCTCTCATCCCCCCCATCGCCTTCATTAGCAATCCAAAACTCAAAGCCTCCTACAGTTCCCAATCCTTGGATAGCGGGAGGATTAAAGGGCATCACAAGCCCGCCTGGAATTCCATAAAACTCGGCTCCCAAAGTATGCAAAACACCTTCGGCCTTCAGGGCTTTTGTTTTACGATCTTTCCAATTTTTTAAAATAATAAAATAGGTTCCAACCGTTGAACGATTTAAATTTTCCATGAGACTAAATCCAGTCATCGAAACAAAGTGTTTCACAGCTGGATTTTGCATAACAAGGGGCTCAATTTCACGCGTGACCTTCTCGGTGCGATTCAAGCTTGCCCCATCTGGCATATCAGCAAAGGCAATCAGGTAGCCTTGATCCTCCTGAGGTACTAAGCTTTTAGGTACGATCTTATAAACCACGCCAATGGCCACCAAAACAAGAAGAAAAAAGCCAATCCCTAAAACCCAACGATCAAGAAGCCACGCTGTAATTTTGATATACCTTTCTGTAATCTTTTCTAAAATCGCGTTAAATCGTTTTGAAAATTTGCGCTCTTTTACAGGTTTTCTAAAAAAATAGACGGCCAAAACGGGACTCAAGGTCAGGGCAACAATGCCAGAAAAGATCACTGAAATGGTGAGCGTAAGTGCAAATTGTTTGTAGAGTTGTCCAGCAATTCCGCCTAAAAAAGCAACAGGCAAAAAGACCGCGCATAAGACAAATACAATGGCAACAATAGGCCCGGAGACCTCCTGCATGGCAAGTAGGGCCGCCTCTTTGGAAGCAAGTCCCTTTTTTCGCATGTTCCGTTCTACATTTTCGACCACGACAATCGCATCATCGACCACAATACCAATTGCCAAAACCAAGCCAAAAAGGGTTAAGGTGTTCAAAGAAAAGCCAAGTAGATGCAGCCCCATAAAGGTCCCCACGATCGAGACCACCATTGCAATCACAGGAATTAAAGTAGCTCTCCAACTTTGCAAAAAGATAAAAACGACAAGAGAGACTAAAATCGCAGCTGCCCACAAGGTGTGCGTGACTTCTTGAATCGACACCTTGATAAAGGTGGTCGTATCGTAGGGAACTGAGTAGGTAATACCAGCTGGAAACCTTTGTGACAACTCATCTAGTTTTTGCTTTACGCTTGAGGCGACATCAAGAGCATTAGCTCCATACTCTTGGTAGATGGCGATCAAGGCAGCTGACCTCCCATCTAGCCCTCCTACCACACTATAATCTAGAGCACCGAGTTCGGCTCTTCCCACATCCCCTATCCGTACAGTAGCGCCATTTGGTGTGGCACGTAGGATAATATTTTCGTATTCAAAGGGCTCGCTCAACCTACCCAAGCCTGTAACAGGAAGAGTTAAGGGAACAAATTTTGGTGTAGGAGGGCTTCCCAGCTCTCCAATTGGATAGTCGTGGCTCTGCTCTTGAATGGCATTAACTACTTGCGTTGTCGTTACTCCCAGCTGTGACATCTTATCTGGGCGCAACCAGATACGCATTGAGTAGTCACGCGCATTTACAACCTTGGCATCACTTACGCCATGTAATCGCTGCAATTCGTCTGCGATGTGAATGGTGGCATAGTTGCTTGTAAAAAGCTCTCCGTGCAGCTCTTGTTCAGCTTCAACCGCTACAACCAATAAAATACTAGGCGTCTGCTTTTTAACACTGACTCCCTCTTTTTGTACTTCTTGAGGAAGTTGGGAGATAGCGAGATCCACGCGATCCTGTACATTATTCAGTGCTTGGTTGACGTCAGCTCCGATCTCAAAAAAGATATTCAGTGTTAGATTTCCAGTGGCCGAACTTTCGGAATACATGTAGATCATGTTTTCCACGCCATTGATTTGGTCCTCTAAAGGAGCAGCTACACTATCGGCAATCACCTGCGCGCTAGCACCTGGATAATTGACTGTTACTTGAATTTGAGGAGGGGTAATGTTTGGGTACTGCTCAATAGGAAGATTCCACAGAGCAACCACTCCTCCCAAGACGATTAAGATTGAAATGACAATGGCAAAGATGGGGCGCTGAATAAAGAATTTAGATATCATTTGTTTTCAATAGATAAAATATGCACATGGCTCCCGGCCTGCACTTTATTTACACCTTTAGCAACCACAATCTCTCCATCTTGTAAGCCTTGCGTGACAATCCAATAATTTTTGTACCAGCTTCCTACCTCTACATCGCGAATTGAAACCACATTATTGGCATCAATGACGTAGACAAACATCCCCTTTCTCCCCTTAGAAATCGACTCCTGGGGTACAAAAATGGCATTGGGACGTGTGGCTCCTTCTAGAATTGCGCGCACAAATTGCCCTGGCAGAAGCTCACCTTGTGGATTTTCAAAGGTAGCTCGGATCATCATCGTTCCCGTCTTGGGGTTAAGCGTAGGAGATAGAAAATTGACCTTTCCCTTGTTTGCAAAGATCGAGCCATCTGCCAACTTCAATTGCACAGAGAATTCTTGCTCTGGAGGCAAAATCAAACGCCCCTTACCTCCCTCTGCCTTAGCTTGCAACAATTGATCATCTGAAACGGCAAAATCAACCCAGATGGGGTCGATTACAGAAACCAGGGTTAATAGTCCATTGATCGAGGGGGTAATCAGGGTCCCCTCACGATAAAATGCTCTTGCAGTCAAACCATCAATCGGAGAAGTAATCGAGGTATAGCCCAAATTGAGCTCTGCTTTTGTAAGATTTGCTTCGGCCTCGATAACGGCAGCCTCCCCTGCCAGCACTTGCGCCGTCGCATTATCCAGATCTCTTCTACTTGCTGCATTTTTCTCATAGAGAGGCTCAATTCTTTCCAAGCTTCTTTGAGCCCTCCACAAAATCGCTTCTTGGCGCGCAAGCTCTCCTTGTGCCTCCTGGACATCTGCTAAAAATTGGCTAGGATCAATTTGAAAAAGCGCTGCCCCCTTTTTAACAGCACCCCCCTCTAAATATTCGATTTTATTTAGGTAGCCCTCTACACGAGAGCGTATTTCTACTGGATGCGAACTTTTGGCAACCCCAACAAACTCAAAGTCTGCTGGAATTGTCTGTGCAACAACCTGATACGCCGTTACATTTGTGGGGGGCAGCTCTTTGTGCTCTTTTTTGCACCCGCCCAAAAATAGTAAACAAATCGAAAACAACAAATATCTTTTCATCTAATTATTTCTTTACATGTTTAAGCAAAAAAATCAATGAAAGATTCTTTGGTATCGATCTTGCTAAAATGTAAGGTATGTTGGTAATGTTTTGGTCAAAACTTATGTCGAAATTTAAATGCGCCTTCGAAAGCATCTCCTTTTTGAAACGCTATATTCACAATCCATCTGCTGTAGGATCGTTGGCTCCTAGCTCCTCTAGACTTGGTTACCATTTGGTTAAAATGGCAAGAGATCAACAAGAGGGTCCCTTGTGCTATCTAGAAGTTGGGGGTGGATCGGGCGCCTTAACACCCAGTATTCTCAAGCAAATGAGAGCCGAGGATCGATTGGATATCGTAGAATTAGATCCTAAATTTTGCACTCTCTTACGTAAAAAATTTGGTCACCTAGCAAACGTTTGCGTGCACGAAGGCTCTATTTTAGATTTTTCGGGTACAAACTATGATATTGTGATCTCTTCGCTACCACTTAATGTCTTTACCCCAGAATTAGTTGACAAAATTTTTAAGAAATTCGAAAATTTGGTGAAACCAGGTGGCTATCTTTCCTATTTTGAGTACCGATGGCTTGAAAAGTTAAAGTGTGCCTATCTATTAGGGAATGCCCGCTTGAGTTTTAAAGAAATAATCAACTTAAAGAAGAAATTTTTACAGACACACTGCCGAGAAATCAAACCTATGTGGTGGAATATTTTACCTGCTAAGGTTTTCCACTGTAAAATGTAGGAGTGCTCATGTTTTTAAATATTTTCATTTTAAACCTTCTAACCACAACCCTAGTTACTATGATGTCCCCAGAAGATGCAATTACCACCCTCATGGAGGGAAACCAACGCTATATGATGAATCAATCCAACACTTTGAACCGCTCCGAAGAGCGCAGACTCAACCTGAGAAAAGAGCAAATGCCCTTTGCTGTAATTGTTAGTTGTGCAGATTCTCGTGTAGCTCCAGAGATTATTTTTGATCAGGGACTAGGAGAGATCTTTGTTGTCCGTGTTGCTGGAAATGTGGTGGGTGATCTAGAACTAGAGAGCATCAATTATGCCCTTAAAAATCTAGGCTCTTCTCTTGTAATGATCCTGGGACATCAAAACTGTGGAGCAGTTGGTGCCGTGTTAGAAAATAATACTGCAGATATTAAGAATATCGCGAAAATCATTGAGCCAGCTGTCGCTAATAATCGGGGAGAACTCAAAAATGCGGTCAAGGCCAATGCAGAAAATGTAGCCAAAAAGTTGGCAAAAAATCCCATTGTTGCTCCATACGTGAAGACAAAGCAGATAAAGGTAGTCAGTGGCTACTATGATTTTAATACGGGACAGGTTCAACTTTTAAACAATGCAGACGGTTCATAAAGCAACCCGCTTCACTGAGTTAGACATCTACCTTTTCAAACAGGGTAAGCATTACAAGCTCTATGACAAACTAGGTGCTCACTCGATGTGTATAGGCAACCAGAAGGGCACCTACTTTGCCGTTTGGGCTCCCAATGCCAAATCTGTCTCTCTGATTGGACACTTTAACAAGTGGGAGCCAAAGGCGATGCCCCTCACCTTGCGCGAGGATGACTCAGGGATTTGGGAGGGCTTTTTTGCAAATATCTTCGAATCTGAGCTCTATAAATACCACATAGTTTCTAAGTTCAACAACTATACGGTAGACAAAGCAGACCCCTTTGCCTTTGCCTCAGAACATCCCCCAGAAACTGCTTCGCAAATCTATGATTTACAATATGATTGGTCTGATGAAGAGTGGTTGAAAAATGTAGGCAACCACAATGATTTGGATCGCCCTATTAGTGTGTACGAGGTGCATTTGGGCTCCTGGAAAAAGGAGGAAGATCGCTTTTTAACCTATCGAGAGCTTGCAGATGAATTGCTTGCCTATGTCAAGGAGATGCACTTTACCCACGTTGAGTTTTTGCCCCTTTTAGAGCATCCATTTTATGGTTCTTGGGGCTATCAGCCTTTAAGCTTTTTTGCCTCAACGAGGCGCTTTGGAGACCCAAAAGAGTTTATGCACCTGGTCGATACCTTTCATCAAAATGGCATTGGTGTGATCTTAGATTGGGTGCCCTCTCACTTTCCTGCTGATGAACATGGTCTTGGCTATTTTGATGGTACCCATTTGTTTGAGCACCAAGAAACAAAAAAAAGGGTGCATCCAGAGTGGAATAGCTTGATGTTTGACTATGGATGCAAGGAAGTACAGAGCTTTTTGATCAGCAGTGCCTTTTTTTGCATTGAGAAATACCACGCCGATGCCATACGTGTGGATGCGGTAGCTTCTATGCTCTATTTGGACTATGCAAAAAAAGAGGGCGAGTGGATTCCCAATGAATTTGGAGGGCGAGAGCACCTGGAGGCGGTGGATTTTCTTAAAAATCTCAACAGTGCTGTCCACGAACACTTTCCTCACGTGCAAATGATTGCAGAGGAGTCCTCTTCTTGGCCAAAGGTCACGCACCCTGTATCTGAAGGCGGACTTGGCTTTGCAATGAAGTGGGATATGGGCTGGATGCACGACACCCTCAACTACCTCAAGCAGGACCCTGTCCACCGCAAACATCACCACGATAAATTGACCTTTAGTCGCCTCTATGCGCATCATGAAAACTTTCAGCTTTGTCTTTCTCATGATGAAGTGGTGCACGAAAAGGGCTCTTTGCTAGACAAAATGGTGGGAGATCCTTGGCAACAGTTTGCGAACCTGCGCCTTCTCTATGGATATATGTATGGCCACAGCGGTAAAAAGCTACTCTTCATGGGCCAAGAATTTGGTCAGCTGCAAGAGTGGAATCATGATGAGCAACTAGATTGGCACCTTTTAGAGGATTCCCTTCATAGCGGCGTGCAAAAATGGGTGCGTGATTTAAACCATCTCTATGCTACAGAAGCTGCACTCTATGAATGGGATTATGTAACTGAAGGGTTTGAGTGGGCTCACTGTGATGATAGTGAAAATAGCGTTCTTGCCTTTTTTAGAAAATGCGGATCCAGACCTGAGGTTTTTCTATTTGTCTGTAATTTTACACCTGTTGTACGCAACGGATACTCTATCGGTGTTTTTAAAAAGGGCAAATGGCAAGAGATCTTAAATAGTGATGCCCTTGTTTATGGTGGCAGTGGCCAAGGAAATTTGGGTAACCTTGATACCATGGCAGAGGCGGCCCATGGCCATGCCGATAGCCTCTCTTTAACCCTTCCCCCTTTAAGTACAATCATCCTAAAAAGTCCACTATGAGCGTAAATATTCACCCCGAAGGAGTCACTTTCTCTCTTTTTGCCAAACATGCAACCAAGGTAACTCTTTGTTTGCGAACAGATGACAAAGAGCAAACCATTGAACTTGATCGAACAGGAGACATTTGGCAAGTGCAAGTAGAAGGGCTTGTCCTTCCGGTTGAATACGCTTTTTTGGTCGAGGGTCCGCAGGACTCCCCTTACTACTACCATCCCAATAGTTTTGTCTTTGACCCCTATGCTAAAGAACTAAATACTTCACATATTTGGGGAAGTGAGAAAGAAAAGCCCTTTGGGGTGGTAACCAAACCTGAGCCCTTTGATTGGCAAGGGATTGTGCCTCCGCGCCATCAAACAAAAGATCTAGTGATCTACGAAGCACATGTGCGCGGATTTACCCAGGATCCCTCGAGTGAGGTCAAACACCCAGGTACTTTTTTAGGGATCATTGAAAAGATTCCCTACCTATTGGACTTGGGTATCAATGCGGTAGAATTGCTGCCTATTTGTGAGTTTGACGAATCTGCTTACAAGCAAACGAATCCCGAAACAGGAGAGCAGCTCTTTAATTACTGGGGGTATTCTACTCTCAACTTTTTTATGCCCTGCAATCGATATGCTGTTAAAAACAGTTTGCTCGAGTTTAAAACACTAGTTCGAGAATTGCACCGCGCAGGCATTGAGGTGATTTTGGATATTGTCTTCAATCACACAGCAGAGAGTCCCATCTCTTTTAGAGGCATTGATCGTGCTACCTACTACATGCTCGATGATGGACACGATTGCAACTATACGGGCTGTGGCCATACCATGAACCTCAACCACCCTGTGATGCGTCAATTTGTACACGACTGCCTCCATTACTGGGTTGACCAGATGCATGTGGATGGCTTTCGTTTTGACTTGGCCTCGGTCATGAATCGTGATGTGGATGGAGCATTGCTGCAACCAGCTGCTCTTGTAGAGGAGCTCACGCATGATCCCTTTTTAGCGAACACGAAACTAATTGCAGAACCATGGGATATGCAAGCCTACCAGTTGGGTGGATTTTGCCCTGAGAGCCCCCGTTGGTCCGAATGGAATGGCAGGTACCGTGATACTGTACGTCAATTTATTAAGGGAGATGCTCATAGTAAAAGTGCCTTTGCAACCTGCCTTACAGGCTCACATGATCTTTTTGGCAAGCGCTCTGCCCAATCAAGCATTAATTTTGTGACGGCGCACGATGGTTTTTCACTGATGGATTTGGTCTCCTACAATCAGAAAGACAACTTTGCCAATGGAGAGGAGAATCGCGATGGAAGCGAGCATAATACAAGTTGGAATTGTGGCCACGAGGGAAAAACTGAGGAAGAAGAGATCCTCCATTTGCGCCAGCGGCAGATCAAAAACTTCTTTTTGGCATTGATGGTTTCCAAGGGAGTACCGATGGTGCACATGGGTGATGAGTATGGGCATACTAAAGGTGGCAATAACAATACGTGGTGCCAGGACAATAAGCTCAATTGGTTTTTGTGGGATACGCAGAGCCCCCTTTACGATTTTGTGCGCAACCTGATCCACTTTAGGCGCAACCATCGTCTGCTGACAAGCGAAGAGTATTGGCAAGAAGATGAGTTGATTTGGCATAATCCCAACTGGGATGACCCGAAGCCCTTTCTTGCCTTTTCGCTGATTGATCACCAAGATGGCGCGGATCTATTTATAGCTTTTAATGCCTGTGCTGAGAGCAGAGAGATCACCCTCCCTGCCACAAAAGAGGGGCAAAGTTGGCATCAGGTTGTCAATACAGCCGCTGCCCACCCAAATGATTTTTCGATGTCGGCACCGCCCCTCACGCACTCGAGCTACACACTCGCTCCCTACTCAAGTATTATGCTAGGTATAGTCGTTTAAACTTAAACGACTATATCAGCAAACACCTTCAAAGCCTAATCGAGAAAAGGCGCGGGGTGTGGGTGCGACAAAGCGCATTAACTTGTTTGTCAAAGGATGTTCAACCTCTAAAACCGAAGAGTGCAGACACATACGCAAAATTGGATTACAGCTTTTTACCCCATACAGGCGATCCCCCGCAATCGGATGCCCTGCTTGATTACAGTGCACTCTAATTTGATGCTTGCGACCTGTTTCCAAGGTAAGTTCTAAAAATGAAAAGTTTTTAGAGCGTCTGACAACACGGTAGTGGGTAATGGCCTCTCTGCCTTCAGATTCATCTGTTGTAGGAAAAACCTTGTAGCTATTTACTTCGTGCAAAAAGCTTGTCCATGTCCCCTCACTCTCCTTAAGATTGCCCTGCACAATCGCCAAATAGACTCGCTTAAGGTCATGATTTTTAAACTTCTCATTGAGAAAAATTGCAGATTTTTTGCCACGCGCAAAGACCATCACACCTGAGGATTCTTTATCGAGACGATGGACGGCATAAATTTCGTCTGTATGAAAGTAATCTTTCAATAGCTCCAATGCATTGGTGCTATCTTTGGCATCCAGTGGCACACTTAACAACCCTTCTGCTTTATCAATTACAATGAGGTTGCGGTCATCATAGATAATTTTCATGCGATCTGCCACTTTGCGCACAACCTCGCCTACGCGCACATTTTGTCCTTTTTCGACAATGGTTGAGGCCTTGACAACCACCTGATCATCCACAGTGACCCGGCCATGCTTAAGCATATCCCGCAAGGTTTTGTTAGAAGAGTCTGCATAGAGCAGATTTAAGACTTCAAGGAGGGTGATCGGATTTTCTACTATATAATGCATCTGGAATAATCTTTTTATTGGAATAGTGTAGCATATCGCATGATAAAGTACATATAGTCGATTCAATTAAGGTAACTACTCAAAAAGTGGGGGTAGATTTAGGGGGAGGGCTCAGACCTTTATATAGGCAGTTTTTTTTTCACTTCCCTCGAAGAGGGCGCGTAGAATGTAGCCCAGTGCAAACGTAGTGCAGCTCTGGGTAATAGGCATCCTCTCGAATGCAACCTCGAAGAGGTTGCAGGAAAAATGTCGTGTTATGCAAGTGATTCCAGCAACCCTCTTCGAGGGTGCAATCGGGGAGACATATTTTTACCCAGAGCTGCACTACGTTTGCACTGGGCTACATGCTAAATACCCTCTACGAGGGTATGGAAATGTTCTAAATAAAGCCACCACTGCGCGCCCCCCTTCACTTCTGTTTTTCAATAAAAGGTTTAATTTAATTATAAATTTTATGGGATTTTATGATTTCTTAATAATAAATCTGTAAAAAGATGTTATGAATCAGCAGATGAATCTACAACTTTTATCACCTTAACCTCAAAAATTAGCAATACATTTGAATCCCATTTCCCATGAATTCCATATGCCAAATCAGGATGAATGAATATTTTGCGCACCTCCCCTTCGTGCATGCCCCTAACTGCCTGCGCAAAACCTGGAATTGTATTTGCAAGAGAAATAGGAATAGGATCTTCTACAGAGACCATCTCCTCCTCTCCTTCCCATCGATTATATGAGCATAATGAATAGGTAAGCAAAGGAATGCTCCCTAGTTTCACCTGCTCACCATTGCCCTGTTGCAATTGCTTGTAATAAAGCTTGCCCGGGACAAGCTCAACCATATCCTCTTTAACGATCTTTGCTAAAAATTCTTCTGCGTCTTCTAAATTCTCTTTACTCTCTTTGGCAAAAAGCTCCTCTTGGAAACGACGGATTTTCACCTCCAACTCTTGTTGATCACAGGAAATCACTTTGCCCGTTTCTGCTGCACGCATACCTGCAAGTATCTGCTCAAAATCATAGTGCATACTTGGTCGTCTGAGATAGTCTTGCCAAATAAGATAGCCCCGATAAAAAGAAATCTGCTCTTTTTCATTTAATTGAGCAAAAGTATCTTCCTCCACCTCTGCTTTGCAGGTTCCCGCAAGAGTAAATAGGCATATTATAAAAATAACAATTCTCATTTAGGGCACATCCATTGATTTAACGTAGTTTCTAAAAAGGGCTTTGCATGATAAGCCTCATATATTCTTTTCCTTGTAACCAAATATTGTGCATGCAATTCTTCAGTTTCAAGATCCTCATTTTGAGCCATAAATACTGGACTTGCAAACTTCTCTAAAAAGAAATCACTACCGTACAACTCAAACATCCGCTCCTGCTGGATGATCATATTGAGCTCATTGGCTATTGAAGAGCCCTTCGGGGAGGAAAAACTATGATCTTTAGGTAAGGAAAGTGTTTTTTTTCTGTATAGAGTAGCTAGATAGTGGCTTGTAGGTTGCAAGGCTTTTATCTCCTTTACAGCAGAAAAAGGAGGCGTCATTTTCAAATCAAGCTCCTTACAGATAGCTACCTTGCGCTCAAAAGCCATAGCATTATTTTTTCCATACCCCAATAAAATACCAAAAAGTCCCGAGTGACCGTGTAATGTTTTTATAATGCTTGTTTCAGGAGAGCAGAGCTCTTCTACAAGTTTTTTAGGTTCAATATCATCTCCTAACAACTCCCGAAATAGAGAAAGATTTTTTGCAATTACTGCAGCAGCATGCTTTTTATGAATCATAAAAATAGCCTCTACGTGTTCACCTTCATAGCATTGTTTTAGTACAAACGTATTACTTGGAAAAAGTGATGCATACTGCTGCCATATCTTCCATTCTTTTGTAAATGTAAGATATTCACGAGGATAGTGCATATTATCTGAAGATATATGATCAAAATATGTCACTATGGAAACGGGCTTTTCTCCAAACAATGTGTAAGCAAAATTATACTGACATAATACTAGCTGAAAAAAAGAGGTAAGTGCTTTTTGATCCTTTTCTGGAACCATTTGTAAAGTATTAGGACTATCTTGCAAAGATGAGTGCGGCTGAATTTGAGAGTGTTTTTGACAGCTTGCTGTGATTATGCTAATAACAAAAATAAACAAATAAATTAGCTTCATTATATATTTTTAAAAAAAGTCAATAGAATTGAGTGTTTCTATAACACTCAATTCTACAACAATATCAAAATTGACTATTTTCTGTATAATGGACATGTTGTCTTGATACAAACATTATTTCGATTATAGGTCCCGCAGGCAGGACATCTATAATATTTAGCGACAACATACACACCCAATGCATCTGATGCCACTAACCGCGCTGGTACGACCTCAGCAATTTCATTTAGGTAAAAAATACCTTCTGGATAGATATAAATGCAATCTGGGGATACATATATTTTCTCACAAACTGTTTCGCTACTAATCTCATGCGTCCACTGTTCTTGTGCATACCCTTGTCCATGTACCACAAGAGTAAATAGGCCCACTAACATCAATAATAAGATTTTTTGTATTTTCATAATACCATCTCCTCGTTTTATTTTTTATCGATCATACGCTCTATTCGAAAGAGGACTCTACAAGAGTAAGTAAAATTAGAATTAAGAGTAAGTAAAAAAAATACAAACTTGAAAAAAAAGACAGGTTAACACGTCAGAACTTGAATTGAAGTGAGGCTTAAAGACACACCTCGTATTTCACAACACAGCCCCAAAAAATAAATTAGGCCTGTACAAGATGACCTAACGAAGCTTGCCGCCCCCCAATTTTAGGACAGTCAGTTTTACACAACTATACTTGTGGCTTCTGTATTACCATCTATTTTTAGGAAAAGTCCTTTGGGTAGCGGGTAACTTCTTTGGGCCAATTCTAAATAGTGCTGTGCTTGATCTATATCTTTTGCAGTTCCAATCCCAAACAAAAAACAAGCACCTAGATTATAACAAGCTCTATGATAATACGTTGCTCTTTTTTTCTCAGCCATTTTATAGTATGAAAAAGCAGTTTCTAGATTACGACTCACACCTACTCCAAATTCATAACATCTGCCTACGCAATCAAAAGCATCAGATACACCTCGCTTAGCAGCTGCAAAATAATAGGCAAAGGCTTGCTTCATATCCTGTTCTACCCCACAGCCCGTTTCATAGAGTAGTCCCAGCTCAAACATAATCCTATAAGAACAAGCAGGTACATTATACTTTAGACACTGCTTATACCAAGCGATCGCAAGCTCAGGTGTTTTTGCGCAATACACATAATATCTGCCTATCTTAACCATCGTTTCAATGGGCGCTGCACAGGGGTTTTTTTTTGCATGCGGCTTCCAGTGATTAGCAGTCGATACTATATACCTTTGGTCCCCAATAATATTAGTATGCATTTTTATTCGAGGAACATCTTTCCAACTCAATTCATTAATACTATGCAAATCTGCATTGCCAGATAAACTTTGCCGCATCTCTTTTAAAGCAACCACCTCTGCCTGTATAGGTTCTACTTCTTCAACTTTTGACTCTTGCTCTTCGGCTCCTGCTTTTGGAAGGTTACGATTTCTTTCTAAAAGTGCTTGTAAAGTTGAATGGTGCGAGCGAAAGGTAATGGCATTACACGAGAAACCAGCTAGTATAGTTTTATTTTCTTGCATTGCCTCTATCAGCAGTTTGTAATGATGACTATCATAATAATAAGGATTGGAATAAATATATTGCAGAGTAGTGTTAGAAGTAAGAAAATTAGCAAACAACCGCATTCCTTCTATATTCCCTTTGAATGCCTGACCATCAACATGTAGCTCTATAATATTTCTATTTTGAGCTAAACCTGAAAAAAGGTGATTCAAGGCAGAGTTTAGTTCAACTTGTGGAAACTTATGTAACTCTCCTTGGATATTTAATGCTACAATGTGTGTCTTGCCAGCGACTTCAGCAATCCCTTCTATATGCATTGGAGTGCTATTCCAGAAAGAAACTCTAGTTAGGGCCTTATTTTTTACCATCCACCAATCTATTACTTTTGACAGATCACGCGCTATAATTTTATCACAGTGAATATCAGCATACCCCTTAGAGCCTCTATTTGACCAATGCTCAATAGTCTCTTTGTCTAATACTTGACCAGCGAATGCATCATCGAAAAAGTTTTGCATTTGATATGAGGGCTGAACGGCCATAAGACTCCTAATAAATGACTATTGTTTTTTTTCACCCTAAAGTTGGCAGTCGAACCTATGAGTTACTGGATATGTAATCTACCACCTGTAATTTCAAAAGCGAAGGCAGAGGCTCCGCTCGATAAAGATGACCTAACGAAGCTTGCCGCCCCCATGTTTTGAGGGGTTAGGTTTGAAAAAACCCAAACTAGCACAGTACGTGTGGTACGGGCTAGTTTGGGTTTTTTTAAAGATGACCTCTCAAAACATGGGGGCGGTTGGATTCGAACCAACGTATCCGTAAGGAGTCGGATTTACAGTCCGATGCAATTGGCCGCTATGCGACACCCCCGAGACTCAACTAAAAGTTGAAAAAGATGCTGGAGAAAGGAATTGAACCCTCAACCGTCCGATTACAAGTCGGGTGCTCTACCAATTGAGCTACTCCAGCATTAAGAAAGAGCGATAGTACACAATTCTCAGATTTTAACTCTACTCTTTTCTTAAATCTTCTTTTGTTGCACTAAAATCACCTTCCAAAGATTCTGGCTTTTGCTCTGGCTTGGGTGTTGGCGCCTTTTTCTCTTCTACTTTTTCTTCTGCACTCTCTTGCTCTTGCTTGGCTCGATAATCCTTAGATGCTTGTCGAAATTTCAAAAGAGAACCAGGTTCTGGCAAGGTGTCTGGCATTTTTTGCGTTGAGGCAGATTGTGAAAAAATCTCCTGACTTACATTGGCAGGATTGAGCACCTTTGCCTTAAATTTTCTCTTACCAGAAGGCGTATAAGTTTTCTTTGTCTCTTTGCCTAAACAGCACTGCTTATATTTTTTCCCCGATCCACACGGACAGGGATCGTTTCTTCCAATCTTTGTATTCATTTTGTGTCCCGTAAAAAGGGACTCATGGTAACATGCATCCAAAAAATTGTCTATCCCAACGGAGAACCTTGCTCAAAATTTTGCCCCCCCCTATCGCAAAACCACCTTGGTCAAAACTAGGCAAAAAACTAGAAAGCGCTGTTCGTAAAGCTATTTATGATTTTAACCTTTTAGAGGACCAGTCAGAAATTGCAATCGCACTCAGCGGTGGCAAAGATAGCCTCACCCTCCTCTACCTACTACACGCAATCTCTAGGGGTGGGTTTGCTCCCTTCAAACTCACTGCCTTGCATGTAACAGGTGCCTTTTCTTGCGGGGCAAACCTCGAAAACACCCTTTTAAAAGGAATTTGCCAAGAATTAAATATTGAATTGCACTCCCTAAAAGCAGAACAAACCCTCAAAAACCTCGAATGCTATAGCTGCTCTAGAGAGCGCAGATCTCTAATATTTAAAGCTGCCAACCGACTAAAGATCAAAACTATTGCTTTTGGACACCATCGAGATGATCATGCACAAACCATTTTAATGAACCTCTTTCATAAAGGTGAATTTGCCGGCATGCTCCCTAAAATTAAAATGGTAAACTATGGAATAACCATCATCCGCCCCCTCATCTATGTAGATGAGGCACAAATTAAAGAATTTGCTGCCAAATATAAATTTGCACGCATTACCTGCCAGTGCCCAGTTGGAAAAAATTCGATGAGAAAACAGACAGATCAACTTTTAACTCAGCTAGAGGCCCTCTACCCTAACGTGAGAGCCAATGTATCGAGAGCAGCGCTCTTATATGGGTCTGATAAATCACAAAAGGTGAATTGCGAAAAAAGAGAAAATGGAGCATCCTAATAACCTATGACACAAAAACGTCCCTTTCTTTTACTTAGCAATGATGATGGCATTGATGCCCCTGGATTAAAAGCGCTTGAAAAGAGCCTAAGAGAGGCTGATCTATTTGATTTGGCTGTCATTGCGCCTGCGCGGGAACAATCTGGCACAGGTGTTAGTATCACTTGGGATCGTCCCATATTAATCAAACAGTTGGCAGAGCAGAGTTGGTCAATTGATGGTACGCCCGCTGATTGTATTAAAATGGGTATGAGTGTGATTTTGGATCGCAAGCCCGATTTAATTGTCTCTGGCATAAATGCGGGTTCTAACGCGGGTCGCAACGTCTTGCACTCTGGCACAATCGGTGCTGTGATTGAGGGTGTATTGCGTGGGATTAGTGGGATTGCGCTTTCATGCGAAGATGGTAAAAATCCAAACTTCCATGTAGCCCAAAAATATGTAGTGGCTCTTATTCAATACCTACTTGAGAGACCCATGGCGTTTGGAACCTTTTTAAATGTCAATTTCCCCCAATGCCAGAACAATCATGTAAAGGGAATTTGCTTAACCAAACAGGGGCAAGGGCGTTGGGGAGAAGATCCCTCTTTGCATATGCATACCGAGCATGGTCCAACTTATTGGTTAGGTGGTAAGCCAGAGGAGATCGTTGAGGATAGAGATTGCGACATCTATTTGCTCAAGCAGGGGTATTTGACCGCTGTTCCTATTCACATCCATGAGTTAACGGATCAAAGAGAGCTTAGGGAAAACAAGCTGATCTTTGAAGAGTTTGTTGGCAGAGATACCCCACTGGAAGTATCGAAATAAATCCCTTGTCATAAATATACTCTTCTTGTAAGTTAATCCTCTTTTTAAGGGCGTATAGCTCAGCGGTAGAGCACCTGTCTTACACACAGGCGGTCATAGGTTCAAATCCTTTTGCGCCCAGAGCATAAAAAATTGCAGTATAGTGCACACAATACTGCGGGAGTAGTTCAACTGGTTAGAGCACCGCCCTGTCACGGCGGAAGTTGCGGGTTCGAATCCCGTCTCCCGCGAAACCTCAGAAACGAGTACAAATGACTTCTGGTTCACAGCAATCCTTTCGTTTCGGAAAATATTACTTTAAGACTCTCTTTTGGTTTGTCATTGGTACCTTTTTAGCTGCTGCTGGTGTCGAAGCGATTTTGATTCCCAATGCTTTGGTCGACGGTGGTATTGTAGGTTTATCGATGATGTCTGCACATCTTTTTGGCAGACAATTTCTCCCCTTCTTCATGATCCTATTCAACTTACCCTTTGTGATACTTGCCTATAAGCAAATTGGTAAACATTTTGTTATCCAAATGTTTACAGCTGTTGTTTTATTTGCCTTCTTTTTGTTTTTATTTCACTGGCTACCGGAGGCTCTACACACCAAAGCATTTGAGTTTCATGGTGATACATTAGAAGTCATTGTACTAGGGGGCTTTGTATTGGGATGTGGTGTCGGTTTAATCATTAGATATGGTGGTTCAACTGATGGCACAGAGATTATGGGTATTTTGGTAAACCGTAAAAAGGGGTATACGGTTGGCCAGGTGATTCTATTTTCCAACATCTTTATCTTTGTTCTGGCCGGCTTTGTCTACCGTGATTGGCATACGGCCATTTTATCTTTGATGACTTATGTGGTAGCCACCAAGGTCATGGATATGGTCATTGTCGGCTTTGAGGATACCAAGTCTGTGATGATTATTTCTACAAACCCTGAGCATCTTTCAAAAATTTTGATGGCCGAGCTTGGTGTAGGCCTGACGGTCATGTATGGTCGAGGTGGATTTTCGGGTGATGCGCGCGAAATTTTATACATTGTGGTGGAGCGTTTGCAATTGGCTGAATTAAAAGAGATTATCCACCGCGAAGACCCTTCTGCTTTTGTTGCGGTGGAAAACCTCCATGAGGTAATCAATGGCAGACAGAGCAACTTAATCACTCAGACTCCTGCTGAAAAAAAATAAAAAATCAATATTCAAGGATTCCAAGGTTTGTAGAGAGTGTGTTCTATTTGCAAGCTCTCTAGGATTTTCCCCACGATAAAGTTTTCAACATCCTCTATGCTCTTTGGCATCGTATACCAAGCTGGTAATGGAGGCAAAATGGTTGCACCCAATTGGCTCAATTTAAGAAGATGTTCTAGGTGTAATTGACTCAAAGGAGATTCTCTAAATACAATCGTAAGGGGTCTCTTCTCTTTAATCGTAACATCAGCCGCTCGCCTTAAACAGTTGTCAGATAGTCCTAACGCGATTGATGCCACCGAGGACATGCTGCACGGAATAATGAGCATTCCCTTGGTTTTGTACGAACCGCTGCAAATGGCAGCGCCGATATCTCCAATGGCATGCACTCGAATTTGCTCTTTATGAGCAGAAAAATAGAGTTCTAGATACTTTTCTGGGGTGGCGATCTTTTCTTCTAATTCTAAAGTTGCAACGTAGAGTGCTGATTTTGACATAACCAGATCTACATGATAACCACTTGCAAGTAGTGCCGAGATCGTGCGATTTGCCAACATGACCCCCGAAGCTCCAGAAATACCAACGACAACAGATTCCATATTTCACCTCTAGCAAATAACGCACTGCCCATTGGAGGGGGGCACTTTGAAAACACGTGCTTTTTGGGTGTCATCAATCAATTCTATCAGAGACACAAGCCTTACGCTCATCTCCGGGCTCACTTCTCCCACACGGAGCATCTCATTACGAATTACCTTCCTATGGAGATTAGCTAAAAGCCAATCTGGATCATCGCCCATATGCACCTGACTTGGAGTTCTTGTTGCAGATCTTATCTTGCTGGCCATATCTAAACCAGTGGTTCCATCTTCAAATTTGAAGTAATATTCTGCTAAATATGAGTACAATAACATTTTTTCTCTAGAGGGCGAGAGCCCTGACGTAAACTTTTGTATAGATTGCACCAAAACTAATTTATCTGAGCCTAGTTGATCAAGAATTTGAATATATGCCTGAGCTTTTATCTGCTTATCATTAAAAAGTTTTATAAATGGCACAAGCTCCTCTATTGAAAATTTACCGGAGCTCCACATCTGAGTAAATAGATTCAAAAGACAGATATCTGAATCCCAATTGCCTTGCTTTGCACCCATATCTAATCTTTTGCTACCTAAGAGCTCACCTTGCTTATCATCATACGCATATGCCGCATACTTCAGCTGTCGCGCCATTTTTGCTAGCTTTTTTTTCTCCTGTCTTACGCCAAACTTATCTAGATCAATCTTAGAGAGCTGTTGTATTGATTCCTCATACTTCTCCAATAAAACCTCTAGTGATTCTAAAAGCTTATAAGAATGAAGTGCCTGAGTATCAATAGCGAGAAAAGATCCACCTCCTAACCGTAAAACATATTCATTTGGTGTAAATATTGGTCTTGCTACCTGAGAAAAACGATATCCAGACAAGGAATCATGTCTACTTGTCCCATACCCAGAAGCTCTATGCGGGCGAACAGATCCCAAACGGGGCTGCTTGCTCTCTTCCGCACTAGATTGGGGTGCAGAAAGACTACTTCCATTTCCTATCCCTGATATACTCATTTGCCCCATTCGTTAGATTTGTAAACTTCACTATCTCAAAAATAGAGACAATAAGATGGCACTCATGGTAGTCAATGAGACAATAGTATTACAAATAAAAAATGAAAAGGTAATCTGAAGCTTGTGCGCAGAGTTTTTGTACTCCTGGATCACGTGCATATGAAAAAGAAAAAAGGCAATTGTCACTACTAGGCAGCCAAAAAGATAGAGAATCCCAAAATTGGCAAAGACACCTAACAAAATCAAGAAAATTACAGCACTATATTGAAAAATCTGGGTCAATCCAATGGCAACTTTTCTGCCCCATTTCACCGGAATACTCTTTAATTTTTGCGCACAGTCAAACTCATAATCTTGCAATGCATAGGCAATATCTCCCCCTATTATCGTACAGCAACTCACGCAAGAAAGCAAAAGCGCCTCAATGGTTACACCTGCTGTAACAGTCACAAAGGCCATTAAAGGAGCCATAAAGTGAATCAACCCCAACACTACATGACACATACTACTGATGCGCTTCATATAAGAGTAGAGCACTAACAAAGCGGCTGACGCAATGGAGAGCAAAAAACAGAGCGTATTGATTTGCAGGCAACAGAGTATAAAAAAGGCCAAAAAAGAAAAAGCTACTGCTTTGGCCTGACCTACCTTTATTCTTCCAGAAGCGACAGGGCGATCTTTTGTGCGTGCATTTTTGCGATCAATCTCACGATCCAAAAATTGGTTAAAGGCCATGCCACTAATGCGCGCAGACATGAAAGCTGGAATGATCCAAAGCCAACTAAGCTGAAACACAACATCTGGCTGCATAAAGGGTAAAAGAGCTCCCGCAATCACATAGGGCAAGCCAAAAAGCGTTTGTTCGATCCTGGTAAGCTCTTTAAAAGCAGTAAAATTCATGAATTCAAATCGAAGGTTGGAACCTCACCGGCACTCTTATAATGTTCTTCTATTTTTTCAACAACTTCATCCGGGTCATCTGTAAGGCAAAAAAGATCGAAATCTTGCTCAGCGATGTGGCCTCTTTGCAAAGTCTCATTTTTAAGCCACTCTAATAAACCTCTCCAATACTCTTTTCCCATTAAAAAA
>Ga0180433_10001211_pt1 | contig 43515 bp, 36 predicted proteins | sample SS_ome_8_FD_132980 | JGI IMG/M metagenome (GOLD analysis project Ga0180433, IMG submission 132980) | Hypersaline lake sediment archaeal communities from the Salton Sea, California, USA - SS_1_D_1 metaG | ecosystem: Environmental > Aquatic > Non-marine Saline and Alkaline > Hypersaline >...
GCTTAAAGGAGGTGTAAGCATTGAAAAAGGGAATACATCCGGAATATAAAGAAGCAACCATAACCTGTGCCTGTGGTATGAAATTTAAAACCCGTTCAACCAAAGGTGATTATAATATTGAAATTTGTTCCAATTGTCATCCGTTTTTTACTGGAAAACAAAAACTGGTTGATTCAGCAGGTCGGGTAGAAAAATTTATGAAGAAATATAAACTTGATAACAAAGAAAAAGAATCTAAGGATAAGAACAAATCCTCAGAAAAATCTTCTTAGTAATATTTATACAATTACGTAACGGGATACGGATATTCTCTCCGTATTCCGTTTTTTATATAATCTCATAATATATCAGGTAAGAAATGAAGAGTGATGAAAATATCCATGTAGGTGGTCAGGCTGTCATTGAAGGTGTAATGATGAGATCACCTGAATTTGTAACAGTAGCAGTGCGAAAACCAGACGATACTATCATTGTAAAAAAACAGCACCATATTCCCTGGACCAAAAGAAATAAATTTTTGAGTCTCCCTGTTATCAGGGGTGCTGTTGTTTTAATTGAATCACTTGTATTGGGCATCAAAGCTTTGAACTTTTCCGGTGATATTGCCATGGAAGAAGAGTCAGAACATAAACAATCCAACAACAATCAACTGCTGCTCATAGTAACAGTTATTATAGCTTTAGGAGCTGGTATAGGTTTTTTCTTCTATCTTCCTTTACTGTTAACAGAATTAACCGGAGTCGAAAACAGTACTGTGTTTAACTTGATTGACGGAATTATAAGGGTTGTTTTTCTGTTAACCTATATATTTCTTATCAGCAGATGGAAAGAAATTAAGCGGGTATTTGAATATCACGGTGCAGAACATTTATCAATATTCCTCTATGAAAACAAAAAACCTTTTGATTATAAAGCAGCAAAAGAATATTCCACTCATCATCCCCGCTGCGGGACCAGTTTTTTGTTTATGGTAATGATAGTCTCTGTATTGGTATTTATGTTACTCGGTAAACCGGAAACATTTACTGATAGAATTATTCGGCTTCTTTTCGTTCCGGTGATTGCCGGTATTTCTTATGAAGCAATTAAGCTGTCAGGAAAAAAATTTGGCACTAAAATAGCACAAATAATTATTGCACCGGGATTATGGCTCCAACATCTGACCACAAACCGCCCCGATGAAAAACAACTCGAAGTAGCATTTGCTGCTTTAAAAAGCTCTCTTAATATGGAAATTGATCCTGATATTGAAGTTATAGAATAAAATAATACTCATTATATAATATAAAGATGTATAACCATGGATACTTTTTGGGAAAAAATTGAAAACAAGATTACATCCGCTGAAGAGCGATTGAAGGAAGTCGAGAAATCACTGGAAAATCCTGAAGTATTGAATAATCATGAAAAATTAGCCTCTTTATCAAAGGAACACAATCATCTTAAAACATTACTGGATGAAGCTCAGCAGTATAAAAAAATAAAGAAAAAAATTGAAGAGGATGAGAATCTTATCCAAAATTCATCTGATGAAGAACTTATAGAAATTGCCCGTCAGGAGATAGAAGAAAATAAAGAACAAAAGAAATCTATAGAAAATTCATTAAAGGAACTACTTATTCCTAAAGATCCCAGTGATGACAAAAATGCAATAATGGAAATACGCGCAGGTACAGGAGGAGATGAAGCTGCTTTGTTTGCCGGTGATTTGTATAAAATGTATATAAAATTCGTTGAACGAATGGGCTGGAAAAAAGAAGTATTAGGAAGCAACCCTACTGAACTCGGTGGATTTAAGGAAATCATTTTCTCCATTAATGGAGAAAATGTGTACGGCACCCTGAAATATGAAAGTGGGGTTCACAGAGTGCAGAGAGTCCCCTCTACTGAAACTCAGGGCAGAATTCATACTTCAGCTGCTTCTGTGGTAGTGCTACCGGAAGCAGAAGAAGTTGATATTAAAATCGAACCAAATGATATTAAAATGGATGTGTACAGATCTTCAGGACCCGGCGGTCAAAGTGTAAACACCACAGATTCTGCCGTCCGTATTACCCATCTTCCAACTAATCTGGTAGTTACCTGTCAGGATGAAAAATCACAGCATAAAAACCGCGCTAAAGCTATGAAGGTGTTGCGTGCCCGTTTGTATGATCTGAAACAAAAAGAGAAAGAAAAAAAAACAACAGCCAGCAGGCGTTCTATGATAGGATCCGGAGACCGTAGTGTGAAAATCAGAACCTATAATTTTCCTCAGGGAAGAGTGACTGATCACAGAATCAATCTTACTCTTTATAAACTCTCAGAAATACTGGATGGTCATCCCGATGAATTCATACGAGAGCTGCAGATCAGAGAAAAAGAAGAAAGACTAAAAGATAATACTGATTAATAAATATTAATAATTATAATTTTCTGATTTTATTATAACATTTATAATACAAACGATTATTTAAAAATATTCTGTTTAAGCAACTTGATCATTTTTTTTCAAATCAGGTGAGAGGAGCATCAAGGATAGTGGCAGCAACCCTTTTACTGCAAGACGGGACAAAGTTTACCGGTAGGGGATTTGGTGCATCCGGAACCAGTATTGGTGAAGTAGTTTTCCATACCGGGATGACCGGATATCAGGAGATCCTCACCGATCCATCCTATAAAGGTCAGATCATAACCATGACCTATCCTCACATTGGCAACTATGGTTTTAATAAAGAAGATTACGAATCAGGTAACCCACATATAGAAGCGCTTATTGTAAAAGAAGCCTGTTTATTCCCTCACAATCACAGATCCTCAGAAAATATAGACTCTTTTCTTAAAAAATTCGGTATAATCGGATTGGAAGACATTGATACCCGGGCCCTTACCCGGCATATTAGGGAAAAAGGTTCCATGAAGGGAATTGTCTCTAATACTGAAAAAAATCTGAATACCTTAAAAAAATTACTTGACAGTCACCCTTCTATTGAAAAAATAGATCTGGTGGATAAGGTTACAGTAAAAAAACCGTACAACTGGAAACAGAAAGCTGATTCTCAATGGTATTATAACTCTATAACTGATTCAGGTAAAAAAACATATACCATCATTGCATATGATTTTGGGATAAAACAAAATATTCTGAAATTAATGACTTCTATGAATTTTAAGATTAAAGTAGTGCCTGCTGTTACCTCGTATGAAATGATTCTGGATATAAATCCGGACGGAATTTTCCTCTCTAATGGTCCCGGAGATCCTGAAAAAATAATATATGCAATAAAAAATATTAAAAAACTGATTAAAAAATTCCCTGTATTCGGTATATGTCTTGGACATCAGATCCTGGCTTTAGCTCTGGGAGGTAGTACCTATAAATTAAAATTTGGTCATCATGGGAGTAATCACCCGGTTAAAAATCTTCAGACCGAAAAAATTGAGATTACTTCACAAAATCATAATTTTGCTGTTGACTCAAAGTCAGTGGAGAAAAGGGGTTTTGAAATAAGTCACATAAACCTGAATGACAACACCGTTGAAGGAATGCAGCATAAAGATTTTCCACTCATTTCTGTGCAGTATCACCCGGAAGCATCACCTGGTCCTCATGACTCTCTGAACCTGTTTAAAAAATTTTATACTTTAGTAAAGGAGAATACCTGAATTGATATCCATATCAAACCATACCTGATACCATATACATTATAACTAATAAACTCATAACTCACAACAAATACAATGCCCAAAAGAGAAGATATAAAAAAAATTTTAATCATAGGATCCGGACCTATTATAATCGGTCAAGCGTGTGAATTTGATTATTCAGGAACTCAGGCTGTAAAAGCCCTAAAAAAACTCGGGTTTGAAACCATACTGGTAAATTCTAACCCTGCTACTATAATGACTGACAGTGAAATTGCAGATAAAACCTATATTGAACCCATAAACAAGCAAACAATTGCTAAAATAATTAAAAAGGAAAAACCGGATGCACTCCTTCCAACTATGGGAGGTCAGACCAGTCTGAATGTAACTGTGGAATTAGCAGAGGATGATATACTGAAACTGTTCGGAGTAGAACTGATAGGTGCACAGCTTGATGCTATACATAAAGCAGAAGACAGAGAATTATTTAAAAATATAATCAAAAACTTACACCTTGATCTCCCCAGAGGCGGAATTGCAAAAAATAAAGACGAAGCATTTAGCCTGATTTCAGAAATTGATTTTCCGGTTATAATAAGACCTGCATTTACTCTCGGCGGTACCGGAGGTAGTGTTGTTTTTAATAAAAAAGAATACGAAAAACAGGTAGAGTGGGGATTATCCAACAGTTTTGTTAATGAAGTGCTGATAGAAGAATCAGTAATAGGATGGAAGGAATTCGAATTAGAAGTTATGAGGGATAAAAAGGATAATGTAGTTATCATATGCTCCATAGAAAATATTGATCCAATGGGGATCCATACCGGAGATTCCTTAACAGTTGCCCCCATTCAAACATTAAGTGACCGTGAATATCAGTTTATGCGTGATGCAGCAAAAGCTATAATCAGAGAAATCGGGGTGGAAACCGGGGGATCCAATATTCAGTTTGCGGTAAATCCCGATAATGGCAGAATAATCGTTATTGAAATGAATCCAAGAGTTTCCCGCAGTTCTGCTCTGGCTTCCAAGGCCACAGGATTTCCAATTGCAAAAATAGCTGCACAATTAGCAGTCGGACTGACTCTTGATGAAATACAAAATGATATAACCGGAAAAACCCCGGCGTGTTTTGAACCAGTGCTTGATTATACTGTAGTAAAAATTCCCCGCTGGAATTTTGAAAAATTCCCCCAGACTTCATCCCTGCTGGGCACTCAAATGAAAGCCATTGGTGAAACCATGGCCATAGGACGCACTTTTAAAGAATCGCTCCAAAAAGCCATGCGATCGCTGGAATGTAATTGCTACGGTTTTGGGATTAAAAATAATCTGACTATAACTGAGTATAAAAAGAAAATTATACAACCGACTCCTGAGCGTCTATTGTATATTGGAGAATTATTCAGAAAAGGAGTTACTGTTAAAGATATATATTCCATAACCGGTATTGATAAATGGTTTCTGTATCAGATAAATGAAATCATACATGAAGAACTGAACTTTAATAAAGACAGCCTGAAAAACAAAGATTCGCTGTTACGTATGAAAAAAGCCGGGTTTTCGGATAAAAGAATCTCCCAGCTGGCAGATGAGAGTGAAGAAAACATTCGGAATATACGAAATGAACGATCAGTAAAACCAGTATTCAAGGTCGTTGACACCTGTGCAGCAGAATTTGAATCTGCAACCACATATCTTTACAGTACGTATGAACAGGAAAACGAGACTATAAGGAACAATAAACCAAAAGCTGTGATTCTGGGCAGCGGACCAAACCGTATAGGACAGGGAATTGAATTTGATTACTGCTGTGTTCACGCCGTAATGGCACTTCAGGAAGCAGGCTATGAAGCTATAATGATCAATAATAATCCTGAAACTGTTTCAACTGATTATGATATTGCTGACAAACTTTATTTCGAACCATTAACCTTGGAAGATGTATTGAATGTCATTAATATAGAAAAACCGGAAGGAGTAATTGTACAGTTAGGAGGACAAACACCTCTAAAACTTGCTCATGGCCTGGAAAAAAATGGAGTAAAAATTCTCGGTACCTCAACTCAATCAATAGATCTTGCTGAAGATAGAAGTAAATTCGGTAAACTGATCAAAGGAACAGATATAAAACAGCCGGAATGGGGAACAGCTTTTACACTTGGAGAGGCAAAAAAAGTTGCTCAGAAAATTGGATTCCCGGTCCTGCTCAGGCCTTCCTATGTACTGGGTGGACGGGGAATGGAAATTGTATATGATAACATCTCTTTGGAAAAATATATTATTGAAGCAGCTTCCATAAGTTCAGAATATCCTGTATTTATTGATAAATTCTTAGAAGATGCTTTTGAATTTGATATAGATGCTATCAGTGATGGTAATAATACAATTATCTGCGGTTTTATGCAGCATATTGAGGAAGCAGGTATACATTCCGGGGACAGTTCCTGTGTACTGCCTCCGTATATGATAGGAGAAGAATACTACACACTGATTGTTAAGCAGACCAGAATTATCAGTGATATGCTCGATGTTAAGGGATTAATTAATATTCAATTTGCACTAAAAGATGGTACTATTTATATCCTGGAAGTAAATCCCAGAGCATCCAGAACTATCCCTTTTGTCAGTAAAGCTGTAGGAATACCCTGGGCAAAAATTGCTGCTAAAATCATGATTGGAAACAATCTGGATGATTTCAATATTAAGAAATCTCCGCATACAGATATAATTGCTATAAAAACACCAGTCTTTCCTTTTATGCACTTTCCTCATGTACATGTTTATCCGGGTCCGGAAATGCGGTCAACCGGAGAAGTAATGGGTATAGATAAAACCTTTGGGGGAGCATTTGCCAAAGCACAATTTGCCGCCGGCCACGGTCTCCCCAAAAAGGGAAATGCTTTTATAAGTGTCAATGATAATGATAAAATTTCAGTTATCCCTGTTGCCAGACAATTATATGAACTTGGATTCAAGATAATGGCCACGCAGGGAACCTATCAGTCTTTGCGAAGGGCAGGAATTCCGGCAAATCCTGTATATAAGGTTGGAGAAGGAAGACCAAATTCCCTTGATCTGATTATTAACGATGAAATTCACATCATCATAAATACTCCTCTGGGGAAAATATCCAGATCTGACGAATATAAAATCGGCAGAACTGCCATGGCACATGATGTTCCCTGTTTAACCACTCTTTCTGCAGCCTGGGCCGCAATACAGGCAATTAGAACCTTACAATCAGGACCACTGAATGTATGTACACTTCAGGAGGTTGAAAAATTGTAATATTTTACGTACCTTGACATTAATTCACTATATTTACAGCGTTTTATAGAGGGGTAAAACAATGAATAATACATTATCAGAAAAAAAACAGGGTATTTTCCATCCTTCCACTCGCCTTTTCCGCTTTACTATTCTTATATTTGTCAGTTTGTTATCCTATGGTACCTACTTTGCATATGACGGTCTTTCTGCTATAGCGCCTCTTCTCATTAAATCATTTAACATTTCCAGGGCTGCCTTTGGAGCCACAAAAACTCTCTATTCAGTGGCTGCAATTTTATGTTTACTTATCGGCGGAATGCTTATAGACAGAATTGGGACCCGAAAATCCAGCATGCTGTTTTCCAGCTTTATTGTTATTGGTGCAGTGATCATTGCGCTTTCTCCAAATATCTGGGTTCTCTATATCGGTATGTTCTTTTTCGGAGCAGGTTCAGAAACCCTGATCGTTGCGCAAAGTTCTATTGTTGCCAGATGGTTTAAAGGCAAGGAGATGGCTATGGCATTCGGTATCGTATTAACAGTAAGCAGGCTTGGTTCTCTGTTCAGCTTTAATACTGAAGCTTTGATAGCTGAATTCTTCGGACATTACTCCTATGCTCTCTGGGCAGGTGTGATTTTCTGTGTTCTCTCCCTTATGTGCAATATAATCTACTGCTTTCTTGATAAACGGGGAGAGCATGTTCTCGACCTGAAAGAAGAAGAGATAGAAGAAAAAATAGTCTTGTCTGATATTGCCAAATTTGATTCTTCTTTCTGGTATATTACCTTTCTGTGTTTAACATTTTACGGGGCAATTTTCCCGTTTCAGCATCTGGCAGTGGATTTTTTCCATGATAAATGGAATATTCCACTTGAGGCAGGAGGAGAAGGAGGATTTTTATATCAGGTCTTTTCAAATATTATTCATATGTTTTCAACCGCCCCTGGTCTGGCAGGAATTATTGTATTTGCTTCTATGGTCTTTGCTCCTTTTGCCGGAAAACTGGTTGATAAGATCGGGAAACGTGCATCTCTTATGATAATTGGTGCGTTAATGATGATCCCGGCTCATCTGTTACTGGGCATTACCCATATAAATCCTGTTATTGTTATGATTGTTCTGGGAGCAGCTTTTGTGCTTGTACCCGCTGCAATGTGGCCATCTATACCGCTAATAGTCTCTAAAAAAAGAGTTGGCACAGCTTTTGGATTAATGACAATGCTGCAGAATATAGGATTAGGGCTTTTCCCCTGGGTTAACGGTAAACTAAGAGATATATACGGCAATTATACAGCCAGTCAGATCATGTTTGCATCTCTGGGATTACTGGGGCTTATATTTGCAATACTTTTAAAAAGAGCAGATTCCAGAAATAATAATATTCTGGAAAAACCATAATAGTATAACAGGATAAATATTTATGTCAGGAAATAATAGTACTCGGCAACATTCTTTTCAGAAGATAACGCTTAAAAAAATTTATCAGCAGTGGGATAAAACTTCCTGGATTCTTTTACTTGTACCAGTTCTTCTCACACTCTGGGTATATTTCGGTAAACAGGATTTCTTTGATACATTATTCGGCAGTCTGTTCAATGTATGGAATCAGGACTTTTACAGCACATTATATGAATATTTCTGTGCATTTATTCTCATGTTTGGAATTCCTTTTATTTTTGTAAAGTTTATGTTCAAAGATAAACTTTCTGAATATGGGTTTAAAAAAGGCGATATAGTATTTGGCGCTAAATTCTGTTTATACAGTATTCCGATTATCCTCATTTTAATGTTCGTAGGAGCGGGGACAGAAAGTGTACAGGGAGAATATCCATTAGCAAAATCAATAACAGAAAATGTGAACTATCTGATAATAATTGAAATATGCTATCTGGTGTACTATATCAGCTGGGAATTTCTTTTCAGGGGATTTATGCTTTTCGGCATGGAGAAAAAATACGGTGCTCTGGCTGCAATTCTTATTCAAACCATACCATCCACTATTGTACATATTGGCAAACCGTTCGGAGAGACTATGGGAGCTGTTATTGGAGGATTAGTTTTTGGGTATCTTGCTATACGTACACGGTCAATATTTTATCCTTTCTTTATGCATGCATTACTGGGTATCAGTACAGATATTTTTGTAATAGTGAGAACTATTCATTAATAGTAAATATTTTTATACATTCAAAAGATCAACTATGAAATCCAACAATTTTAAACATATTCAGAAATCAATACCGGTATTTAACGGTAAGTATCTTACCGTTGAAAAAATGACCATAAACTTACCAGATGGTCATACAGGAACCAGAGAAATAGTGTTAGTTAAAAATGCTGCAGCAGTACTTCCTGTGGATAAAAAAGGTAGAGTACATCTAATCCGCCAGTACAGGCATGCAGTTCAGCGATATACTCTTGAAGTTCCGGCAGGATTAATTGATAAAGGTGAAACACCAAAACAGAGTGCTATCAGAGAATGCGAAGAAGAAACAGGATATCTTCCTCAAAAAATAAAAAAACTGCTGCACTATGCACATTCAGAAGGATATTCCACCGGGTATACCACCCTATTTCTGGGAACTGAGCTTGAATACACAGGTAAAATAAATCCTGATTCTACTGAATTTCTGGAAAGGATATCCATGCCGTTTGAAGAATTTTTCCATATGATCAGGAAACAGGAAATTCTTGATTCTAAATCAATCTTATGTGGAATATTGTATAAATTTAATATTGAGATAAGTAAATAAATCTATAGTATAAACTTTTAGAAAAATTCACCACCTTCAAATTTAAAACTTGGCTCATTTCAGGGGTTTAAAAGGCCTTCGATAATCAAATCGGTTGCAATATCCTCATCTAATCCTCTGGCCATAAGCGTTTCCAGCTGTTTTGAATCCACACTTCCAATTGCAGCTTCATGGGTGACATGTGCCTTTGGATGCTGTACTTCCACTATTGGAATAGCTTTCGCCACTCCCTGATCCTGAACAATTTCTTTGCAATCAACATGTCCCCGGGCTCCGGCAGCTTTAGCAATAAGTGTATTTTGTATAAATGCCTGAGCCTGATCACGTACTGCGATATTGGTGGTTAATACCCCCCGGGCATCAGCACCTTCCAAAGATGCTTTTTCATTTATTTTGATTACATCATTCCCTCTTCCGTGCACGCGGGCTGTCATTTCCAGAATACTTTTTGCTTGACATACTGCTTCATAATCTATATCTATATTCCCCACCATTCCCTTGATCAGTTCAAAATCAGTTCTGAACCTGGCTCCCTCTTTAAGATGAACTTTTGCTTTGGGAATTACCTTTACTCCTCCCTGGGGACCATGTACATGTCGTTCAATATAAGCATATTCTGCGTTCTTGCCAATGGTCAGATCTGCATCCATAGCATGGAATATATCTTTGGCAAAAGGAAACGTACAGCTGGCAACAATTCCTACTTTGGCATTATCCTGAATATGAGTGTGCATAGTAATTTCCTGTATTCCTTCTTCCGGGATCATGCCAAAACAGATCTTGACCGGTTTTTCAATTTTTACATTTTTATCAACCACAATTTCAGCTTCAATGCCCTTTTTCAATTCTTTGGCTTCAATATGGAGCCCTTCAACCAGATGAAGGCCCAGAATCTTATTGTGATGAATTTCCACATGCGCCACATCCGGACCATGCTTATGGGATTCTCCCAAACTCTCATACATTTTTTTTATTAATTCAGTATCATTCATTGGTGCTCTCCATAACTGGTTCGTTTTTATGATCACAGGGAATACATTTATCTCCGAAAAATTCTTCCAGCTTTTCAGTGCTTCCCTTTCTCAGTAATTTTCCGCAACAGATGAGAAATCCATGATCAGCTTGTTTTAGGACAGTTACGCTGTGAGTGATCAAAAGAACAGTACTACCGTTTTTCTTCAGAAATCGGATAGCCTCAAAAATTCTATTTAACGCATCCACATCTATTCCGGAATCAGGCTCATCCATCATCACCAGTTTGGGTTTCATAATTAATATAGAAGCAAGTTCTATACGTTTTCTTTCACCACCGGAAAGAGTAGTATCCACAGCTCGATTCAGATACGTATCAGGATTCAGTCCCACCTGTTCCAGCACCTCCCGGACTTTTTCAGTAGACTTTTCTTTAGTTCCGGCCTGAATAAACCGCTGAATTGAAAGTCCTTCAAACCGGGCCGGTTCCTGCCAGGCCATGGTTATTCCTTTCTGAGCACGCTTATCAATGGGAAGCTCACGGATTGATTCTCCTTCAAAGAGAATATCTCCGGTAAAGTGAGTATATCCGGAAAGCCCCATAATAGTGGAAGCAAGAGTGGATTTTCCGGCACCGTTGGGACCAACCACAGCATGAACATATCCGGGCCAGAAGTCCAGACTCAAATTATTAAGTATAGATTTATCTCCCAGCTTCAAACCTACATTTTTTACTTCAAGAATCGGTGTTGGTGTCATGTAAACCTCTTTATCTAAAAATTTGTTTATTTCTTAAGAAATTAATGATTAAAATCTTACTATGCAAGAAAAAAACAAAGTGTTGTATTCTATTTGCACTCTCAGTATAACTTAGATCAGAGAAAAAATTTCTTTCTCTCTTATTCAAAAGAGATGGAGATCAAGAGGGTGAGTTTGTTATGTTCTGCAGAAGCATAAGTGCTTTAAACATATACAACCTTATTCTTTTTTTTAAACCTTAGTAGCACAAGAATCAATCACAACGGATAGAGGCAGTCCCTGACTGCCGATAGGTTATAGATCTCAAATCCCAAATCGTTAATCCGTGTTCTGAGATCAAAAGTAATGGATATATTACCAACGATTAACGATTTATTGCCAAAAGAGGTGTAGCCGGACGGGTATCCCCCTGATAAGGGGGACAAAGGGGGTTACTTTCCGACAACGACTATTAATTCCCTATACAAAAAAAATTAGCAAACACCCCTAATCTATTTTACCTTCTTTTTCTCTTCATCGACTTATATAAAGGAGAAGTGGTGGAATGGTATCCCCCTTATCAGGGGGACCTTGGTTTAATCATTTCTTCAACATATAAAAAAATTCATAGATATCCGTTGACCGGACAGGATCCCTTGAGAATCTAAACCCCTCCCTCACCAAGCTTTATATACCCTGATCTCAGGCATGGGATAATGCTTTTTGTTCTTTGTATAAATCACACCACCCCTTAACATAGCCGTAGCAGCCAAAAAAGCATCATTGATATCCACCCCATATCCCGGATTCCATTTTCGGTACAGTTCTGCGGCTAAATCTACCACCTGCTGGTCAACCGGAATTGTATCAAACATAGTTAAAAAAAGAAGTGTATCCTGCTTTTCCTCTTCTTTCATAAAAAACACCACCTCAGCTCTCTGAAGTGCTCCGGTACACAACTCATATTCTTTATTATCCCGAATCTTCTTTAAAAATTGTAATGCCTGTGCATCACCTCGTAAATGCCAGATCAATATATCAGAATCAATATATGCTCTCATGAACTGTGCCTTTTAATTGATTTCTCAAATGTTTTCCTGCCCTTTTTAACCGTATCTGAAGGTGATTCTTTTCTTTTCCATTTACCGTGAGTTTGCATAAGCACATCTTGCTTGGTTTTTTTCTCAATATCGGCAGTATAGGTTTCTATAGCCTCTTCAATAATCTTTTTCTTTGATGTATTTTTCAGCCGCGCCAGATAACCAATTTTTTTTATAACGGATTCGTCTACTCGTGCTGAGAATATTTTATCCATTGTAAACTCCTCATTTTTTCTTACGTTTACAATATAACGTAAACATTTTAAAAAAGCAACCCTAATTTTAAAAATGTGGAATGTTTTATGGATTAGAGTGAAACCCTTCCCTTCCCCCACACCCTGACGAGACTGTCGAAAAACCTCCGGTGTTCTCATGCAGTTTTGTCAGGGTCGGCGATCCTGTCTGGGCGACAGACACAAAATAATGGATGTCAAGACCAACGATTAACGATTGTTGATTTTAGATTCCGTCACCCTGACAGGGTCTTTCGACCCCTGTCAGGGTGACTTATTCCCACGGGTAGAGGCAGTCCCTGACTGCCGAGGAAGGGCAATGACAAAACCGCAGTCAAGGGCTGCGGTTAGCCGTGTCTCTCTTGTGTACTGAATCACAGAAAAGCTGAAATCTCAAAACCTTACTTTTTTAAACCTTAGTAGCACAAGAATCAATAAACCTTCAACCTTATTACCTTATTGATGATTGTCATAAAAATAAGGTAATAAGGTAAAGAATTTTGAGTGGATTTATTTCTACTAAGGTATTAAATCTTAAAATAAGGTTTTCTTTACATTTCTTTGTCAAAAGATACGATAAAAGAGTTTGATGATATTTTGTCACACTGAGTTCATCGAAGTGTGACAGATCGCACAGAGATTCTGAAATAAAAACCTCCCGAAGGATCCAAACCTTCGGGAGGTTAAAACACAAAGCGATGCCTCTATTGCCACAGGGGCCGGAGCCCCTGCGGAACAGAAAATATTTTATGGATGGAAGCAAAATAATTGGTACAGATCCGAGCAGGGAATAAATCATGAGTATCTGAGGAGCTCTAAAACCAAATCAAAAATCACAAATCGTTAATCCTTGTTCTGAGATCAAAAGTCATGCATGTACGACCAACGATTAACGATTGTTGATTTTAGAGTCTCAATCAACCAAAAAATACTGCACAGTTGTAACCACCCGGATTTTTTTGATTTCCGGTGAGTTCTGATCTCTGTTGCTGATGGAAAAATAACCCTGAGTTGCATTACGTATTTTCCCCACTTTACTTCCGGAATCCTTGGCAAATTTTTCTGCAGCCTGCCTAGCATTCTTGGTTGCCTGCTCTATCATTTCCGGTTTGATATCATTCAGACTGGTAAAAAGAAATTCAGTAGGATTCTGCCAGCTTTCAGCTGCCAGTACTATACCCTGACCAACCAGTTTTCCGGACTTTTCCATGGTTTGCTTGACCAAAGAAACATCTTGAGTGCGGACTGTTACTGTAGTCTGAGCAGTATACCTGTATTGACTTCTTGACACATTACCATATTGTTGCTCAGCTTCCGTATCCGTGATCTTAGGTGCGGAATAGGAAATCTGTTCTTTTTTAAATCCGGCTTCTAATAGAAAATTTTTAATAATTTCCCGGTTTGCATCAATTTCGTTCTGTAATTCCGAAAGTACATTATCTGCAACTTTAATGGTAATGGGCCAAATCGCCAGATCTGCATTTACTTCCCGTTCTGCCAGACCTTTGACTGTCACATAACGGTCTGAGGTTCTGCCTTTGTAAAATCCCAGACCAATACTAATACCTGCGATAGCTATACATACACCAATGATAACTGCGTTCAGCAAACCTTCTTTTTGCATAAGTACTCCTTTCCTGCAATTTGCATAATTTTTTTTCCCTTAAGGTAGATGTAAGAAAAATCTAAGAAACCACAGGGGACACAGAGCATAACATGAGGACACATAAAAATTTTGTTTATTTGTAATCTCTGATAAATTCCCTGAGATCTCTGTGGTTTAAATTATATTAAACTTATAACCCAGTAGGTAAATCAATAAAAAAACATTCCAGATCAAACTTTTCTTCTAGCAATTCACTGACTGCCTTCACTCCCAGGGTTTCAGTGGCATAGTGACCGGCAAAGATCACATTGATCGCTGCTTCTTTTGCCGTCCAGTAAAAAGAATGTTTTGGTTCACCGGTTATAAAAAGATCCAGCCCCTGATCAATCGCCTGTTCAAGCAGCTCCACTGCACCTCCGCTTACATAACCAGCATTTTTTATATTTTTCTTTCCGAAATTCCACACTAATGGTTTACAATGTAACTTTTCTGAAATTTCTTGCACAAGCTGTTTCAGTGGAACAGGTGCATTAAAACTCACCTTTTTCCCTATTTGGATTCCTTTATATTCACCAAAATCCTCTGTAACATTCCACCCCAAAATCTTGTGTACTCTGGCATTGTTACCCAAAGTATCATGTAAGTCCAGAGGAAGATGGGCTGCATACAAAGCAATATCTTCATCAAAAAGTATTTTGAACCGCTTATAGTTTGATCCTGTTACTGATTCAGGATTTTGCCAGAACAAACCATGATGTACAATTAGTAAATCAGCATTATTTTCTGCAGCTTTCTGGAAGGATGCCTGAGAAGCATCCACTGCAAAACCTGCTTTGCTCACTTCTCCGCTGTTTTCCACCTGTAAACCGTTCAAACTGTAATCATCAATCTCTTTAATATTCAATGTATTATCCAGAAAATCAGTAATTTTTTTTAATTTCATTGCTGTCCTCTTGTTCTTATTAATATATAATTTCTTACTTCTGTTTGCTGACTTCTAGCTTTAAAAAAATATGTTCTCAAGTTCTAATGCTCTAAAGTTCTCCCGTTCTCAAGCTCTCACGTTCTTAAGCTCTAACCTCTCTTTTTAGGCTTTCTTCTTTAGTCTTTAGTTTTCCCTTTTCCCTTATTATTGCTATAAACATCTCGTCCCTAAAGGGACTTCGACTGATCATTATACATTATTTATTATTCATTAATAAAGTATCTTTTCCTATTTCCCGTCCAATATCCACTGCCCCTCCATCTTTCTTTCACTACTTTCTCTTGTAATGATTTGATTTTCAAAAATAATATGTATTATAAACCCCTCTTAGTCTCCCCTTATCAGGGGAGTCTTTTTTGTGATATTATTTTTGAAAATCACTCTGCCCATAAATAATCTCCGCTGATTTCTGACCACTGACAACTGGCTTCTGACGTCTGAACAGTAACCCTCTCACGTTCTAATGTTCTCACGTTCTCAAGTTCTGTTTTATCCTTTATCCTTTATCCTTTATATTTTGTATTTTATCTTCCCTCAACTTCTCAATCAGCAATTTCATATCTGCCGGTAATTCTGAATCAAAAAAACATTCTTTTCCAGTGACAGGATGTACAAAACCCAGACTTTTTGCATGCAATGCCTGACGGGGCATAATCTTTAATAATTGTTTAGCAAATCCGGTATCATTCTGACTAAGGCCTCCCAAACAAGCTCCTCTGCCTCCATACATCTGGTCTCCGAACACCGGATGACCAATATGGGAACAGTGCACCCTGATCTGATGAGTACGTCCGGTCTGTAGGGTTAGACGTAGCAATGATGCAAGTCTGAACCGTTCCTCAACATGATAGTTAGTCACTGCCTTTTTGCCTTGTTCCCGGACACCGAACTTTCTTCTGTCTCTCCTGCTCCTGGAAAGTAACGTTTCTATGGTATCTTTTTTTTTCTTAATCCTCCCCCAGACTACTGCAAAATATTCCCTCACTACTGTTTTTTTCTTAAACTGATCTGCCAGTTTTCTATGGACTAATTCATTTTTTGCCACCACCAGAAGACCACTTGTGTCCTTATCTATTCTGTGTACGATGCCGGGACGTACAGGATCATCACTGTTAGATAATGATATACAATGCCCTAAAAGCGCATTTACTAATGTACCGCTTCTGTTACCATGTCCGGGGTGTACAACCATACCTGCTTCTTTATCAACAACAAGGAGCGACTTGTCTTCAAAAATAATTGAAATCGAGATATTCTCAGGCTCCGCCTCCATAGGTTCAGGTCTGGGGATATGTACTTCAATTTCTTCTCCGGCTTTAATCAAATAACGGGGTTTTTTAATAACCCCGTTAACTGTGACATTTCCTGTCTCAATGATTTGTTTAATTTTACTTCGGGAAACTTTTGATATTCGGTTGGCTAAAAATACATCAAGTCTTTCACTATGTTGTTTTTCAGGTACTACTATCTGTAAACAATTCTCTTCCATCTATTCTTAAGGTTTATCCTCAACAAACTGTGATTCTTTTTCCTTTTTCTCAATTTTTATCAAAGCATAAATTAACATGAACATCCCCACAACAACTGCGGAATCTGCCACATTAAATACAGGCCATCGTAAATCTCCGATCCCTACATCAACAAAGTCAACAACTCTTTGAACAAAAAGTCTGTCTATGAGGTTTCCCAACGCACCGCCTAATATTATTGCCAAACCATATTTAATTGTTTTTTCACCATTACGGTGATATATCATATAAATTATTATTACTATACTTGCCAGTAAAGACAGTATAGTAAAGATTATAGGATGACCAATTCTAATTCCAAAAGCAATACCTGGATTTTCTACATAGGTAATACGGATAAAATCCCCCACTAATTGAATTGACTGTCCCAAATACATACTTTCTTTTATAATAATCTTAGAAATTTGATCAATGATTACAATAAGCCCAATAATTAAATAAAGCCTCAAGAATTACTCCTGTTAAATATTTAACTCTGTTTTTTTTCTTTCATTTTACATTCAAAACATAAACGTGCGTGTGGTACAGCTTCCAATCTTTCCTTTTCAATCGGGTTTCCACATGCCTCACATTTACCATAGGTCCCATTCTCAATTCTCTCCAGGGCCATATCCAGATGATACAAATACCTTCCATCACGTTGAGCATAAAAGAAACTTTTTTCTCTTTCCATATTATCCGTTCCCTGATCCGCCATATGAAATGTGTAGGCAGAATGTTCTCCAGAAGCATCCTTTAAGGTAACATCCATATCCGAATTTTTAATATATTCCATTTCCTCAATCATTTCATTTCTCTTTTTCCATAACAATTCTCTGTATTTTTCCAACTCTTTCTTAGTCATACTACCTCTCCTTTAACCAACTTTTATTGATTCTTTTATTTATGATCTGTTCTTTCTATTCCTATTTTAATATTTTCACTATCAATTGTCCATTCTTTACTATACTCTCCTTCTTCCTGTACCTCCTTTAATTCAAGTGCTAAAACTTCCTGTTTTATATAGTTACTTTTAGCCGTTATTGAGTCTTTCAATTTATCACTTCCATTAAAATAAACATTAATCCGGTCAGTAACATTAAATTCTGCCTCTTTCCGCATTTTTTGTACTCTATTTACAAATTCTCTGGCATATCCCTCATTAATAAGATCATCTGTAAGTTGTATATCCAAAGCTACAGTTAATCCATTTGTATCATTTACCACCAGCCCTTTTCTGGATTCAGTATAGATTTCCACATCCTCGGTGGTAATTGGCATTTCTTTTCCCTTGTCAATACTTATATGTACAGTCTTTCCATTCTCCAGGATGCCAATTTCTTCTGCAGAGAAATGTGTAATAATATCTGCAACTTTATTTACATCAGAACCGAATTTCGGACCTAAATTCTTAAATACAGGACGTGCTTTCTTTTTTAACAGTTTTGATATATCATTTATAAATTCGAGTTTATTAACATTGATTTCCTCAAGAATTAAATCTTCAAAATATTCTATGGCTCGTAGCTGCCTCTTCCCCTTTGTAAAAACAATAACTTTCTCAAGAGGTTGTCTCACTTTTATCTGAGCATCATTTCTTAAAGAATGGCACATACTAACAACATCACGTGCTGTTTGCATATTATCCTGTAATCTGGTATCTAGAAAACTATATGTTTCAAGTTGCGGATCTGGATATGTCGACAGATGGACACTTTCTGCTTCTGTATCATCAAAAATATTCAAATTACAATAAATCTCATCCGCTAAAAAAGGAATGAAGGGAGCTAATAATTTCGATAAAGTAAAAAGGGTCTCATATAACGTTTCATAGGCAGCAGATTTATCTTGGTTCATTTCAGATTTCCAGAATCTACGCCTGTTTCTCCTTATATACCAGTTGGATAAATCATCAATGACAAAATTCTGAATATTTCTGGATGCTTTGGTAATATTATTTTTAGAAAGATTTTGATCAACAGTATGAATAAGTGTATTTAAAGATGAGATCAGCCACTTATCAATTTCAGGTCTGTTTTCAACTGAAATAATTTTATTACTGTTATATACAAAATGATCAATATTAGCATATATTATAAAAAAATTATAAGTATTTATTAAAGTTCCGAAAAATTTTCTTTTTACTTCCTTTAATCCCTCAATATCAAATCTGGTTGGTACCCAGGGCGGACTGACTGTATAAAGATACCAGCGAAGAGGATCTGCTCCTTCTGCATTAATGATATTAAAAGGATCAACAGTGTTTCCACGGGATTTTGACATTTTCTGACCTTCTTTATCCAGAATCATCTCAATCGATATACAACTTTTATAGGAAGATTTGCCAGAAATGATAGTAGAGATTGCTAAAAGAGAATAAAACCACCCTCTGGTCTGATCAACTCCTTCAGCAATAAAATCAGCAGGGAAATTTTTATTAAATTCCTTTTTATTTTCAAATGGGTAATGAAACTGAGCATACGGCATAGCTCCGGAATCAAACCAACAGTCAATGACTTCAGGTGTACGTTCCATCTGTGCACCGCATTCCGGACATGGTATCTTAATTTGATCAATAAATGGTTTATGGAGATCACTTATTTGTTTTTCCCCGGACAATTCCTCCAATTCTTTTATACTTTCTACAACCTGATATGTATCACAGGAAGAACAAACCCATATATTGAGGGGTGTTCCCCAGTATCGGGTTCTTGACAAGGCCCAATCAACATTATTTTCAAGCCATTCCCCCAGTCTTCCTTCACCAACCTCCCGGGGATACCAGTCAATCTTTTTATTATTTTCTATTAATTTATCTCTGAATGCAGTAGTTTTAATATACCATGACCTTTTTGCATAATACAATAAAGCAGAATCACACCTCCAGCAATGAGGATATGAATGTGTATACATTTCTACCTTATATAAACGGCCAGTATCTTTCAAATTATTTATAATTTCCTTTTCAAGTGTATCTTCTTTAACATATCTGCCCTGCCAGAGCGGTACTCTTTCATTGAAACGTCCTTGTTCGTCAACTGTATGTACAGCTGGTAATCCAATCTTCATTCCGAGTCTGTAATCATCCTCACCGTACATAACAGCTGTATGAACCACACCTGTACCCTCTTCAGTGGTAACAAAATCCGCCAAAGCAACAGTATATGCATTCTGGCCTTCAGCACTTAAATCAATAAAATCAAATAATGGCTTATATTTCCATCCTTCCATTTCTTTGCCGGGAAAAGAGCGTATAATTTCATATTCACCTTTGAGAACATCCAGTCTGTTTTCGGCAAGATAATAAGTCTCTTTATTACCCTCAACTCTCTGTTCAACCTCAACATATTTTATATCAGCTCCCACAGCAAGAGCTACATTACCGGGAAGAGTCCAGGGTGTGGTGGTCCAGGCCAGTATGTATCGATTCTCACCTTCGACAAGAGGAAACTTTGCAGTTATGGAATGGTCTTTAACCTCTTTATAACCAAGTGAGGTCTCATGACTGGAAAGAGCTGTCTCACATCTGGGACAATAAGGAAGTATTTTAAACCCTTTATATAAAATATCTTTTTTCCACATTTGGGCTAAAAGCCACCAAACTGTTTCTATGTATTCATTTTTATAGGTTATATAAGGATCAGAAAGATCAACCCAAAATCCTATCCTTTTAGTAAGTTCATTCCAGTCTTTAAGATAAGTAAATACTGACTCCCTGCACTTTTTATTAAACTTCTCCACACTGTATTCTTCTATTTCATCTTTTGTTTCCAGGCCCAGTTCTTTTTCAACTTCTATTTCTACAGGGAGACCGTGAGTATCCCAGCCAGCTTTACGATTAACCCTGTACCCCTGCATAGTTTTATACCGGCAAACAAAATCTTTTACTGTTCTGGATATAACATGATGAATTCCCGGTTTTCCGTTGGCTGTAGGCGGGCCTTCATAAAAAATAAATAATTTACTCTCAGGACGATCGGAAACAGATTTCTGAAAAATATTATTCTTTTCCCAGAATTTCAGAATTCTTTTTTCGATTGTATTATAATCCGCAGGTGTTTTTATCTTTTTAAATGACACGTCCTATAATTTCTCCCGATTGCTTTTTCTTAATCATTGCTTATATACTTTTCCACTATCGGACCAAGCTTTTCTTTTACCTCTAAGGGTATTTTATCCAAAGGAGTTAATATTGCATTCTTTAAAGCCTGATTGCATTTACAAGGTTTTTGTAATGAAATTTTTTTTACAGCAGCTGTGATAATTTTCTTTGCCAGCTCAGCATTCTTTGATAGATTTTCCACAATCATTTCAACATTAACACATTCTTCCTCCTCATTCCAACAATCATAATCCGTAACCATGGCCATAGTTGCATAACACATTTCAGCTTCCCGAGCAAGCTTTGCTTCAGGAAGATTTGTCATTCCAACAACATCAAATCCCCAGGACCTATAGAGCAAGGATTCGGTTTTAGTAGAAAAAGACGGTCCTTCAATATTACAGTAAGTACCCCCTAAATGCATTTTTTTCCCTTCCCCTACTTCCTGACCAACTTCATATAACATCTCCTGCAGGTTCTGACAGACAGGATGTGAAAAATCTATATGGGCAACAATACCATCTCCGAAGAAAGTATTTTTACGACTCTTGGTACGATCATAATATTGATCTATAAGTACTACATCCAGTGGTCTGATTTGCTCCTTTAAAGATCCTACTGCTGAAACCGAAATAATTTTACTCACTCCGATTTTCTTCAGAGCCCATATATTTGCACGAGAATTAATCTCAGAAGGCAGCATGGTATGGTTTTTCCCATGTCTGGGAAGAAATACTATTTCTTTTCCATTGATCTCTCCTGATATTAATTCATCAGAAGGATTACCAAAAGGAGTATACACTCTTTCTTTGGACTTAATATTTAAGCCTTCCATATTATAAAGGCCACTTCCGCCAATAACACCAATTTTACTGTTGACCATAAAAAACCCCGCTCATTGAAATCTTTCAATCAATTTATTTCTTTTTCTTTTTTTTCTTTTCAAGTTCTTTAAGCTGTTTCAGGAGTTCTTCTCTTCTTTTTTCCAGATTTTCAATATTTTCTTTTTCACTTTCCTCTTCCACCAGGATATCGGTATTTCTGTTATCGGTGCTTACCTCGTTTAGTTCCTTAGACTTTCGTATATCTCTGATTTTATTAATAGCATCCTTACGATCCTTGCTGGCTCCTGCATTAATAAACAAGTATGTTCCCAGGACTCCCCCCACTCCGGTGGCAATAGCTACTGTATTTCCGGATTCTCCGAATAATGATCCCAGAAAAAAACTGGCCCCAAAACTCAATATTCCTCCCCCGAATCCATATATAATCTTGTTCTTATTTGTCTTAACAGCTGCGATTTCCGGCTCGGATATACCTTTACCAAACTCGTCATACACAGGTTCTTTTTGTTTAATTGATTTTATTGATGATCTGGATACTGCTCGTCTTGATTCATCATCCTGCAAAATTACTAACTGATGAGGCTTTACATCTATAACTGTACCTGTAATTTGTTCACCTGACAATTTAGTAATTTCCAGATAATTAGTTGCTTCCACTCTTTCATAGGATGTCATTGTATAGTTGGTACAATTAAATAAAAATAAAACCAAACATATTAAAATTCCTGTTTTTCTGAGAATATACATATATACCTCCACCTAAATCATCCAAATAAAACTCAAACAATGAGGTTATTTTTTTTGTTTATTATCTTTCTCGGAAGCAACTGCTGATTTCTTTCCGCTGATTTCTGAAAGACTTCTGGATTCTTCCAAAAAATCCACATCATCCATTTCCAACACATCAATTAATTCCATCTGAGACTGTAAGAGATGCTTTAACCGTTTTGCAAATGATTCCTTTTGGGTTTTAATGATTTTTAATTCATTTTTCATCTTATCAAGTTTTTCCCGAGCTTCATCCAGTATTCTTTCTGCTTTTAATTCTGCCTCTCTTTTTATAATATCTGCTTCTCGTTTGGAATTCTCTTTTGATTGACTCACACTCTCCTGGGCATTCATCAGGGTATCCTGTAAGGTCTTTTCAACTTGCTGGTAATCATCAAGCTGAGTTTTCAGTTTTGATACTTCACTGGCAAATTTATTTTTATCGTTGATTACAGCTTCATATTCATTAGCTACCATTTCCAAAAAGGCTTCCACTTCAGTTTTATCATATCCGCGTACTTTAGTTTTAAACTGCTGCTTTTTAATATCCAGAGGCGTAATCTTCAAATTTAATCACCTCCCATTATAAATAAATTAAAATATCCCTTCATCCGATCGACCTTAATTGTAAGTATTTTTTCACAAAAAATCAATACTATTCTCTGTTTTATCCTATCTCACTTAATCTTCATTTAACATATATTATCTTGCATGTCTGAGTAGTATTACCTGCTGTTGTTTTTAATATATAAATTCCGGAAGTTACTGAAAACCCGGATTCATTGTTACCATTCCATCTAAATTGCCGTTCATAAACACCTCTGTTAAGAACACCGTTATATATAGTTTTCACTTTCTGACCAATTATATTGTAAATTTCCATACTTACATGAGCTCTTTCTGCAAGTACTAGAGGGAAAAATGTGTAACTGTTGAATGGGTTTGGATAGTTCTGGGAAAGTTCAAAATTTTTATCTATAGTCACCTCAGGTGAACTTATAGAGTATAACCCTTCATACAAAACATAAGGAGCACCTATCGGTCCTTTATATTCATTACCCAGTGAATCTTTAACAGATACATAAAACTTAATATCCTCCAGATCAATATCCGAAGATATAAAAGCTCTGTAGATAGTATCCTCTAAATGTACAGGAACCATTTGAACCGAGGTAAAATAAGAATTTCCTGTATGTTTATAATGTAAATAAACTGAATCAGGATTTATACTGTATTTCCATAATATTTCAACATCCAGTCCCTGATATTCTTCATCTGTTAAATCCACAGAAGTAAAATTTGTAAAAACTACTCCATGATAAAATACCGCATCATATGCATCAATAAGTCCCCATCCATATAAATTGTCAGGAGATTGTGAACGATCAGCTGTTTCTCGTAAAGCCTCTCTGACCTGCATTGGTCTTAATTCCGGATGTGCCTGAAGTATTAATCCGCAGACACCTGCTGCTAAAGGACAGGAGAATGATGTGCCACTGCCCCCTCCGGAAGTACTAAATACAGTAACAACACCTTGCCCCAATGCTACCACATCAGGTTTAATCCTACCGTCTGCAGTCGGACCTGCAGAACTAAAAGAAGTAATTTCGTTATCATGATCTACTGCCCCGACTGCTATTACACTATCTCCATCTGCAGGGGACAGTATATAAAACCAGGGATCATCTCTTTCATTTCCGGCAGAAGTAACAACCACCACTCCTTTAGAAGCTGCAATATCAGCAGCACGGGTCGTAATACAGGTATCACCGTTCATATCATCATATGCATACCCTGTTCCGCCGTCAAAAACACTGTATCCCAGAGAAGAAGATACAATCTCAACACCTTCTCTTTCCATCCATTCAATTGCTTCCACCCAGTGATCTTCTTCAATCCGGGTTTCAGAAGCCACCCATTCTGTTTTTGCCAGTATGTAAGAAGCACCAAATGCAGGTCCTATGAGTTTACCATCCCAGAACCCACCTATAATCGACAAGGTCTGTGTTCCATGATTATCCTGAAATGAAGGATCATTTTCCTGATTTGCAGTTATGCTGTCATCCCAGTGAAAATCATATTCGTTCACTATATCCATATGTGAAAAAACGTTCCTTCCCTCATAATCAAAACCTGTATCTATCATGCCAATCAATACTCCCCTGCCATTTAAACCCATATTATGTAATTCAGGAACCCTAATCTGATCATTCTGATGAAAACTGTTGCCGTAATCATACATATAATCTTCTTTTTTTTGTACATATCCTGTTTTGGCCATTCTTACAGGTTCAGGGATGCTTCTGTAAAAAGAAATAACGGGTTTGACTTTTCTGACAAAAGAAAGAGAGCTAACTTTTTTAATCATTTCCGGGGTGGTGAATACAGTCACGCCATTTAACCACCGGGAAAAAACAACTGGTTTAAGGCCCATGTCTTGTATTATACGAATATACCCGCTATACACTGGTAAATCCAAATTATCTATCAGCCTGGTAGAATCCACTTTCGAACGACGTACCAGTGACTTCTCTGAAATACCCAGCTCAGAAGCATCATGTTGATTATTACTTCTCTCTAACCATTGAAAACCCTTATCTTTAAAAAATACCCAGTATTTATTGTGATCTGTTTTATAGTTCTGGGAGTGAATCCTTTGGTTAAAACAAATAAAAATAAGAAATAACAGAATAATTTGCAGTATTTCTTTTAAACGCATTCTATACCTTTTGATAGGTTTATCACTAAATTTTATTAATGTAGTAAAAAATCTAATCTTAATCAATAAAAAATTTTTTACAATAATGTTTTGAACTAACTCTAAACATTTTTATATTCAAATAATAATTACATGATTGATGTATATATTTTAGAATATAACTATACTGATTTAATAACTATACTTTATCTGTGTTTCATCCGTGTTAATCCGTGGCTAATTATACTTATTTATATATTTTAATTAACTTCAAGAAAGCAAATGATTGAATTCATATTTATATTATTATTCTGTTTACTATTGTTATGTTATTCTGTTATCCTTGTTTATCTCAGAAAAGGTCTTACCAGACTAAAAAAACCTGATTCAGCCGAACATCTTTCTGTATCAGTAATTGTCCCTGCACATAATGAAGAAAAAACTTTACCCCGGCTTCTATACTCACTGCAATCTCAAAATTATCCTGAATATCTCACAGAAATTATTTTAGTTGATGATCGATCCGATGATCAGACACTGAAACTGATGGAACATTTTGCCCAGCAAAAATCTAATGTGAAAATCATAAGCATTAAAAACACACTACCCAATATCTCTCCTAAAAAAAGAGCTATTAAAGAAGCGATAAGAAAAGCGCAACATGATATTATAATCACTACTGATGCAGATGCTCTTCCCGGAAAAAAATGGATTAAGAGTCATGTTGCCCTATATACAGAAAATACAGGTATGGTTCTCGGATATGCACCCTACAGAACTGATCCCCCTTTTAATTCCCTGTTTCATAAAATCCTTTCTTTGGAATACTTTACTATGGGATCTGTCACAGCCGCAACTGCAGGATTAGGATTTCCTCTCACCTGTAATGGGGCTAATTTATCCTACAGGAAAAAAATATTCAACGATATCGGAGGATTTGGAAATTCTATAAAGTGGTTATCAGGAGATGATGATCTGCTCATGCATCGTATTAAACAGAAATCTGATGCCGACATTACTTTTACCGCATCAGAATCTGCAGCAGTATATAATGATCCACCCCGGAATTTCTCTTCATTTGTCAGACAAAGAATTCGTTTCTCATCCAAGCATATTGCATATCCTCTTAAGATTAAACTTTTTTTATCTCTGATTTATCTGTTTTATCTGTTTTTAGCAGGAACGATAATTTTTATTTTTTTGGCTCATGCCTTTTTACCACTTTTGCTAGCTTCGCTCTTCATAAAAATATCTGCTGAACTTCAATTCCTGATTCCGGCAAATAGATTACTGGAAAAACGTAAACTTGTATGGTATTATCCTCTTGCCTTTATACCTCATATTTTCTATATAGTAATTTTCCCCGTCTTGGGATTACTAATGCCTAAGAAGTGGTAGGATAATGGAATTAAATATAAATGATTACTACAAATTTAATGTAATGTATCTTTTTAGTAAATCCTCTAAATAAAAAAATTTCATTGACAATCATTCAGAAAAAATGTATTTTATGACTAATTATGACCATCAAAGACAAAATCAAAACCATTATAAACAATCAAAACTCCTTAGTATGTGTAGGACTGGATATATATCCGGATAAAATTCCTGCTCATATCATGGACAAAAATGACCCGATTTTTACTTTTAATAAACAGATAATAGATGCTACCGCTGATATTGCTGCTGCCTATAAACCAAATCTTGCTTTTTATGAAGCTCTGGGAACCGAAGGGTGGGATATTCTGAAGAGGACTATAGACTATATTCCAAAAGGAATATTAAAGATCGGTGATGCCAAAAGAGGTGATATCGGCACCACTGCTCAAAAGTATGCTTCTGCTCTGTTCGACTTGGGGTTTGATATGGTTACCGTAAATCCCTATCTGGGATTTGACTCCATTAAACCTTTTATACAGGATAAATCAAAAGGAGTATTTATACTTTGCTTAACTTCAAATCCGAGTTCAGGAGATTTTCAGTATTTACAATTCAAAGAACATTATCTATATGAAATTGTTGCAAAAAAAGTTAATGAGTGGAATAAAAATTATAACTGCGGACTGGTGGTGGGAGCTACTCATCCCGGGGAACTGAAGCACATACGGTCACTCACACCTGACCTTCCTTTTCTGATACCGGGGATCGGAGCTCAGGGAGGTGATCTGGAAAGTGCTGTGATTGACGGCACTGACAGTAACTTCAGCATGGCAATTATCAATTCTTCCCGCGGCATTCTCTATGCTTCCAGTGGTACTGATTTTGCCCGGGCTGCCCGTGATAAAACAAAAGAATTACAGGAAAATATTAACCAAATTATCCGGCAACACTGCAAATAATAATATATATTTTAAAATAGGAGTTAATCAATCAGCAGGAGAAAACTATGAACTTAACCTCAAGCGATATTCTGCACATATTTAAAGATACAGGAGCACTCATGAAGGGACATTTTAAACTTACTTCAGGTCTTCACAGTGACACCTATTTTCAATGTGCCAAAGTGCTCCAGTATCCCTGGGAAGCTGAAAAAATTTGTTCTCTGATAGCTGACCATTTCAAAAATACCGATATCCAGGTAATTGCATCACCTGCAATCGGGGGAATTGTAATCGGATATCAGGTTGCCAGTATCATGCAGAAACGTTCTATATTTACAGAAAGAAAAAACGGTGCTATGACATTGAGAAGAGGATTTCAGATACAAAAAGGAGAAAAAATTTTAATTGTTGAAGATGTTACTACCACCGGTGGTTCTGTAAAAGAAGTAATAGAGGTGGTAAAAAAACAAAAAGGTGAAATTGTGGGAGTAGCGTCTATGGTGGATCGCAGTGGTGGTAAGGCTGAATTCGATGTCCCTTTTTACAGTACTTTCCAGATGGAGGTAATAAATTTTTCTCCTGATGATTGTCCTCTATGTAAAAAAGGAATACCCATAACCAAACCCGGAAGCAGAAAATGAAGTAACTAAATCTACATGAAAAAATTAAGGTATAGTAGTGCATAATGTAAATTAATTCTGATTATTTAAACAGGGAGGTATGCAATGAAAAAATTAATAACAATGTTACTTGTAATCTTTATTGTAGGTGCAGCTTTAGGACAGGAATATCGGACCAATGATTACGGGATTTTATTCGGAATCGGTGATGATATTCTTTCACCACCAATAAGTATTGTTGAAAACGGAATTGGAGCAATGATTTATTTGGATAATTTTGCTCTGAGACCTACCCTGCAATTCGGAACCACCAAACAGGATAACGGCACAGAATCATCAGCCAGCATTTTTGGTTTGGGGGCAGCTATAATCAAACATCTGAATGAAAACAGAATCTCACCTTATTACGGTGCAGGGCTGGATTTTAGTACGGCAAAAGAAGATAACTCAACAGAACGCAGTGCATCTACATTTTCTATATATGGCCTTTTAGGAGTAGACTTTTATATTACTAAAAATGTTTCTCTGGGAGCTGAATATAACGCAGGATTAAATAAAACTTCCTCTAAAATTGAATATTCAACTGGTACAGATTCGGAATCCAGTTCAACTTCTTTCGGTTTTAATACTGTTAAAGTAATACTCACTATTTTCTTTATGTAAATTCAAAAAATTTAGTCATTCAAGCTGTTGTAAAATGATAAAACCACAGATGATACAGGGTATCAATCCTGTAAAATCTGTGGTTATTTTTTATTGGACAGTTCTGTGGGTATCTTAGAAAAAATTTAATTCTGAACATGCCAAAATTTAAAATACTTACTTGTTAATCACTGAATATTCTGAATAAATCATTATAAATCACAAAAATCATCAACGCTAATATCAGCACCATACCGATCTGTTGAATTACCAGCTTTACTTTTGCAGGAATTTCTTTGCCTATTATCCCTTCAATGATTAAATAAACAAGATGGCCTCCATCCAATACCGGAATAGGTAATAAATTCAGGATTCCCAGATTCAAACTAAGTAAAGCCATAAATTGAAAAAAAGTGAGTAATCCTCCCCTTGCACTTTCTCCTGCCATTTTAGAAATTGCAATTGGTCCGCCTAAGGTTTTAATGGACTGTTGTCCGGTAATCAGCTTATAAATTGATATTCCGAATAATTTAGTAATCATAAAAGCATTGTGAACTCCAACCCCGATCCCCTCAAAAAACCCTATCGAACGCATGGTCACTTTTCTTCCTATACCTATTAATCCCACAGTTTTAATATCACCTTGTTCATTGACCAATACTTTTTCTTCAACCGGAGTTATATGTACACTGTGAGTGGAATCATTTCTTACATAGGTAAAAAGCAATTCTTTTCCTGATGATGCATATACAATATCAGTAAGCTGATTCCAGCTTTCAATATTTGTATCATCAATAGAGACAATTTTATCACCAGACTGCAGACCTGCTTTTGCTGCTGGCCTCCCCTCGATAACTTCTCCCACTATTGGCTCTGAGGAATATTGATCCGGCACTCCGGTAATAAAGGGGAGAGTTAAAAATACTATAAAAGCAAATAGTATATTCATCAACGAACCTGCTGAAATCACCAGGAATTTACTGATCCACGGTTTGGAACGAAACTCCCTGGGACCTGGCTCTTTCTCCATAGATTCTTTGTCCAGGCTTTCATCAACCATTCCTGATATTTTTACATACCCTCCAAAGGGTATCCAGGAAATACAATAATCGGTTTCACCTATTTTTTTACCTACCATTCGAGGGGGGTAACCAATCGAAAACCGTTCAACCCGCATTCCGGATAATTTTGCGGTTATAAAATGACCAAACTCATGTATGAAAACTAAAACACTTAAAATAATTATTGTCGCTAATATAGTTGTCATATTACTATCCCAAATTTATATATACAGTGTATCAGGTGTTTGTTTTGATTACAAATTTTTTCGCCCATCTGTCAGCTTCCAGAATTTCTTCTAATGATGGATTAGTGATCAGGGAATGATTCTGAAGAGTTTTATCAACAATAGCAGGAATAGAAATAAAATCAATCTTTTTGTTTAAAAAAAGATTTACTGCAGCTTCATCTGCACCGTTAAATACAGCAGGAGCTGTTCCACCTGTTTCAAGAGTCTGATAGGCAAGTTTCAGAGCCGGAAATTTTTCAAAATCCGGAGGAATAAATTCCATTGTATGGGATTGAAAAAAATCCATCAGACTGAAATGTCCCGATAATCTATTCGGATAACTCAATGCATAAGAAATGGGAATTCTCATATCAGGTATTCCCAACTGTGCTTTCACTGAACCATCAATAAATTCAACCATGGAATGAATAATTGACTGGGGATGAATAACAACTTCAATGTGTTCAGGTTCCTGATCAAAAAGCCAGCGGGCCTCAATCACTTCCAACCCCTTATTCATCAGAGTAGCTGAATCAATTGTAACTTTCTTACCCATGTTCCAATTAGGATGTTTTAAAGCCTGTTCTACTGTTACATGTTTCAGCTTATGTGCTTTTTTATTAAAAAATGGTCCACCTGATGCGGTTAAAACAATTTTTCTTATATTTTCTTTTTTTTCACCCTGCAGGCACTGAAATATTGCACTATGTTCACTGTCAATCGGAATCAATTGTACTCCCTGTTTTGCAACTTCCTTGGTCACCAATTCTCCGGCCATCACCAAAACCTCTTTATTAGCAAGTGCAATTGATACTTTATTTTTGAGTGCAGTCATGGTTGCCTCAAGACCAACACTTCCAACCAGTGCATTTACGATTAAGTCTTCTTTACCCTGTTTAGCAGCCTGAAGGAGTCCTTTCTTACCTGTTAATACCTCAATACCCAAGCTATTAAATCTTTGCTTCCACTGTTCATGCTCTACCTTGCCGGTCATAATAACAGCTTTTGGTTTAAATATTTCAGACTGTTTATACAGCAGATCGATATTAGAATGTGCAGTTAAAACAAATATATCAAATATATTCGGATTTCGGGAAATAACATCAAGCGTCTGAGTTCCAATGGAACCTGTAGATCCCCAAATTGAAATTATTTTCTTTTCCAAATCAATCTCTTTTTAATATGATAAAATTGAAAACTCATTCTTTAATTCTGAAACTTTAGAACTTTCCTCTGAGGTGAGATCATCATCTTCTAACTCAATTTGCAATTCTTCTTTCATCCCCTGTTTTACTGCCTCTGCAACTTCCTCATATGTCACATCTCGTTTAAGATAACCACCTATTGTTACGGTTTTATTTTTTAAGTATCGTATCATTGCATTGATTTTATCTTCATCCAGATTAATTAAATAATAAGGTAAATCTAAATGCTTCTCTCCAGTAAGTATTGACCCGTGCTGTAAAATTCCTTTATCAAGATGTCGCTGTGCACTGCCTATCATTTTTCTTCCTTCAACCATAACTTCACTGCTGGCAGCAGCTGAAAAACAATTTACAGAAATTGATTTTCTGTAATGGGAACGTAAATCAATCTTATGTCTTTGTAATTCTGCAGGAACGCCGAGTTTTTGTATTCCTCTGGCAAGTCCCTGACTGATAATCTTATATATTTTTTGAATGCCGGAAGAAAAAAAAGTGCTCGTATGTGGAATAATCACTGAATAGGTTACTTCCTGAGCATGAAACACAGCTCTGCCACCAGTTGGCCTCTGTACAATATCAATGTTATCTTCAGAACATTTTTTATAGTTGATTACATCTGCAGCTTGACGAAACCCCAGTGAAATGCAATAAGGATGCCACTGATAAACTCTGAATACCACTTTACCGGTTTTATTGATACAATCTAAAATGGCTCTGTCGGTTGCCATCTGGGTTCCCCCGGTTGAAGAACCACTATCAATCCATCTCCAGACTTCCACAATCTTTATTTTATTATGCCTCTCTCACTTTTTTCTATAAATTTTAATATATTTTCAATTTCCGGTACATCTTTAAAAATACTTTTTATCTTTTCTACTGCCTGAGAAGTATTTAGATGTGACCGATAAAGATAACGATAGCAGCGTTGTAAATTTTTAATAGTATCGCTGTCAAACCCCCTTCTTTTTAAACCAATAATATTTATTCCTTTATAAGTTAATGGCAAATCTGCTGCTAAAATATAAGGTGGAACATCTTTAATTACCCGTAACGCCCCTCCTATAAATGCATGCTGTCCTATCCTACAGAATTGATGAACCGGAGTAACACCTCCTATGATAACCCAGTCTTCAATTGTAACATGGCCTCCCAGTTGAACTGCGTTTGAGAGGATACAATTATCCCCAACAAAACAATCATGGGCTATATGAGAATAGGCCATGAGAAAACAATTTTTACCGACTTTGCTTTTCCCCCGGTGAGATGTCCCCCGGTTTAAAGTAGTATATTCTCTTATTTCAGTATTATCACCAATTTCGAAAAATGTTCTATCATTCTGAAATTTTAAATCCTGTGGCAATGTTGATATTACACTTCCATGATGGATATGACAATTCTTACCAATACGGGCTCCGTCTGCAATATAAACATGAGAATCAATCCTGCTTCCTGAATCAATGGTCACATCTCCTTCAATAACTGTGAAAGGGCCTATTGTAACATCATCAGCCAATCCCGCCTTTTTATCAATGACAGCACTTGGATGTATATTCGACACTTTTCCTCCACTTTTCAGAAAAATTACATTTATCGATCTACTATTGCGCACATAAATTCAGCTTCACAAACCAGATTCTCATTTACAAATGCCTTACTCGCCATTTTACAAGAATTTGGTCTTCTCCTAACAAGTACTCCTTCCATCTGAATTTGGTCACCAGGAACAACTGGTTTCCGAAATCTCACCTTATCTATCCCCATAAAATAAGCTATCTTTTTCTCAGGATCATCAACCATATCCAGTAAGAGTACGGCTCCTGCCTGAGCCATGGCTTCTACAATAAGCACTCCCGGCATAACCGGATGTCCCGGAAAATGCCCCTGAAAAAAAAGTTCATCGCAGGTGACATTCTTAATTGCGGTTACTCTTTCTCCCGGGATAAGATCAACAATTCTGTCTACAAGTAAAAACGGATACCGATGAGGTAAAATCTTTTTAATAGCTTCTATATCAAGTAAAACATCCTTTTTTACCTGACTTCCCCGATATTTACTGGTAATCTTTTTCTTTTTGTAAATTTTTCTTATTTGTTTAACAAGTTTCACATGAGTTTCATGCCCTGATCGGGCAGCCATGACATGAGCTTTCAAAGGAACACCAAGCAAAGCGAGATCACCTATCATATCAAGAACTTTATGGCGAACTGGTTCGTTGTAATAACGTAATTTAACTCCCCCCAGAATCCCGTCAGTTTTTTGTATTTTTTTATGATCAATACCAAACTTATCAGCTAATTTCTCTAATTCATTTGATTTAAGCTCCCGGTCAACGATTACTACTGCATTATGGAGATTCCCCCCCTGAATAAAACCTTTATCATATAATTCCTCTACTTCATGCAAAAAACAAAAAGTTCTGGCTGCGGCAAATTCAGTCTCGAATTCATTTTTAAGTGAATACATAGAAGTATACTGCGTACCAAGCGCTGGATTTTTATAATCAACCATAAATGTAATACGAAATTCATCAGAAGGGAAGACAACCATATCAATTCCCTTTTCTTTGTCGGAAAATGAAATTGTATCTTCAATTTCCAAAAAATCCTTAGGTGAATCCTGCTCCTTAAGTCCTGCTTCTTTTAGTTTTTCCACAAAAGGCATGGCACTTCCATCCATTACCGGAGGTTCATTTGAATCAACTTCGATAATCAGATTATCAATCTCAAGACCATAAATTGCAGCTAAAACATGTTCAACCTGTCTGATTCGGACATCTTTAATCCCTATAGTGGTGTCCCTGGCATTATCTACCACATGATCAATATCAGCAGGTATTTCTAACTTTTTATCTACAGATGTACAGATAAAACGAATACCAGTATCAGGTTCAGCTGGTTTGAAAGTAATTGTAGTCTTATTCCCTGTATGCAGTCCGATCCCTGAAAGTGAGACAGATGTGGATATAGTTCTCTGATTCTCAAACATTTGTGCCTCGATTTTTTTCTAATTTTGCTAATCTTTTTTTAATGTTCATAACATCCTTTATGAGTTCAGGTAAGCGTCTTAGCGCTGCTTGTATTCTGAATGCCTTTTTATAATCATTAGCAGGAGTGCCATAAACATATTGTCCACTATTAATTGGTTTTGTTACTCCGGATTGAGCAGCAATAATAGCACCATCACCAATAGTGATATGACCAACAAAACCTGCTTGTCCTCCAATCTGAACTCTGTTACCAACTATGGTACTCCCGGAAATACCAGCCTGAGAAGCTATGACACAATCTTCTCCGATTTTACAATTATGTGCAATTTGAATCAGATTATCAATTTTTGTGCCTCGTGCAATGACTGTCTGACCAAGAGCTGCCCTGTCGATACTGGTATTTGCTCCGATCTCAACATCATCCTCAATAACTACTGTCCCAATCTGTGGAATTTTATAATATTTCCCCTCCTCAAATGCAAAACCAAATCCGTCACTGCCAATCACGGTGCCGTTATGAATAATAACTCTGTTTTTAATAATCACATTTTCCCGAATACTTACATTTGAGTATATCTTACAATCAGCTCCGACTTTTGCTCCGTCACCTACAATCACTCCTGGCATTAACACAGTTCTATCACCAATAGTACACTCTCTTCCTATTACCACGTGAGCTCCTAAGGAAACATCCTGACCTAAATTTGTTTTTTCACCAATTACTGCAGTAGAATGTATACCTTCTTCAATTAAAAGCTTATCCGGATGGAAAAGTTTCACTACTTTGGAAAATGCAAAATATGGATTCTTTACCTGTAAAAAAGTTTTGCCCTTGATTGCATCTACATTAATATCTATGCCTACTATTACTGCAGATGCTTTGGTCGTGGATAAATACTTAGAGTATTTCTTGTTCGAAATAAAAGTTATATGTCCTTCCTTGGAATGCTGAATGGGAGAAATATCTTCTATCTCAACAGAATCATCACCAATTACTTGAGCATCAATTTTATCTACTATTTCAGAAACCTTGATTTTCATGTAATCCTTTATTATAAATCTGAAGTATCAACTCCGAGTTTCTCTAAAATCATCTTGGTGAGATCATATTCTTCTTTTGCAAATAATATATTCCCTGCAACAGTATCAAAAATATAATCATATCCGTCTTCTTCAGCAACTGCTTGAATCTGTTCATTAATTTGATCAAACACAGGTTGGAGAAGTTCATTACGTTTCTGATATAATTCTCCTTGCTGTCCAAACTTTTGATCCTGAAATCTCTGAGATTCCATATACAATTGCTGAATTTCATCCTGTTTTTCTTTCTTTTTCTCCTCACTCAATAACAAACTCTGTTGTTCAAGCTGTTGCTGCAAAGAACGGATTTTATCTGCCATCTTCTGTAGTTCTTCAGCCCAGGCATTGCTCTGTTCTTCCAGCTTCTTCTGAGCTTCAACAGCTGCTGGAAGTTTATTCAATATGATTTGTGAATCAATATAACCGATTTTCAACTGAGCAAAAACAGAAGAATTCAAAAAAACTGATAAAATCAACAAAGCTGATACTAATAAAATTTTTCTTTTTCGCACAACATCCTCCATAATTTAATTATCAATTAACGAATATCTTACATTCCTTAAAAACTTTTTCCAAATACAAAATGTGTTCTCCAGTCAACATATCGTTCACCCAATTCATTATAATAATCGAGACCGCATGCATAATCTATCCCTAGCATTCCGACCATTGGCATAAAAATTCTGGCTCCTATACCAAATGACCGTCGGAGTCCAAATGGGTCAGTAGATTCCAGATTTTCCCAGGTATTACCTGCCTCAGCAAAAACTAATCCATATAATAGTGGATTACTAATTACCGGGAACCTCAGCTCAGCATTGGCCTTGAGCATGGTTTTACCCCCATAGTAACCACTAACAGGAGTAGTAGGGATTGACATATAGTAGCTTCCTCCTCCAAAAGGATCAGGATATCCTCTGAGAGGTATAGCTCTTGACATCCCGCTACCACCCATGAAGAAATAATCCATAAATTGTATTTTACTGTCTTGGGTTAATTTATCCATATATCCAAGCTGTACATGGGTCCTTAAAATAATTTTATCTCCGATAGCAGGGATATAATTATCAAATTTCAAGATATGTTTATGAAAACCCACTGTACCGCCTAACGGACCTCCGGATATTTCAGTGGATAGACTGATTTCAGATCCTCTGGTGGGAAACTGAGGTTGATCAAGACTGTTTCTATTGATGATTTGGGTAATACTGCTTGAAACCAGAGGCCAGTCTTCATTTACAATATTATTAGGATTGTTCTCAATATAATAATCACTGAAATCACTTAAATCTGTTTCAGCTAATCGATATATCCAATCACCACGAAAATAATTATCCGGCCAGGTAAAACGTCTTCCTAACCGTAAAGAGAATCCTCTGCTCATATATTTATAACCAATATAATAGGGACTGCGTTTTGTATCCCAGATACTGAATCCTATCAGGGTAGGCGTATTTAAAAACCAGGGTTCTGTAAAACTTAATTGTAATGATCTGTAATATCTTCCAAAATTCCAGTTTAAATTTAACTGCTGACCATTACCAAATAAATTATTCATTCCCAGTCCTATGCTTCCAATAAGTTTATCGAGTTCACTCCACCCTGCAGATATGTTTGCAGTATCTGTGGATTTTTCCTCAACATCAAAGGTGATATTAATTTTATCTTCTTCTTGTGGAATGGGTTGAACATTTGGTTCAACATTAGAAAAATAATTAAGCATCATTAACTCCCGGAAGCTTCTCTGCAATAATTCCCGGCTGAAAACATCTCCCGGATGAATGCGTAATTGTCTCCGTATTACCCGTTCCTTTGTTCTGGTGTTTCCTGTTATTCTTATCTTATCAATCCTTACAGGATCCTTTTCATCAATTACGAATGTTATATCAATTGTATCTTTGCGATATGTTTCTTTAGGATTTATTTGAGCATATATATATCCCAGATCATAATATGCTCCATTGAGCTTTTCCTGAATTGATTTTGTATATTCTTCTTTACTGAACACATCGCCGGTTTCAAATTCAAGCAATGATTTCAGACCTTCGGAAGTAAAGAGATCATTTCCTTGAAAAGAAATATCTCCAAAATAGTATCTACCCCCTTCATTTACCCAGATATCAATATACATCTCTTCACCTTTTTGACCATAGTAAAGAGAATCATTGATTATTTCAGCATCTCTGTATCCATTATTCCGGTAGAATTCGAGTACTTTTTCTTTATCTTTTCTATATTTTTCTTTATCAAAATCTCCTCCACCCCACCATCTGTTTTCTTTGGTATCCTCCATTTGTTTTCTGAGTTTTTTATCTTTAAACACTGTATTTCCGAAAAATTGTATTCTTTCTATCTGTACTTTCTTACCTTCGTCAATGGTTATTCTCAATACAGCAAGACCTTCTTCTTCGGCCTCATATACATCCGTATTAATTGAAGCTAAAATATAGCCTTTATCAATATATTCCTCTTTTAATCGTTTCCTTGCTTCTGCAATCTTCCCAGCACTTAAAATCTGTCCTTTATAAAACCCCAATACCTCTTTTGCTTTTTCTTCCTTTATTTTTTTGTTTCCCTCAATAATTAAATTATCCAAACGAGGATACTCTTCTACTTTAATAGTCAAATAAACACCCTGCTGAGTACTTCTATCCAAAATCACCTGAATATCAGAAAAAAGACCAAGATTCCAGAGCTGTTTAACACAAGCCTGAATATCTTCTAAATTTATGTTTGTTCCTTCTTTAAGTCCTGAACTCATTTTAATAACTTCCGCTTCAGATATTCGATTGCCTTCAATAGAAAGTCCCAGAAGCTTTACATATCCCATTTGCTGAGCATAAACGCCAAAAGAAATAAGGATTATAAGTATCGTAAAAATTTTTTTATTAATTCTAAATCTCAAAACATAACCTCCCAAAATTAGCTTACTAAAATACAAAAAAAAATAATCTTTGTAAAGTAAAAAATAATTAATTATTTTAATCGATTCTTAAAATGGAAAAACATGCCGAATCCAGATTCTGGTATCTACCTGACGGTCAGAAAGCAGTAAACTATTATATGTATATTCCATTTGTAAAAATAAATCGGAATGAATCATATATTCTAAAGAAAGAGAATGCTTAAAACCAAGACCATAATCAGGATAAACAAGTAGGCCTCTCTGAATCTGCCCAGAATAGGTTAAAAATATATTGGGCCCCAGATATTTTCCTACTGTGAGCCTGGTACGCTGAATTAAACTGTTTGTATCAATGGGGCGCTGATCTCTTGAACCAGGTCTGAAAAAATTTCTGCCGAACATATAAGAGAAATGAAATAGATCCAAACCAAAACTTCTACGGATTTCCCGTTCCACGGGTTTAATAATAGGACCCAAAATATAATTTTCTACTTGTAATCCAAGTGCTTCATAAGCATGTCCCCTTAATCCTTTTTCAGTACTTTCAAGAAGTGATAACACTTCTGTATTCGTTCTGGTCACATCCGGATCATTGGTGTAAAACCTGAACTGGGTATTACTCCACGGTTCATCAACAGATGCAAATCCATTGGTCTGTTCAGCTGTATTGATAGCAAGCCATACAGTAGAACGTAAGCCTAACGAATCAACTACAGTAGTATAGGCTTTTCCAGATATAATTGGTTCCTCAGCACCTTGGGGATAGTCAAAAGTAATACGTTCCGGTCTGAAATAATGTCCTAAAACATCAATTACCCCCTCAACTGACGCTAATTCACCCCAAACCTGTAAATTATCCTTTGCAATACAGCCATTTAAATGCAGGCCGCCAAATTCATCCTGTAATTTCAGATTTATTTCAAAATTAGCCAGGGGAGTAATAATTTCTTTGATATAATGAACATCTTCTTTTGGAAATAAATTAACATCCCAGAAAATCTTCTGAAATATACTTTGTCCTCCGTTGTTTTTGGATTCCAAAAATGGATAGGTAAAACGATAATCCCGAAGTACTAACGTACCTCGGAACAGAGGATTCTCAATAGGACCTGCTACAGTAAAATAATCATCCTGAGCATCAAACCCTTTAAAATCAATCCAGCATTTTTCTGATTCTTCCATAAGTCCGGGAATATGAAGCTTCAATCCTTTTGAACTTGTTTTAACAAATAATTCACCTAAACTCAGTTTATAGGTATCAAAAATAAGAGGTTTGATATCTTCATCATCTGTAACTGTCTGATTTTTTATTTCTATCTCACTTTTATCCACTTTCATATGAAAATCATTAATAGTAACAAAATGTTCCCCCTTTTTAACCTCAGCCCTTATATAAACATCAGATATTTTATCAAAAGGATCAAGATAAGTTAATGTTCCATTATTTATCACCATTCTCCCACTTCCTATAAACCACTCTCCTTCATTTTGCCCTATGCGTAAAAATAATTCACCATTACTTTGGGTATTTTTTACCTCCTGGTCTATTTCAGAAAGAATACTGAATAAATTGCCTTCAATCAGAACAGAAACATCTAAATCTCTTTCATTGCTATGAGGAATAACTCCCCAGAATAATCCATTTAATTCATCATTTTTATACCATTTTCCTTTTGTAATTCTCAGATTCCCTTTTTCAAAATTATACTTTTCCCATAAGGTGTCAATAACTTCAATATGTAATTCTTTGAAATTGATATTATCTATGGTACCGTCTTTCATGGTCACTACTGAATTTATAAAAGGGGATCGATTGGTCCCACCGACAATAAATTCAGCTTCACCTTTCCCTTTAATAGAATTAAGACCTGGAAAAACATGTAATAACTCTCCTCCCTGATCCCAGTGACTGTATAATCTTCCCTCTAAAGAATCCTTATCTGTACTTCCGATTGAACCCTGAAGCCAGCTCTCTCCATTTCTGTTCAGAGAAATTGTGCATAATTCAATATCTTCGTCTATTATATCTAATGTAATATCCCCCTGTATATTTTCTATAGAATGGAACACTCCTTGGTTAATTGAAATTGCTGAACCAATCTCTACACTGTCTCTTCGTCCTCTTATTTCGATATTCCCATTAAGTTTACCTTCAAAAGGTCTTATTTCCGGGAAAAACGAATGTAACTGATCAATATTAAAATCCTGTAGTTTTACCAGACCTTTAATATCATTATAATTATGTAAAGGATATTCACCAGTAATAAAAATATCATCTTCAAAATAAAAATCATTTATCCTGAAATATTTTTCAGTTACATCAGCATTAAATTCAACCTCTAATTTATTATAATTTTCATCCCGGAAGAATCCTTTACAAATAATCTCACTTTTATTTCTTTTTTTTCTATAGGTAGGCAAAAGCACAAAGGTTTCCGTTGTATCTTTTCCGATCAACTTCCTGCCCGTCACTTCTGCTGTCAACAAATCTTTATCTCCTGATAAATCAGTACTGATAAATAATGAATCAGCAGCAATTTGATATTCATCACTGAGAAGGAATAGAAAGGGATATTCAATTCTATCGATCTTTAGTTTCCATCCCATATTATCCTTAAATGGTGACTGGATTTCTCCGTTCAGTTTAAAATTATTATTAGAAGAAGAAGCATTAAAATCAAATGTTTCCTGACTATAATTAAAATTGGATACATAAACTTCTCTGTCCAGACTATTATTTACTAAGATTATCCTGCTTTTCCCCCCACCTGTAATATTTCTCAATCCGCCTTTTAACCAAACATTAAGTTCACCTTTTGATGTCTTTAACCTGTCTTCAATTTGATCAGGAAAAAGATGTAAGAAATCCCCCTGGATATTAGCAGTGAAATCAGAAAACATGACTGTATCAGATAAATCAACTGTTCCTGTACTTACTAAATGAAGTTTTGCACTATCCTGAGAAGTACTTTTGAAATTCAATATTTTATTTTCTACATTAACATGCATTTGAAAATCAGGAAAATCAATTCCTGCTGTTTGTAAATCAGAAGAAAACATATCACCTCTGATCTCCGGATCATTGACAGGCCCGCGGACTTTAAAAGAGAAATTCCCTTTTCCCTTCAGTGGAATGTCTCTTTGTGGAAAAATACTCCGGCTTAAAGTCTTAAAATCAATATCAGTGCATTGTGCATATAGATCAACATTAAAATTTATGACATTCTCAACTACTCCGGATATATCAAGCGAAGAATTACAAAAATTTCCTACTGACCCATTTACCAGGACACTGCTGTCATTAATAGAAGTATTGACATTTACATTATCTAATAAAAGAGCAAAATCCCGAAATGAAAAACTTCCATTTTTTAAGTTAAAATATCCTGCCTGTTTCCCTTCTGCTTGCATTTTAAATTCACCTTCTACTTTCCCGGAATTAACCTGCAAATATTCAGGCAGGAAAAAGGGGACATCTGAAGAAGTCAGATCAGATTCTTTAATATAAACATGTAAATACTTATATTCTCCGGATAGAAGATTTACTTTACTGTCAAGTTTTAAATTATCTGTTCCTTTTACCCCAAAAAGATTACCAGATAATGTAATGACTGAAGAATCAGCAGGATCTGAATACAGCCATCCGTCCAATGCATTGGCAAATCTTTTCCTGTTACCCAGAGAATCCTGTATAAAGAATTCTGCATCTGAAACTGCTACTTTTTTAACTCTGCTAAATTCTTTAACCACTTTCTTATAATCAAGTGCTTGGCCATTTTCAAATAAATCTTTTCCTGAAAGATCAAATCTTTCAATTGTAAAAACTGGATGAACAAGTACAATCTGATGTGCAAGTTTCTGTAGATTAAATCGATATTTTAACAGATTAAAGAGATTGTATCCTAACCGGACCTCTTCGATATTAACATAAAAATTTCGATTTTTTGGTGCAACTTTCACTCCACGTAACGATATACTATTCAAACTGACAGATATGTTCTCTATATCTGAATCATCAGTAAGAAATGGCTGTACCTTTTTTAATAATGCAATTTTAATTTTCTGATCGGCTTTGGTTATTTTCCAGGTAAAATAAACCCCGAAAATTATAATACTCAATATTAAAGCTATAACCAAAACCCAACGTCTGCGTTTCATTACTAACCCTATAAAATAAAAACGAGGGTAAATCCCTCATACAAATATCTATATAATTAGACGCAAATTAAGTTCAGGTGTTCCTGATTATTTAACAATTTGTTCACTTACTTTACCGAAACGTCTTTCCCTGCTGATATAATCCCATAAAGCATTATACAGATGTTTACGTCGAAAAGCAGGCCATAAAACTTTAGTAACATAAATTTCAGTATAAGCAAGCTGCCATAAAAGAAAATTTGAAATACGCAGTTCTCCACTTGTTCGTATTAAGAAATCAGGATCAGGTATTTGCGAGGTATAAAGATGTTTTTCTATAATATCCTCAGTAATGTTCTCTGGTTTTAACTTTTTATTTTTAACATCTTCTCCAATATTTTTAACAGCCTCGATAATTTCTTCCCGCCCCCCGTAATTTAAAGCAAGGATCAACTTAAGTCCGGAATTTGGTTCTGTCTTTTCTATCCCCACTAATATTTCATCTCTGGCATCAACTGGTAGCTTGTTCATATTACCAATGGTCATCAGTCTCACATTATTCTTATTCAATTCGTCTATTTCTTTTCTTAATGTTGTAATAAGCAGCTGCATTAAAGCTGAAATCTCCTCCTGCGGACGACGCCAGTTTTCGGTTGAAAATGTATAGAGAGTTAGATAATCTATACCCAATTCACCGCACACTTCTACGATCTCACGTACAGAATTTACCCCTTCCCGATGTCCTGCAACTCTGGGAAGTCCTCTTTTTTTAGCCCACCTTCCGTTGCCGTCCATAATTATGGCTATATGAGACGGGAGTTTACCGCTATCAATTAATTTCTTATGTAATTTTTTCAGCTTAGCATTCACGTTTATATCCCTGCATAAGATTCATACACTCAAACCTATTAAATTACAACCATTTTCACAGAATGTCAAGATTAAATTCATCTGTTTGGGAATTAGTGCTATCCATAGATTTTACTTGACATTTTTTTAATAACCTAAGTTCAACTAATAAATGCGACAGTTAGTGAAAGAGGGTTAATTGTGTTATATTACTGATTAACCCATAATCAATAATCACTAACTGGAGCACAAAATGGCTCATTCACAATTAAC
>Ga0180433_10001212_pt1 | contig 43506 bp, 38 predicted proteins | sample SS_ome_8_FD_132980 | JGI IMG/M metagenome (GOLD analysis project Ga0180433, IMG submission 132980) | Hypersaline lake sediment archaeal communities from the Salton Sea, California, USA - SS_1_D_1 metaG | ecosystem: Environmental > Aquatic > Non-marine Saline and Alkaline > Hypersaline >...
ATCCATCGCGCAAAATTCTCATCGCCGAATGGTTCAGCAACCACACGCCCCTTGACGATGACAACGGCTGGTGGTGCTGGCAGGGCAGCCGCAATTACCTTTTCGCGGATGGACAAGTCAATTTCCTTGAGGCCGACCAGATTCGCCCCGCCAGAGATGGGTTTCCGGACGCAAACCTGACAATTCATGGCCTCAAGGGCATAGACTACCGACCATAACGATGTAAGCGCACAAGTCACAGGCCCATGGCCGCCACAGACCTTTGCCCGCCTCCACTTTGTCACGAGACACCCAAAACGTCGGCCATAGAATAAAGGGCCGGCTTTTTGCCTACCAGCCATTGGGCCGCTCGCAACGCGCCGCGTACGAACGTGTCCCGGCTGTGGACCGTATGAGAAAGACTTACGGTCTCGCCGAGCGTGCTGAACATCACCGAATGAACACCTGTGATGTCGCCTGCTCGGATGGCGTGTATGCCGATGCTGCCCTTCTGTCGCAGTGCATCTTTGCCGTACCTGCCGTGGCTGAGAGCCTCCGATGAGTCCTGGCCGGTGGCCTTGCAGATATTCTCAGCCAGAGTCAGAGCGGTGCCGCTGGGCGCATCCTTTTTGAAACGGTGGTGCTGCTCGATGATCTCTATATCATACTCCGGTCCCAGCATTTGAGCGACTTTGCCTACCAGGCCAAATAGCACGTTCATCCCGACGCTCATATTCGTGCCGTAGATGACCGGGATTTTCCCGCAGGCACCTTCTATTTTGAGCATTTGCTCAGTACTCAGACCGGTGGTGCCCAAAACCAGCGCAACGTTGTTCTTGGAACAGCAATCAACAGTTTTATCGGTCGCTTCGGGCTGGCTAAAGTCAATAGCCACGTCCGCTTCAGCGGGAAACTCGCTGCTGACCGTCAGTTTCAATGCCTCCTGGCCTGCCAGCGGGCCGATATCCTTGCCGATATCCGGGTGATCCTTCCTCTCTATCGCTGCGATGATGTCAAACTCGCCGGAATCTGCGGCTAATGAGACAATGCGCCGGCCCATTCTCCCGGCCGCACCGACAACTGCAAGTTTTGGCTTCATTTCTCGACTCCTTCCCGTCCTTGAATCCCTGCTGATAGAATATAAACACGCCCGCTTTGGTTTACAAGGCTAAACGATTATTCCTTGACCGTTCCAATCAATCGAAAGTAGAATGCTGCCAATGTGTTTTCTCTGAGAAAATTGACCGAATCACGATTCCATAAGGAGCAATAACAATGCAAACCAATAAATCCTCTGCTTCTGGTCGTCCCATCAGCATGAGCCGCCGCAGCTTTCTGGCAAGCGCCGGTGCACTCGCTGCAACCGCAAACATGGGCATGTTCGATTTTGCCTCATCGCTGTCGGCAGCGGTGCCCAGATCTGCTAAGAAACCGCTTGTCCGCGCGGTATTCGTGCGTCCGGACGTCGACCGTTATTGGCTGGGCTGGCCCGGCGCAGCCTACGACATCAAGGCTCGCCAGCGCCAATATACCGACACGCTCGAAGCAGCCGCCAAGAAATTTGAAGTTGACCTGGTGGTCATCGACAAACCTCTTCACGATGAGAATGCGGTCAATGCGTTCCTTGCTCAGCTCAAGAGAATACCACCGGATGGACTTTTTGTTATTAGCATGAGCCTCAACCAGTCCTGGCCGCACATAAACAAGATCGCCCAGAACCACGGAAAGGTCCCTACAGTCGTCTTCAGCCCAATGGGCACTTCCTTTACAGGTCATCTGCAGGAGACCCGCAACATTCCCGGCGTATTCACTGCCGCAACCCAGGACATCGAGTGGCTGCACTTCGGCATGCGGATGCATCGAACTGTCTGGGACATGAAGAACACGCGCATCTGCATCTGTGCAGGCGACAAAGCCCACGACCGAAAGCTCGAAGTCATCGGCACCACACTGCATTATATCCCAAGCAAGCGCTTCCCCGAGGAATTCAAAAAAGTCGAAGAAAGCGATGAAGTGCGAGCTATGGCTGACTACTATGCCAAAAACGCCAAAAAGATTGTCGAGCCGAACAAGAAGGACATCCTCACCGCTGCGAAGAACTACACTGTCTGCCGACGTCTGATGGCCGCCGAGGATTGCCAGGGCTTCTCCATGGACTGTCTGGGGCCCATTGGTCGGCATGAGATTAAGCCGCCCTGTATGGCCTTTTCGCGACTTCGCGATGAGGGAGGACTGGGCACGTGCGAGGCGGACTGGAATGCAGCCATTTCTACACGGCTGACAAACCTGCTGTTCGACCGGCCCGGATTCATGCAGGACCCCGCGCCCAACAGCGTTAACAACACGCTGATGGCGGCACATTGCACGTGCGCAACCAAGCTCGACGGCTTCGATGCACCGCCGGAGCCTTTTATTCTGCGGACCCACTCTGAATCCGATACCGGCGTTGCCATGCAGGTGCTCTGGCGCATCGGCCAGAAAGTCACTATCATGAAATTCCAGGGTCCGGGCAAGATTATCCTGGGCACGGGCAAGGTGCTATGCAACATCGATACGCCGCCGGCCGGCGGCTGCCGAACATCGGTCGAGCTGGAGCTGGACGGTGTAGCTAATGCCCTTGATACGAAAGGCTTCCATCAGTTACTTATTTACGGCGACCTCGAACTGCCATTTAAGGCCTATTGCCAGCTCGCAGGGATCGAAGTCGAGCATATATAAGCCTGCCGGAAGGGCTGGTTGGGGCAAGCTTGCACCGGGAAGCGCGATTTAGTCGCTTGCCTTGATCTGCTCAAAGCTCTCTCTGGCGGCTGCGATTGTCTTTTCGATATCGCTACGCGTATGGGCGAGTGATACGAACATCGCTTCATACGCGCTGGGCGCCAGGTAAATACCTCGCTGCAGCATACAAGCGAAGAACTTCTTGAAGCGATGCACATCCGTAGAGCGAACATCATCGAAATTCCGCACCGCCCGGCCGGTGAAATAGCAGCTCATAAGCGAGCCGACCCGATTTACGGTCACTTCTACCCCTGCCTCTTTAGCGGCGCTGGCGAGGCCAGCCTCCAATTGGGCCGCTGAGGACTCCAGCTTTCTGTAGCAATCCGGGTCCGCCAGGATATCTAATGTGGCATTGGCTGCGCCGGTTGCAATGGGATTGCCGCTCAACGTACCGGCCTGGTAAACCGGGCCGGTCGGTGCAAGCAGGTCCATAATATCGTCTCTGGCTCCAAAAGCGGCGGCTGGTAGCCCGCCGCCGATGATCTTGCCAAGGCACGTCATATCAGCTTGTACATCGAAAAGCTCCTGTGCCCCGCCGCGAGCCACGCGAAAGCCGGTTATAACCTCATCAAATATCAGAAGCGCATCATTCTGGCTACACAGCTCTCTCAGCGTATGCAGATACCCCTCGGCAGGAGGCACGACGCCCATATTTGCGGCAATCGGCTCAACCAAAACCGCGGCGATCTTGCCTCTGTGCCTGCGGAACGCAGCCTTAGCAGCATCAGGGTCATTGTACGGGATGACGATGGTCAACCTGGCCAGCGCATCCGGCACGCCGGCACTGGAAGCCGTGCCATGCTCGGCGACGCCTGAACCTGCGGCAACCAACAGCGAATCGCTGTGCCCATGATAGCAACCGGCCATCTTTACTATTAGGTCTCGCTTCGTGTAAGCGCGGGCAAGTCGAATCGCGGTCATTACCGCTTCGGTTCCGCTGCTGACGAGCCGAACCTTTTGGATAGAATCAAAGGCGGCGACTATTTTCTTCGCCAGAGCGGTCTCGGCAAGTGTCGGTGCTCCGAAAGAACTGCCCCTGCCCGCCGCTGTCCGAATCGCCTCGACAACATCCGGATGGGCGTGCCCCACTATCATCGGCCCCCAGGAGCCAACGTAGTCGATGTACTCATTGCCGTCTATGTCATAAATCTTCGAGCCGGATGCCCCCGATACGAAAAGCGGCGTCATATCTACCCCGCCGAAGGCCCGGACAGGTGAGTTGACGGCTCCCGGCAGATACTTGTTGGCTTCGATGAAGGCTTCAGTAGATTTTGCAAAAGACCGTCCGGAAGACTCGATATGCTTGTCGATTCGCTCGTTCATCCTTGCGTTTACCATTCTAAAGGTCGTTTGACAAAGCTGCCATGACTTCAAGCACAATCTTATACCAAAAACAGGCTGGTTCTTGAAGCGTATTGCGTTCGAAATGGCTCTTCGCAGGTTTTCGGTTTCGGGCAGATACTAATTTTCTTGCAAAGTCCGGGCTGTTTCATATACTCTGTGGTTTTTACTCTCAGCAATGATGTAAATCCGGAGTACAAACATGAACTTGGTCAAATGGTTCAGAAAGAATAGAACCAAAGTGATGGCCATTGTGGTTATCGTCATATTGATTGGTTTTATCGGAGGTAGTGCACTAACCTATATCCTGGATCCCCGGCGAGCCATGGGGCATGAAAAGGTGGCCTACTTTGGAGACGATGAAGAAATAACGCAATATGATCTGGCCGTGGCGCGGCAGGAATTGGAAATCCTGCGAATGCTGCGAACCGAAGACGTGTTGCGATCACTGGACATGGGGGGTATTCTGCTCGGGGAACTGCTGTTTTCTGAGGGTAGACCTTCCCCCATGCTAATCAATCATCTCAAACAGACAGTACGGACAAACCGGTACAGGATCAGCGACCGACAAATCGCGGATTTCTACGAACGCTCCATGCCCGGCGCGGTGTATTGGCTGCTGCTGAACAACGAAGCTCAACGGGCCGGGATTCGGGTGGCAAATGAGGATGCGGGCAGACAGCTTGCCAGGATCATACCGCAATTGTTTGAGGGCACGACATATCGCCAGTTCATCAGCTCGTTGATAAACCGACGGGGCATCTCACAGGAACGAGTCCTCACAACCTTTGGCAAACTGCTGGCGATATGGCAGTACGCCCACTTGGTGTGTTCGGGCGAAAACGTAACGGACCCCCAGTTGAAACACTTGGCCAGTTGGGAAGATGAAACCATCGACACCGAACTTGTAAGGTTTGACTCGGCGCTATTTGCCAAGAATCAGGATCCGCCCAGCGAAGACAAGATGCTCGAGCACTTTGACAAATACAAGAAGTTCTTTGCGGATGACATAAGTCAAGATAATCCCTACGGCTTCGGCTATAAACTACCCGACAGAGTCCAGCTTGAGTACATGGCCGTCAAGCTCGACGATGTCTCGTCAATCGTACCGGCACCCACGCACGAAGAAGCAGAGGCCTATTACCAAAGACACACGGCAGAATTCACCGAATCGGTGCGGTCCGACCCTAACGACCCAAATTCGCCAATGGTGGAACGCACCAAAAGTTATGCTGAGGTGGCCGGTGAGGTCCAACAAAGACTCAAACAAGACAGAATACGTTCAAAGGCGGAGAGCATCCTGCATGAAGCACGGTCGCTGACCGACATTGATTCGTCGAACCTCGAAAGCGAAGCGGAAAAACTCAGCATCGAGCGGTTGCGGGAACTATCCGGAGCGTATGAACCGGCAGCCCAGCGGTTAAGCAACCAGTACAACATTCACGTGTACCAGGGTCAAACAGGGTTACTTAGCGCCGCCGACATGCAGCAAGACCAATATCTGGCCAGACTGTATGTCACAGGCTACGGATACAATCCCGTATCGCTCATTCGGGTCGTTTTCTCCGTGGGGAGTCTCGATTTTCAGAGTCTTGAGCTGTTAAACGTGCAAAAGCCCGGATTCTATGAGAACATCGGGCCGGTGAGGGACTTCGCAGGCGAAATAGTGGCTCTGGTGCGAATCACAAAAGCCGAGAAAGCAGCAGAACCGGAGAATCTCGACCAGACCTTCAGCAAAAGAACTATTACACTCAAACAGCCCGAAGAAGATGCAAATGATGATGTCTATTCGATAAGAGAGAAAGTAAGCCGGGACCTCAAGAGACTTGCCGCCATGAGTACCACTGGGAACAAGGCGAACGAATTCATCGGTTTGGTACAGGCCAGTGACTGGGATAATGCCCTGAATGAATTCAACAAACTATACACGCAGGCAAACGAAGAAGCGGATCCCAATCGAAGTCAACCAGATCAGAGCGAGCCCAATGCGTTCACCATCGAGAATCTGATAGGGCTGCGCCGCATACCGAATAAGACGCTTCAGACTCTGGCCGTGCAGAGCAAGGGTACTCCGGCAGCGCGATTCCTCGTTCAAGAAGTGCGACAATGGTTAACCGTCGATGAGGCGAAAATCCAAAGCCGATTCATTGACAAGCTCTATTCTCTCGTTCCCCCGGACAGCAACACGGTTGACACGCTTCCGGCGGTCATGGAGTTCAAGCCCCGTTTGAGCTTCTACGTTATCAAGAACATCACTGTCGACCGCCTTACACAGGACCAATACGACAAGACCAGAGCTATGCAAGCATATAAAGAAACGCATATTCAATCCCAAACTCTAACTGCCGTGCACTTCAACCCTGAAAATATTTTGAAACGCATGAATTTCCGGCCTGCTACCGAAGCCAAAAGCACGAAGGACGTCAACGTACCGGCGAAAACCCAAGATTCTTCGTTATGACAGAACGCATAAAGGAAAATCACATAGTATTTCTGTTCGTTGTCGGCCTGCTAAGCTGGCTGATACCGGGTGGAGGATACTTCCTTTTGGGCGAGAAAAAACGCGCAGCGATCATATTTGTGACTATCATTGCGACGTTGTGCGTTGGCCTATACATCGGCTCTGTCGGCGTAATAAACCTCGTGGGACCCGCAGCACTTTACGTCAAGATAGCCCAGGTGATGAATCCGCCTATCGTCCTGATGCTCGGTCATCATACGGCTAATACGGCGTACATTGTCTATGGCTGGCCGAACGAAATCGGACAGATCTATACAATGACCTCGGGCTTACTTAATCTTCTATGCATTGTCAATGCTGTGTACTTAGCACACCTGCGCGTGCTGGAGAGAGTCGGAGATTGAAATGTTCGTTACCAGCCTTTTTGTCTTGGCAAGCTTCACCGCACCGGAAGAGATCAAGACCAATCCGCAGTCTATGATATGGTTGGTTCCACTTGTAGCGGCAATAGCCGTCGCGTACAAAGCCACAAAAGTGCCCAAGATTAGCGCCCGCAGCTTTCTACGAGAAACAGTTGCCGTCTTCGGGTCAATCGTGGCGTTTATCATCGTGGCGGCATTGGTCTTGCACGCGCTGGCGTGGCTGATTACCGAGTAACCGCCGTTGCACGCGTCTTCGAAGCAGTCTGAGCGTTCTAATCGCTCTGCTCGGGACTTCGGATCTTAAGCACCCCCAACTCGACGAGGGCGTTCAAGGCGGCTTTCTGCTCAGCCTCTTTCTTGTTTGTCCCCCAGGCACTGGGGAAATGATGGTCCGCGATGACAACTTCAGATTCAAAACACTTGTTATGATCCGGGCCTTTTTCGTCGAGCAGAATGTAGACAGGCGTGGTGTTGAACCGTTCTTGGGCGTGTTGTTGCAGTAAAGACTTATAATTGCCGCGGGCCTGCTGCGCATCGGCTTGGTCGATAACGCGGCCAAAAGCTCTCAGAATAAACTCGCGGGCAGCATCAAATCCACTGTCAAGATATACGGCAGCAATAACCGCTTCCATTAAACTTGCGGCAAGCGAGCCGGACAATGCCCGGCTGGAAGCCATGCCCTTGCCCACCTTCAAGAATTTTTGTAGGTTGCACTCCTTGGCGACTTCTGCACAAGTGCCACGAGAAACCAGCATACTCTTCATTTTTGTCAACTCACCTTCCAAATAGTCTGGAAATCGCTTGAAGAGGGTTTGGCAAATCACAGCAGCCAAGATGGCGTCACCAAGAAACTCCAGCCTTTCGTTACTGAGCAGACGGTCGTCGACCGCAGAGGAGTGTGTAAAAGCCCGTTCCAATAGCTGGCCGTTAGAAAACGTGTGCCCGACTATCCGCTCAATTCGCCGCGCCGTTTCTTTATCCATAGCATCGTGTCCTCTTGTCGAGGCCGGGCTTCGGCATGTACCACAAAGAAGTGGATGGCTCAAGGCCTTGCGAGCAGATTACGAAGATCGCCACAGGTTACCCCCGCCGTCTTGCTTCGCAAAAGCGAAGCTGTGGGGGCAGCCCCATACGTGACCTTCGTAGTCGGCTCCACAGCAAAATACGCCCGGCATTATCCAAGTATGCACAACCCGTTGGTCCCTTCATCGGTAATCCACTCAGCAACAGTCACCGAACAGCGATACTACTATCTCGTCAGCCGACCATCTGTAAGCTGGCCAAGGCAACGAACTTATCATCGGCAACCTCAAAAATCCCGTCAAGACCCGTCACCGTGAAAATGCCTCTGGTTGCCGGTGCAACGTTGCACAACACGAGCCGATGCCCGCAGTCCCCCAGGAGCTTGCGCAGTTTCAGGAGCTTGGAAAGACTGGATGAAGTCACGATATCAACGCTGGAGAAATCGACCACCGCGTCGCAGTCGCCTCTGTCACGCACTAATTGGGTCACCGTCTTGAGTTCATCGCCCATATCCGGCTCTTGGGGCAAGTCCACAAGAACAATGTTCTCCGACCAATTCTGAATCCCCATTCTCATCTCCTATTTATAGATTGACTATGGTATTTCTTAGTTTCAACAATCTTATCGGCAGAACCCTGCACCTCGTTAAGCAAAAAACGAGAATGCAGGCATTGCATACGCCAAGATTGGCCGATAAGAACAGGGATTTCGACAGCTCACGCCGCCTTCTGAGATATGCCCTCGTCGTCGGCTACAAAATTTTTTGTTGATCGCCTATCCTGAAACCTGACCACCACGTTCAACATACACGGCCACGAACGGCACGTAATGAAATCATCATGTCAGCACCCGACATCCAAGCCTGCCGCGCAGTACAGAAGGCGGAACGGCAGGAAAGGTGAGGCCCCATCTCACAGCTTTCTATCCAAGGTGCGATAACCGACAGCCTCAGCCACATGCTCGACAGCAATATTCTCCGAAGCTGCCAAGTCCGCTATAGTGCGAGCCACCTTGCAGATCTTGTCGTGCGCACGCGCACTAAGTCCAAATTCGGTCATCGCCTGCCTGAGCATCAGTTCGCCAGCGGAATCAAGCCTGCAATACTGCTCAATTTGCTTGTGACTCATTCGCGCGTTGGTCATGGTGTTTGCTTTGTCAAAACGCTTCGCCTGTATCTGCCTGGCTTCGATGACCTCCCGCCTCATAGTACCTGAGTTCAGTTGAGTTGACCTCGACCGCAGTCTGCTAAAGGTTACAGCGGGTACATCGATGTGAATATCAATTCTGTCAACCAAGGGTCCGGATATCTTCGATAGATACCGTTCTATCTGGCCCGGCGTACACTTGCATCTTCTTGCATCGGAACCGAAATATCCACACGGGCAGGGATTCATAGCGGCAACGAGCATAAACCGGGCAGGAAAGCGAATGGTGCCTTTCGCTCGTGAAACCGTGATGAAACCATCCTCCAACGGCTGACGGATCATTTCAAGAACGTGCCGAGGAAATTCAACAAACTCGTCGAGAAACAGTATCCCAAAATGTGCCAGAGACAGCTCGCCCGGCCGGGGGGCTGTTCCCCCTCCGACCAACGCAGGACCGCTGGCCGAATGATGCGGCATGCGGACGGGCCGCGTTGCCAGCAACGCCTTATTTCTCCCCAATAGACCCACGGATGAGTAAACACGCGTTGTCTCCAGCGACTCCTGCAAACTCAAAGGCGGCAGAACCGTCGCCAATCGCTGGGCCAGCATCGTTTTTCCTGCTCCGGGCGGCCCAATCATCATGATATTGTGCGCGCCGGCCGCCGCCACCGTTAGCGCCCGCTTCACACTCTCCTGGCCCTTCACGTCGGCAAAATCGACTTCATAGTGCGATGCCTTGCCAAAAACCTGCTCTACATCGACGACCGTCGCTTCAAGAGGCAATTGGCCGGAAAAGAAGCCGACGGCTTGTGCTAAAGACCCAACGCCGAACGCTTCAATGTCCTGAACCACAGCCGCTTCCTGGACATTCTCCAAAGGCACCATGATCCGGCCAAACCCATTTGCCGCCGCGGTCATCGCCATACTCAGCACACCGTTGACAGGCCTTACCCTGCCATCCAGGGCCAGCTCCCCCACTACGACCAGATCCTTGGTGCAGGCAGGTGCCAGAGCACCCTGGCCAACCAGTACACCCAGAGCAATCGGTAGATCGAAAGCAGGGCCTATCTTCTTGACATCAGCGGGAGCCAAGTTTATCACCGATTGAGTCTTGGGATACTTGTAACCCGAGTTGACGACAGCACTTCTGACCCTTTCGATACTCTCCTTTACCGCTGCATCAGGCAGTCCGACAATGATGGATCTCTCAAAACCGCCCCGCGCGACGTCTACTTCCACCTCGCAGATAATACCCTCGATACCCTCGAGCGTAACGCTGTGAAGCTTGGCCAACATACTCGCTTCCTTATTCTTGAGACTTGAAACCCAGATTCTAAAGTGCAATCAGCGCTGCTGCAAGCCATTTCTACCTTCGGTAGCGGATGAAGCGTCCCAAGCACGCGTGACGAAATGGTAACAACCGAGGCCCAAAAAAAGAAGGCCCTAAGCACAGCGCTTACGGCCCCTTGGTTCTTTCAGAGATGTATTACGTCCGTGTGGTATCACAGAACTGCAACGAAGGCGGGGGGCGAATTTGAACGGGTAAATGAAGCTTTTTCGCGACGTTTCCGCGTTCTCTCGTTCGATCTGTGAGCATCGTTGTATCATCATGCGGATTGCGGCAAATCCAGCCCACAAGAACGAGCCAAAGTGTTCCGGCAAAATACTTCATACATTTCATAGTTCGAGCCCCTTAAACCATTGTATTCTATCGGCCTGCATACAGATTTCTCCTTAGCCAAATCAACCCGGTGATGAGCGTATTGAAGTGCTCACACGGAACGGCTCGATCGGCCTGAAAGGGAGGATATCAGTACTGCCAGCCGCAACTTGGCTCAGAACTCGAATCGCGCCTACTGCGGCGTCTTGCCCCAATGCGGGCTTTTCGTACTGATATGCGAGGTAAAGAAATGTGATCTTGGAAAACAAAAAAAGAAGGAGCGGAGAATTACAAGCGGTTGTTTGAAATCATCTATTCCTGGCAAGTAAGGCCCCTGCCAATTCTCGGAGAAAATCGGCCTCAGAACCGAATGGCGCCAATATCATGACCGCCTCCTGAGCAAGCTGCTCAGCCAATTGTCTGGATTTCTCCATCCCTACGACGGCCGGATATGTTGCTTTGCCTGCCTTTTCGTCTTTACCGGCTGTCTTGCCTAACTGCCGGCTTGAGGCACTGACATCGAGAATATCGTCGGCTACCTGAAAACCCAAGCCAATCTTCAAGCCGTATTCACACAGACAGTCGAATTGTTGATCATTTGCATGGCCACAAATAGCACCCATCGCAGCGGCACAGCGGAACATTTTCGCCGTCTTATTAGTGTGAATATGCCGTAGAAGCTCTTCTGTGGCGTTGGTTCCCTCGGCCTCCAGGTCCGCCATCTGACCCGCAATCATGCCCAAGGGTCCCGCGGCCTCAGCCAACTGACGAATCAGCTTTACGGCCATCCTGGGATCATCAACCTCCTTGGCCAACACCTCAAAAGCGAGGGTCAGGAGTGCATCGCCCGTAAGTATGGCGGTAGCTTCGTCAAAAGCCTTGTGACAAGTAGGTTGCCCGCGGCGGAAATCATCGTTGTCCATAGCAGGAAGATCATCGTGGATCAGCGAATACGTATGCACCATCTCAATGGCGACAGCAGCGATTTCGGCGTTGCGATTTATCCGCCCGGCAACCAAATTACAGCACCAAAGCAAGAGCACGGACCGGATCCTCTTTCCAGGAGCAGTAAGAGTATATGTGATGGCCTTGCCTAAGTCATTGTTCGCGGCTCCACACCGTGGCAGCAGCCTCTGCAACGTCTCATCCACGAGTCTTGCGCTGTCTTGCAAAGTCGCAGTAAAATTTGAATCCATAGCTTCCATCATCGACATCTTCGGCTGGCACATTCTTACAGGCCCGGACCTTTGCGTATTCGGCCTAACGCTTGTATTATATTAGTCTTAGGCGAATTCATACAGCAAATTATGAAGTCCGATAAGATCCTAATTCTGGGCGTTACCGCCTCCGGCAAGGGACGGCTGGCCTTCGATTTGGCCCGAAAAATGGGTGCTGAGATAATCAGTGTCGACTCAATGAAGGTGTATCGACGAATGGACATTGGAACGGCCAAGCCACCCAAGCAGGCCCGCCGGCGCGTCAGATATCATCTCATCGACGTGATTGAGCCAAGCGAGTCTTTCAGCGTAAAGGCGTTTCTGGATGCCACCGGGCAGGCGATAGAGCAAATAAGGGGCCGTGATAAACCTATTATCGGCGTCGGAGGAACCGCTCTGTACATAAAGGCCTTGTTATACGGTCTATTTGAAGGTCCGGGCGCCGACAAGCAAATCCGGGCTGCGTTGCGAGCGCGGGCAGAAGGGCAAGGCCTGGAACAGCTCCACCGCCAGCTAAAACAAGTCGACCCGGAGGCGGCTGGCCGAATCCACAAGAACGATACCAAGCGGATCATCCGGGCCTTGGAAGTTTATGAGATTACCGGAAAACCAATTTCAGTTTTTCAGCAACAGTGGAATGACACGCTCGAAAGCCCCCACAACGCCCAATACGCAATACAAAATACGACACATGACTGGACGATAATTGGCTTGCGAAGGACGAAAACAGAAGAAAACGCCAGAATTAACGCCCGGGTGAAAGAGATGATTGCCGCTGGTCTGGTCGATGAAGTCACGTCACTGCTACGGGAAGAAAAGCCCCTAAGCCCGCAGGCCCGATGTGCTATCGGCTATGCAGAAATCATCGACTATCTAAGCGGCAAGACAAGCCTCAACGATGCAACCGAACTCATGAAGAAACGCACCCGCCGATTAGCAAAGAATCAGCGCACCTGGTTCAAAACATTCACCAATATCCACTGGCTCGACATCGGCCGGGACGAACCGGCCGAGAAAATTCTGAGCCGAACGCAGCAACTGATAAAAGACGTTACCAGCGAACAGGATAGTGCCAGCACGGTATGAGGAACAGACCAAGCGGGTCGAGCGATCTTCACACGGCCTGCAATTGCTTCTCTGCACGCAGCACGGCAGCCGCATCACCGAGGACCAATTGCCGCACCACACCTGATGGTATCAGCGGAAGGCCAAGATTGAAAATCCTCTCCTCAGCCATGGAGGCAATCGCCCGCGCCGTTTGTTGGCAGATGCCGTAGTTGCGCACGAGATGCCTGACGATTCTGGTTTTATCCCAGGGAGTTCTATCCACTGACAGTTGAGCTCCGCAAAGCCGTTCAGCATCCGTCAGCTCGTCAATATCCGCCGAGACAACTTCGATTCGGCAGCGCTTGATTCTGCGCTCGAAGCGGTGCTCACTTATCGCCACTGCAGCTTCTTCGTAGCCCGTAGCCGTCAGAACTGCTTTGATTATGGAAAAAACCTCATTGCTGCTGACCTTGTACGTGCTGTTTCTATGGTAGAGGTAGTATGTCACGACCTCTGCAAGCTGCTCGGCCAAATATATGTCTGCCTGGCCAATCGCGCCCAAAGCGTTATTGATTGTACCCATGACCTTTGTATGAAGATATTCCTCGAACGTGCCGTCCGCCTTGAGAACTTTCAGTTGCGTTTTCATCTACCTGTATCACCTCCGTGTGGCATGTTGCAGCAAACAACATGGGCAGTGACTTCCGACATTACGATACTTCCGACTTTCTTGCGTTTACCCATCAAAAAGTTTCAATTGCTCAACAGGTTCGGCTTGTTGAATAACCCGGGTAACCTCTTCGATCAGCTCACCGGCATCTTTGAATTCACGGTAGACGCTGGCAAACCGAATGTATGCGACTTTGTCAACGGCACGAAGGTGCCTCATGACCCGCTCGCCAACAAAAGCTGATGAAACCTCCTTATCGAAATTCCGAAAAATGTCCTCTTCGATCTTATCCGCTATTTGCTGAATTTGCTCGGCAGAGACAGGCCGCTTGTAGCATGCTTTCTGCAAGCCGCCAATGATTCTGTCTCGGTCGTAAGGGACACGAGATTTGTCCTTCTTGACCACATACAGCTTGAAGCTTTCGCCGGTCTTTTCATAGGTAGTGAATCTTCTTCTGCATACCAGGCACTGCCGTCGACGCCGAATTACTCTGCCGGAATCGCTTGAGCGTGAATCAATGACCTTATCCCTGTCTTCCTTGCAAAAGGGACATCTCACAACACAGCTCTACCTCCCTTGCTGCCAATGCCTCGCTTCACCGTTCGCAAACTGCTGCTCTTTGACACATACAACACAACATGTCGTTCATTTAGCATTCTAAGTTCCACATATAGTATGTCAACGGAAATTTCGGGCAAAGTGATATAGAAGCAAGCAGGTATTCTTGAATTTGGATTGAATGTCCGGATGGACAAAAAACATGGGGCACAACAGCAAAGGCGACGCCTGTATGGAAAAAAAGCCTCTGCGCACGAACACGCAGAGGCCAACCCGGAAAGAAACTTAATTAACCCCCCACCAGGTCTCTGCAAAGATTACGCAAAACGACAGCCGCGGATCCGATTCATATCCGCACATGTCGCCTTATTCTCGGTCCCTGCAGCCATCCTCGAAGAATGATAGGCCGGTCAACCTCCTTCCCTACGTAAAGTCTAATATAGAACGGGCAAGGAGACAAATCCGTAGAGGCAACTTCTTTTCCGGACGCTCAAGGATTTTGCTCGATAATTGGCCGGCTTGTCTTGTCACGGTCATAAAAGCGAGCTCAGGAATTCGCGGCCAAACAGCGGCTCTTAGACTTCCTGGATGCTGGCCCTGCTCTTTAGCTGGTCTATGAACTCATTGACGGCGTTTTCCCGCATCTGCTCTTGGAGCTCCTGGACTATCTGCTGGGCTACTTCCTTGAGGGCGGGCACCGTCGGTGGTTTGCGGTCGTAGACCTTTGCTATGTGAAACCCGAAGCGAGTACGAAAAATGTCACTTACCTGCCCGACGCCCAAATTGAAGACTACATCCTCAAATTCCTCCACGAGTTGGCCTTTCACAACGTAGCCGAGATCACCACCGCTATCAGCGCAATCGGTATATTTGTCGACCACAAACTCAAATGGCGCGCCGTCATTTAGCTCATCTTTGGCCTTTGTCATAGTCTGCAATGCGGTTGCTTCATCTGTCTGCCAATTCACATATTTCACTATATGCGCGACCCTGAGCTGCTCACCGGACTTAAACCGCTCCTTGTGCTGGTCATAGTATGCCTCGATATCCGTTTGAGAGGGCTTGGATACGTTACTGGAAACGTCCTTCAGTTTTCGCTCCACCCTCATTTGCAAATCGATGGCCTCTCTCAGCTTGTCCTCATCGTTGACGTTGAAGTCCGTGTATAGCTGCTTTTTATCTTCGTACTGTTCCTTCAATTTTGCCAGGACGGCTTCGATCTCAGCTTCGGGAACCGCCTCGCTATTAGTTTTCACTTCCTGATGAAGCAAAACCCGTTCAACGACGTTTTCTTTGGACCATTCAAGCAGTTGGGCTTCCCGCTCTTCGGGGTCCCAGTCAGCAAACACCTCTTCGTATCGAGGTCTTAGACGCTCCATTTCTTCCTTTATTTGTGTTTCCTCAATCGTGTTGCCGTTAACAACTAAAGCCATATTACGTGCCCTCTCAATCTCCGGTAGCAGATTAAAAACCCCGTTAGCCTTTAGCCTTTGCGTACCAATCTGGGTCCTTGAAAAGCTTTTCCCTGGCTTGCTGTGTACACAGTGCAAAAGCCGGATGGGTGCTCTCCCACGCACGCTCTGTGAAAGAGCCCCTTCGCATCTTCTCCACCTCGGCCGCCACCTCGGCAAAATAGCTGCCGTAAATGTGCAGCGAATCACTTATGTCCACGTACCTGCCGACAAACACCTCCTGGCCTATCCTCTGTGAAATGGCCTGCGCAATTGACCGCTGAAGGTCGGTAAGGGCATAGACGTTCATGAACCACGCCTTGTAGAGGTCCCTGCTTCGCCAGTGGGTATTCATGTTTAGCCAAAGCTGTCCCTGCTCATCCGTCACCAGCCGACACCATATTCTCTGCAGGCAAGGCGGATCCTCCGTCCACGGGTCAGCAGTCGGCATCCAGGTCACGGCCTGGGCTCGCCGGCTGTGCCCGGCACGTGACAAACAGTCGATAATATACTGGATTTGATTCACCCTTTGAAAAGGCTTTTGGGAGCCCCGGTCCCGTATGTTTTCCACGGGACTGTACGCAAACAGTCGCTCGTGATATGTGTAGGTCCACTTGCCGGCGGCCGGATCGATCCAGTGATCGTGAATGCCGCTTACCACCTCCTGCCGGTACGACTCAAGTTCCTCCGGTCCACCGGGAAAATTTTTGTGAATCCTTGGCTCATTAAAAGGATTAGAGACTGTGACCACAACCGTGGCATCCTTGCTTGGCGGATCCTCAGGCTTATCGTACTGTGTACGAATCTCCAGCCCCTTGTCCCAGACCGCCAGAACCGCCTCTTCCCACGCCTCCGGCAGACAGTCAGCAGTCAGGGAAATGACCGGTATGTTGGCCCGCAATAGACTGGTGCCCATTGACACGTTCCTTCTTTGGTCTTCACTATTGATAGAAACTGCTTATATCCGTTTCCTCTTTCGTAATATGATACATCTTGTGATATCGTTCGGGCAAATCCGCGAGTGCCCTCTTAGCTTTGAACGCATATTCGCTCTGGGGCCAGCGGCGAATGATTTCGCGGCAGGTATCGACCATCTGCTTATATCCCATGACCGGTAGTCTTCCCATCTTGCGCTGGTTCTTCACCCATTCCCACTGTCGCTGTGCCTCGACCTCCTGTTCCATACTGAGCTTCTTGAAATGAGGCTGTCGCGGCTGAGTCGGCTGTTGCTGACCGGGCACCGGCGTAGTGGCTGCCGGCGGCGCAGGGGGCTCGGCCTCCAGCTCCTGCTCGTCCTTTTCCCACTGCTCGTAAATGGTTTTTGGCCTTGATTCGGTCTCCGTCTCGCCAGATCCACCGTTTTCAGAAGGCAAGAATCCCCTGACCAAAATAATCAAGCCCAAGGCAATAATTACGATTCCCGCTACTTTCAGCCAAAACGTATTCATCCTCTGACCAGCCTTAATTGATAGATTATGCCTTTCACGGTTGCTATACCACCAGCTTAACGCTAAAATCAATTATAATTAACCAAAAATAAGTAATCAATGGTCAATTTTGAAGGGCCTTTATGTTTACCGGTCTTATAGAAACACTGTGTACCGTAAAGTCCATCAGGCCGAGCGCCGGCGGACTTGCCCTGACCATCGATTTGGCCACGCTAGCCAAACAGTGCGAAATCGGCGATAGCATAGCTGTAAATGGCGCTTGCTTAACCGTAGCAGGACTTAGCGGCAAGCTCGCAACCTTTGAACTCAGCGGCGAAACGCTCAGAAAATCGGCTCTGGGCAGGCTAAGACCCGCATCCAGAGTCAACATAGAACGCGCCATGAAGGCCACCGACCGCTTCGGCGGGCATATTGTCCAGGGCCATATCGACGGCACCGCAACGATTGGAACCATTAAACGCCTGGGTCGATTTGCCGATATAAAATTCATGACTGGTGCGCGACTGCTTGGTCAGATGATCATCAAGGGCTGCGTGGCAGTTGATGGGATAAGCCTGACGGTTGCAGAAATGGATGAAAGCAGCTTCAGTGCCGCTGTGGTACCCCAGACGCTGCAGAACACAACACTGGGCACAGCAAGAGTTGGCGATGTAGTCAACATTGAGACGGATATCATCGTAAAAGCAGTAAAGAAAGAATTAAAACGAATTCTGCCGCAAGAACCGGCTCTAACGGCAGAAAAACTCCAAGAATTGGGTTTTTGAATTGTGTCATTCAACAGCAGTAAGATTGAACTTTGATGACTAACAGCAACAACAATTCAATATCCGACCAGTTCGTTGTGGGCATAACCATGGGCGATGCTGCCGGTATCGGTCCGGAGGTCATCGTCAAGGCGCTGGCCGACCCGGATGTGCGTCGGGCCGCAAAGTACATTGTCTTTGGAATGAACGAGCAGCTCTATTACGCCGCTGACAGGGCCGAGATCGAACCATTCTGGGGCAGGCACCAACACGAAAAGATTAAGCGAGACTATCCGTGCAAGGTGGTGGTTGCAGATTACGACGAGTACTCCGTTCCGCCCTGGATCAAAGGCCCCAGCAGAGCCGCCGGCGAAGCGTCCATACGGTTTTGTCTCGATGCTATCGAAGCAGCCCGAGCAGGCATCATAGACGCGGTCGTAACGGGCCCGATTAGCAAGACCAGTTGGAAACTGGCCGCAGCATCCTGGCCGGGTCACACAGAGATGTTTGCTCAGCGGTGCAAGGCCCCGCGCAAGGCCATGATGTTTGTCAGCGGACCACTAAAACTGGCGCTAGCCACGATCCACGAGTCGCTCTTTGACGTGCGCCACAAATTTACGATCGGCCGCGTATTCGAGCCGATAGACCTGCTGAATGCCGCATTGAAAGAATACTTCTGTCTGGACAACCCCAAGATCGGTGTCGCCGCACTGAACCCGCACGCCGGCGAAAATGGGCAGTTCGGTGATGAGGAACAGCGCATCATATCGCCCGCCATCTTGTTGGCGCAGGAACAGGGCATAAACTGTCTCGGTCCGTTCCCAGCCGACACGCTGTTTTTGCGAGCCAGCCGCGGCGAGTTCGACGGGGTGGTTGCTATGTATCACGACCAGGGAATGATCCCGGTCAAGCTGCTGGATTTCGAAAACGCAGTGAACATCACCATAGGGATACCCATAATCAGGACATCGCCCGCTCACGGAACGGCCTTTGACCTCGTGGGCAAGAACATCGCCAATCCGGCGGGGACAAAAGCTGCGATTAGAACCGCACTGCACATGGCTGCGACGAAAAGGGCCTATCAACTTGCCAGCGCAGCCAACAGATAATATCACCTGTCCTCCGGACGGCTGGATACCCATCGACCATGCAAACCAAGCAGCAAATCCAGCGATTGCTCGCATCTGCAGGCGTTTCTCCGAACAAACGACTCGGGCAGCATTTCCTCATTGACCTGAATTTGATGCGGCTGCTCATAAGCAGTGCAAACATACAAAGTAGTGATACTGTGCTTGAAGTGGGCTGCGGGACAGGATCGCTGACCGAGGGGCTATCACGATACGCCGGCAAGGTGATCGCTGTCGAAGCGGATCCGATTCTGGCAGAGATCGCCAGAGAACAGGCCGCAACGGCCGATAATATCGAAGTTATCAGCACCGATATCCTTGAGAACAAAACGACCTTAAGCAGAACTGTGCTGCGGGCGATCAGATGTGCCCGGAAAAAGGCCCCCGGCAGATTCCTGTTGGTTTCAAATCTGCCGTACAACGTAGCCTCGCCGGTGATGCTGAACTTGGTCACCGGCCCCGCAATTGCCGATGGCATGTATGTTACCGTTCAAAAACAGGTCGCCGAGAGAATGACGGCAGAAGCGGGCAGCAGCGCCTACGGTACTTTGACTATCTTCCTGAAGGCAACGGGCGACGTGAAAACGACACGCGTCTTGAAGCCCATGGTCTTTTGGCCGCAACCGCGGGTTGACTCAGCTATGGTCAGTTACGTTCACCAGCGGAAAAAACGCGAGAGAATCCGAAGTTACCGTGCATTCCAGGAAGTGGTAAACCTCTTCATAGGCCATCGTCGCAAAATGCTGAAGACCTGTACAAAATTCGCCCAAGGCAAGCTCGGAGAAATCCACGACTGGCGCAGCGTATTTGCGCACAGTTCCGTCGATCCTGCACGACGGCCTGAGCAATTAACGCCCGAAGATTACGTCGCCCTTGCAAACGCATCCCTCTGTGGCTTTGGCCGGTCTCAAGGCCGTCTGTCCGGCCCCGCGTGACCGTGCCCCCAGAAGACTCGCCGCCGTGGAGCGTGGGTGTCCCGCCGCTTAAATCCAGGACTCATTTTGATGTTGCGGGGGAGTTAAATTTACGTTATAATGCTGTTTGGTGTAAAATAGGCAAGATATGGTAGAATAGCACGAACAGAGAGGGGCGATGGCGCATCCTTAACCGTGTAGACTACCGATGATATACAGGTGTGTGGGCTTATGAACAATAGAATCGGAGGTTTTACGTTAATTGAACTACTGGTCGTAATTGCGATTATCGCCGTGCTCATGTCGATACTGATGCCAGCCCTTCAGCGGGTAAGAAAGCAGGCCAAAGTCGTGTCATGCCTGGCGAACCTCAGGCAGTGGAACCTTACGTTTGCCATGTATGCGGAAGACAACGAAGGGCAGTTCCCAAGCGGTGAAACCGACGAAGGGTTCTGGTGGATAGCCCAGCTTGAGCCGCGCATCCAGAGCTACAAGTTGAATCCGTTATGGTTCTGCCCATCGGCAAAAGAACCTATACGCGATGAGAATGGCCGACAGATAGAAACGTTTAATATCTTCAACGCCTGGGGTATCTATACGCGGGCGGATCACGGCACTCTCTGCGCGGACGGCATCGCTGGCAGCTACGGAATAAATGGCTATGTTCTAAGCACCGACCCCGGAACCACGTTCGAAGGCGGACGAAGGACCGCTGATAACTGGCGGACGACGCGGGTCAGCGGCGGCGATAGGATACCATTGTTCATCGAGGCTTTACGATTCGACCTTTGGCCGTTGCAAACGGACGCCCCGGCCGAATATGAGTTTGCGGCCTGGACCAGCATGAACCACATGGCTCGCTGTTGCATTAACCGCCACGATGGATTTCTCAACTGCGCATTCATTGACTTCTCCGCCCGAAAGGTCGGCCTAAAAGAATTGTGGACGTTGAAATGGCATCGTCAATTCAACACGGCCGGCCCTTGGACCATGGCGGGGGGTGTACAGCCGAGTAGCTGGCCAGACTGGCTGAGAGACTTCAAAGAGTATTGATAAGAGAGACTGCTTGATTTGCAGAAACAGGCCGTTTACCCGTTGACGAACAACGGCATGAAAATAGTGAGGTTCCTCGATGTACCGGAAGAAGGCATTTACGTTAATAGAACTTCTGGTTGTAATTGCCATTATCGCCGTACTGATGGCGATATTGATGCCGGCCCTGCAGCGGGCTCGCGAGCAAGGCAAACGGGCGGTCTGCCTGAATAACCTCAAGCAGTTGACGCTTGCATGGACTGTCTATGCCGACGACAACGATGACAAGATCGTCTGCGGGGATACGTACGAGTACACCGGCATGTACAACAACGCAAGTCTGCCGTTTAATAAGTCTCACTATAATGAGACTCCATGGGTCTGGAGAGATTGGGAAACAGGCGCTTCACTCGACACAAAAAGAACCGCTATTGAAACCGGAGCTCTGTTTCCCTATACCCAGGATCTTAGCGTCTACAAGTGCCCGACCGCCCACAAGGCCGTGTACCGTAATCAGACGGAACGAGAAATACTGCGCACGTACGCCGTGGTCGATTCCATGAACTGCAAGAACTGGGACAACATGGGTGCGACGATGCTCAAAAGAAGGCTGGAAATCAAAGATGCGGCCTACAGGTTCGTGTTCCTTGATGATGGCGGGGCCAGTCCCGCTCACATGGGCGGCTGGACCACGTATACCACGACAGATCAATGGTGGGACCCTCCGCCAATACGACACGGCGACGGGACGACCTTCTCTTACGCAGACGGCCATGCCGATCACTGGAAGTGGAGAGATCCGCGTACCATCGAGGCCGGCTACCGGGCGCTCGAACGAGGACAGGCTGGATTTGAACAACAGCCGGGCAATGAGGATATCCGCAAGACCCAATTAGCTGTGTGGGGTCCGGACGCAAGAAGATAGGATATATATCTGCGATGCCCTATCAGCACGAGTAGTAACCGCATACACAGGGCCAGTTCACGGGGGCTGGCCTTTTTCTTGATACGTTCTTGGTTTCTAACCGAGAAAGAACAGAGATGAAAACATCAAAGGGGTTCACATTAATCGAACTTCTCGTGGTGATTGCCATTATTGCCCTGCTGATGTCCATCCTGATGCCCGCACTGGCACGAGTCCGCAAACAGGCCAAGGCGGTAGCCTGTCAGTCAAACCTGAAACAGTGGGGAATCGTCTTTGCCATGTATACGGACGATAACGACGGCCATTTCCCCCGGCGAGAGAGCGACTCGGGCCGTTGGATGGACTCTGTGCGGGGCTATTATAGTAGCGAGCCGAAGTTTCGGCTTTGCCCCATGGCCGTAAAGTTGGCCGCTCCCAACGGCGCCAGCGCCACGTTGGAGGTGGGAGGCGACAAATTCACGGCGTGGGGGAAGACCCTGCCTGTCTCCGGTCGAGCGGAAGGCGATTTCGGCAGCTACGGCATAAACGGCTGGGTGTATGTGTGTGCAGACACCACATTGTATGGAAAGCCGGCCGCAGCCTTCTGGAAAACTCCTAACGTCAGCGGCGGATCCGAGATTCCGTTGTTTTTGGACTGCTGGTTCTGGTGCGGCTGGCCGGACCATACCGATACGCCGCCAAGCTTCGATGGCGAGCGCTGGCCGAACGATGTGGACTCGATGCAGCGCTTCTGCATCGACCGGCATCAACAGGCAATAAACGGCGTCTTTCTGGATTACAGCGTGAGAAAAATCTGGCTCAAGGAACTGTGGCGCTTGAAGTGGAGCAAGAGATTCGATATTCATGCCTCACCTCCCGTCTGGCCGGAATGGATGGCACACTTTAAGGACCACTAAAAAAACCGCTTGAGAGGGAAAACAGAGTCGCTACGAACAAAATGAGCAGGGAGATTAATCATGGCCAAGAAAGATAATAAGGGGTCAATCCGTCACCCAGGGTTTACACTCATTGAACTCTTAGTGGTGATCGCCGTTATCGCGGTACTGATGGCGATACTGATGCCCGCTCTTCAAAAAGCCAAGGAACAGGCGCAAGATATACGCTGCAGGGCCAACCTGCGTCAATACGGCATTGCACAGAATATTTACTTGGACGATTTTGACAGCCGCTATCCATACGCATGGACGTCCCTGGTCAAGACAGAGCAGCCGGTAGGCGGATACCAACGCTACTGCCGATGGCATGATCCGCGCTATCCGGCCGACGGACCGTTTTGGCCTTACCTGCCGGCGGAGAAGGTCCATCTGTGCCCGTCATTCAAAGTCCTTGCCAAATCCGAGGGCGAAAGGCATCCCAATCACGATCCTTCCATACCGGTTGTTCCTTACTACAGCTATAGTATGAATGCCTACTTAGGCTCCAAACAAGGGGACCCACACGGCTCGGCCGCCCAAAATTCCAGGGGGCTTGGCGGGGTGTACATATTAGGCGAGATATCGAGAAGTCATGACCAAGTCTTTTTCTTTGCCGAGGAGAACATGTGGACTAGGCCCGGCTGTAACTGGGTCCTCAATGACAATGCCTTGTGCCCGGACGGCCGAGACTGGTTTGCCACTTTCCATAGCCGTCCGACGGGAGACCTCAATGGCGGTGAGTGCAACGTAGTATTCGTGGATGGGCACGTCGACGAGGTGCGCTCGGGCCTGGGTAAGGGCGGCGATCGGTCAGAGGCGGAATTCGGCGAATTTGAGAAATACGGCTGGCCACATAGAGAGCCTTATCGGTAACACCGCCTTACAGTATGATAAAGCGTAAGGGCAGAACGGACCGGACTTAAGCGAAAATGCCGTAAAGACAGAACAAAGCAAATCCCGGTCTCGCCCTATCGAAGCCAGATCACTCGATGAAAAGCCACAGCAAACAATCCATGATCGGACACACTCAAAAAGAGCCATGCCGCCGAGAAGGATTCACACTCATAGAGCTTCTGGTAGTCATCGCCATTATCGCAATCCTGATGGCGGTATTGATGCCGGCCTTACACCGGGCCAGAGAACAGGGCAAGCGTGCCGTTTGTCTCAATAACGTCAAAAGTCTGACCACCGCCTGGATAATGTACTGCGATGATTTTGAGGGCAAGTTGCCCAAGGCGTATACGGACAGCGACGGCTGGATTCAGGACATACCAGGCTATTATACCAATCCCGAAGAAGCCCCCGAGGCTCTCCACTTGGAAGCACTTAGAGGGGGGACCTTGTATCCGTATTTGAAAACCACAAAGATCTTCCGCTGCCCGGTCGCCAAAAAGAATGAATTACGCACATACAGTCTGACCCATGCCATGAATGGTTTTGCTTCTGACGGCGCGAAAATCATCAAGCGAATAACAGAAGTTAGGAATCAGGCAACGAGAATTACTTTCTTAGATGATTTTATTCGTGATTGGGATGCATGCTGGATGGTGAATTGGAGCCAGCCGCAGTGGTGGAATGCAACTCCCATAAGACATGGGTATGGGAATGTCTTTTCCTTTGCCGATAGTCATGTCGAGTATTGGAAGTGGAAAGACCAGCGCACGATTGAGCTGGCCATAAAGTGCTATGAAGCGAATACTCCTGAGGCAAGATCCTATCCGGAATGCGTTCAAGAAAACAACCCGGATTTAATAGGGGTCACCAGGGCGGTGTGGGGTTCGATAGGGTATGATGTACCCTGAAATCCGGATCGCCGGTCACTTAGCCGCCAACATGTCAACTATGCCAGGATTGGCAGCAATACGGCCAAAGTTTAGATAATCGCTGTTTTATGCCGGTGGCTGTGACACTCGATATTTACTGCAACCGGCAGCGATGCGATATGGCAGGGGGCGGTCTCTACTGAAACCGCCAAGGCCGTTGTGTCACCGCCCAGGCCCTGCGGTCCCAGGCCAAGCGCGTTAATCGCAGACAGCAAATCCGCCTCAAGCTTGGCGTAGAACGGATCGCTGTTTGGCTCATTTAAATTCCGAAGCAACGCCTTCTTGCTCAGTAAACAACTCAGCTCAAAGTTGCCCCCGATGCCCACTCCAACAACGAACGGAGGGCAGGCATCAGCACCGGCGGTGCGAACAACATCGACAATCCAGTCGATGACATCGCTTCTGTCGGCAGTCGGTCTAAACATGTGAAATTGGCTTCTGTTCTCGCAGCCGCCACCCTTGGCCATGACGGTTAGTTTTATTCTATCACCCGACACGATAGTGTGATGAATAATAGCGGGGGTATTCGAGCCTGTGTTCTTGCGCCGATTCAGAGGGTCGGCCACCACGCTCTTTCTAAGGTATCCTTTTTCATACCCCGCGCTGACACCGGCATTGATAGCATCAAACAACGTCACCTCTGTCGTGCCGGCCCCAGGTTTTATGACAACCCGGGCGCCCTGTTCCACAAAAACTACCGCCAGACCCGTATCCTGGCAAAGCGGTATTTTTTCCTTCGCTGCGATGCGGGCGTTTTCCACGATCGCGGTCAGTATCTTTGCAGCACGAGGGTTGCATTCGCTCCGGGCTGCTTTTTCAAGCGCAGCGAATACATCCTGCGGCAAGCGGTAACCGGCCTGTATGCAAAGCGATTCTACGGCCTCGGAGATCTGCTGGAATTCAATATAGCGCACGGCTGGTATCGCGTCCACTTACAGGTAATACAAAGCAAGGACAATACAAGCTAAAAGGTGAACTCCAACGTCTGATACGTCGCATTGCCGACGTCATCTTTCACTCTGACGGCCAACACATGCTCGCCGGGCTTCAACTCTTGAACGACGAGGGTGAAATTCTCATCCATCGTATCATAGACCAAATCGTCGGGGATGGCACCTCGCCACTGGGAATTACTGTCAATCGTATAGTCTAACTGGCCTATCGCACTAAGCTCATCGAAAACCTGTAGCTTGAGAGTAATCATTTTCTCGCCGTTCTTGTAGCGGGCCCGTTTCTCAATATTCTTAATAACCGGGCCGGTATTGTCGACAACTACAGGATCGCTTATCCTGCTTCCGCTCAACTTGGTCCCGGGTGTATTGCTCCTCTCATCGCCGGCGACGACTTTGACTTCGTATCTGCCGTCTTCAACGGTCTTACCGTCCCACTCATAATCATCCGCTTCTGTTTCGTCTTCCAACTCAATCCAATTCGTCCGGCCGACCTTCCTGAAATAGAGCTTGTAGACGAGCTTATCCTCGTTGGCATCCTCGGCCTTGTACTCGATTTTGAACATGCCGGTCTTGCTCGCCGACTCCATTCTGCCAACGCTCACCGATTCGACCTTTGGCGCCAAGTTCGGCACAGTGCTGGCAACAGCAATCTCCCGGATGACCGGGCTCCTGTGCCCGTTTTCGGTTTGCAATACAATCTTGTACTGACAAAACCGACCTAAAGGGCAGCGCAATTGTATCGGCTCTGTCACTTCCACCGGCTCCGTCCAATCCGAAAAGGTTGGGTCGTTCACATCCTTGACATTTCCGCTACGAGAAGCCACCAACACTTTGCACCCTTGGGGGACGTCCGCTTCAATTTGCAGCTTGCCCCACTTCGCCGGTTGACCGGCATCAATAAGGTCGGAAATGTACGTTCCTTCGCGAGCGAACGTACTATCCAGCTTTATCAATTTGGCCGGGTTGGCAGTCCCCGCATACACACTCGTACCGGACACCGCGACCGCCGTTACTTGTGACGCCTGCTCGTCCTCATAAATGATAGCTTCCCGCTCGGAGACCGGATCGACGGAAAAAAGCCGGCCCTCATTTCCGGTGCCCAGCAGCAATTTTCTTCCCTCTTGTGCCAGGCAGAAGAAAATCGCAGTCTCGCTGAACAGGTCAGTGACAAATCCTTTCTTGCTTATCCTGTATATGTGGCTTGCCTTACGAGGCTTGGCCGGCTTTCGGCTGCGGGCTTGTCCGCTCGCGTCATCCCCGTTATTCTCCCTTTCTGTATTTGCGATTTTCAGGCTTCGCCCACCTTCATTCGTCTGTTCTGATTCTTTCGAGGGCACCTCCGGCCGGCCCGCCGCCGGCATCTGCTCGGTAAACTTGGACTCAGACTGGACGATCTTCGCCGACGTAGCCAGCGCATACAAATCAGGTTCTTCTGAGTCCGGGCCTTGTTCAAGTAACAGCGATGTCACTTCAGGCTCATCGCAGTCATACAACACCGTCGCCGTCTGTGCCCGCGGGTCTATCTTATATATCAACCCTCTGCCGTCACTGCCGGCGTACAGCAAGCTGTCCTGTGAAATGGTCAACGCAAGGATATTCTTGTCCAGGCAGTCGTACACAAGCTTCGCGTCGGCGCCGGACGGATCGAGCTGATAGACCTTACCTTCCGGTCCCGTACCCAAATAGATATTCCCCGCCTCGTCGGTCAGTATAGCAAAGATATATTTCGCATCATTCGGCTCGAACACCGTTTCTACATCGCCCGCCTGAAACCGGCACAATCTGCATGTCTCACCGCTGATCCCCGCCAAGAGCTTGCCCTCGACATCCAAGGCCATTGCAAAAATGTGCTCATTCGACAAATAATCTTCGGCCTCAACATCGGACTCACCATTGTCATGCGAGCCCTTTTTCTGCGATTTTCCCGGCTTTTTGGGGGGGGTCAACGGATAGATCTTCGTTAGCTTGTTCTGCTTGTATTTGTAGATGGCTCCGTTGGGGCTGGTACCGATGTACACAGTTCCTTCAGTCTCCACGATGCTGTTCACAGACCAAACATCTTCAAACTCTTTGACCAGGACCTTAGCGGAACGCCCAAGGTTGATCGTTCCTCGCGAGCTAACCACAACATCCTCGGTCTCGCCCTTTAGTAGCTCTGCACTACTGGAGTGTCGCGTAATCTTACTGGTCACAGCCCAAGTCAAGCTCGCCGGCAAAAACCACAACAAACAAACCAACGCTGCAAAAGCTTTTCTGTGAAAAAGGCGCGAACGTATGTGAAACTTCTCTTTCATAGCAACCCTTTATGACTCTAAGGCTCCACCTGTATATGCATAGTCTCCCGATCGACGACTACGCTGCCAATTTGTTGACTTTCTTCAAGCCACTGCGGATGAAGGCGCGTGTTGAGTGTCCGTGTACTGCTTTGCAGCACAAGCGCTTTCGTGGCCGGCAGGTCAGGAAGACCGGCTTTTTCCACCTCAATACCGCCGGGAGGCAAGATCAAAAGGCAGTACAATCTGTCCCGCTTAATCTGCAAAAGATCGTTCAGGGCCTCTATCAAATCCTGCATGTCCTGAGCCACAAACCGATACGGTACGGTTTTGCGAAGGAACTGCTCGTAACCATACGAGCCGCACACCACCAACTCATACTTGCCTTGCGTCAATTGCTTCGGTATTGCTACACTGAATCGATACTTCTTCTTCTCCGCGAGGTAGGATTCTACGACTACTTCCACATCGATCTTTTGGCCCGGCTCGACCCGTGAATCGGATACTTCCACCGACCATATATGCGAGAGGCTGCTTCGAGGCTCTATGCTTATGGCGAATTCCATTGACGTAATATCTATTTTTTCGTACGGATTGTCTATCAGCATGGCAATGGAGCTGACGCCGTCTAAGATCACGTCCGTTAGGCCGCGACCTGTAGAAACATTCTCACAACTGACAGATGGATGGTTATCCATCTCCAGAGCCATGTCATATTTGACGGTGTGCTCCGGCGGCAAGTCCCCATGAACTGACGCGGCTCCAAGAAGAACCATATTCACTCCCACCGGCGTCAGTAGCTCATTGTTCACAATCCGACAATCGTACTGCCGGACCTCGGAATCGTTGTAGCGCTGCACTCGAACGGTCAGGGGTATCATCGGCGCTTTTGCCCCGATCGTTCCCACCACTGCTGTTGACTGATCCACAGTCAGTGCACCTACGGTCTCCAACGCGCTGCCCACCTTAAAGGACCGATACACACTCGATACCACGGCATGCACTTGGCCCGTAGCCATCGGCAGCTCAACCGCACCGTAACCGAGATACCCGTGTCCGAAACCGTAGACTTTGTCACCAGCAACTTCCGTAACGGTTCCAAGCACAGTCATTGCTATGTCACCGGTGACCCAAGGCACGGCCAGGCAAGAACCTGGTTCCAATCGTACCTTTTGCCCTTCCTGCGTTTTCCCGCCGCCCCCGGCAGCAACCATAAGCCCGAAAGGCTCGGCCAACGCATCGAGCTGTTGACACACCCGGCTCGGCAAATTGCATGAAACCAATAGACCGGGTAAGGACCCGGCATTGACACCCCTGTGCCTTTTCTCGGACAGACTCTGACGAATACGACCGTCTATAACCGAAAAATCGACCGGCTTGGTGTAATCAAAACCGTACACCTGCCAGCGGTCCCGCTGCCGACCGTATCCATCTTGACCAACCTTGAGCATTTCCTCTATCGGCGTCACCGTGAAAAACGGGTCCTTGCTAAACGTCCAGGCACCAGCGAGCGCCCCTGCCAGCCGACCATCGACATAGACGGGCGACCCGCTGCAACCGGCAACAGGACCCGTGTGCAGAAAGCGATCACCGGTCAATTGCACCAGGATAGTAGCCCTACCCGGCTCAAAATCAGGGACAACACTTAAAACCTGCAGGTCGAATTTCTCCACCGTGGTGCCTTCCATACAGGTAAGGCAATACCCCTGCATCCCGGACTTTATTTCCTCGACGGCAATATATTTGTTCGGATCCCAGAAGCCTTCTTTGCCGCCCTTACAGGAGTCGGAATTCGCAGGCAAGCCCTGTTTGTCTGTTTGGCCGGAGGCTAAACAAACGCAATGCGCCGTAAGGACCGCAAGACATGAGCCTACAAGCAAAAGAGAAAAAATGCTTTCTTGTGTCCTTTGTGTTTTCTTGTCTGGAGTTGTTATCCCCAATATCAATGCCCCTTCAATTCGTTGAAACGCAGAATTTTACACACGAAATACTCGTATTGCAAGACAAAACAAATATTGGTATAGTAGCAGCGTAACGCGAATCGTGTCTCTGACAGGTTGCGACCGATAATATAGTTGACGGTGGAGCAAGAAATGAAATCCGACCATCGGCACGAGTTAAAGACAAATGAATTAGCTGAGTGGATAACCAACCTGCCTCAGTGGGCCAAAGAGAACCGCAACACCATACTTGTGGTATTGGTCGTTCTCATCGCCGCAGCAGCGGTATATTTCTGGCGCACGTACAACAGAAGAGCATCCCTGCGAGAACAGCTCCGGCTGACAAGCCTCATGAACAGTGTCTCCGCGAGCCAAATGCAGATATTGCAGGGACATTCCCAAGGCAGAGACCTGTCATTCGTGCTCTTGCAGCCTGCTGAGGAACTCAAAACCTTTGCGCAGAATGTCAGTGACGACCAGATGGCTGCCTTAGCGCTTATCAAACGAGCGCAAGCGCTGCGGACGGAACTGCATTACCGCCTCGAGACCGTCGGCCAGCAAGAGCTGCTCTCCCAAGTAAATCAGGCCAAGGCCAGTTATGCCGAGGCACTGGAGAAAGCCTCCGGCAATCCGTCGCTTCAGGCTATGGCCAAGTTCGGCCTGGGGTTGTGCGAGGAAGAGCTGGGCAACTTCGACGAAGCCCGCCAAATATATCAAGAGGTAGCCACGGACCCCGCGCTCGAAGGCACCGCCGCAAAAACCGCAGCACAGAATCGTCTCCAAACGGTGGAAGACTACAAAACAAAGGTCGTCTTTCGACCGTCGCCGAAGCCGGAACCTCCTGTTGCATCTCAACCCACAGCCGGAACAGCGCCGGGCGAGCCGAATATGCCGGTCGAAGCTAATCTTCCCATCGAGACAATTCTGCCAGCCGATACGCTGCCGCCAATACCCAGTGCGCCACTTCAAGGACCTGAACTCAACGTGCCGCCTCCCACGCCGAATGATGTCCCTGACGTGACCGAGACGAACCAGCCCGGTTCCTGATTTGCTGATCCAAAATGGCTTGGTCGCCGGATACCAACGATAAACCACTGACTCTGTACGTGGGACACACCATCAAAGAACGGCGAATCGATAAATATCTGCATGGCCGATTTCGAAACCTCAGTCGTCGGTTTATCCAAAACGCAATCAACGAGGGCAAGGTCAAAGTCAACGACAAAATCGTCAAGCCCAGCTTTAAGCTGAGCACAGGGGATAAAATCGACTTGCGTGTACCGGAACCGCCGAGCAAGCAGATTCCGCCTGAGGACATACCACTGGACATCATCTACGAAGACGCAGATCTAATTATTCTGAACAAGCCGGCCGGCATGATTGTTCACCCGGCCCGCGGAAATACGCGCGGCACGCTCGTGAACGCCCTTGCCTTCTATTCAGAGAAGCTGTCCAGCGGCTTAGGCGACTTCCGTCCCGGTATTGTGCACCGTCTGGACAGGGACACGACCGGAGTTATGGTGGTGACCAAGAATGACCCTGCACAATGGAAAGTGGCCAAGCAGTTTGAACGCCGCCAGGTCAAGAAAACGTATCTTGCTGTTGTCCACGGCACTCCCGATCTGGATGCGGACCGGATTAACGCACCGCTGGGCATCCACCCGCGGATCAGGGAGAAATATACAATCAGGCCGGAGGTCGGCAAGGAGGCAGTCACTTTTTACGAAGTCGTTGAGTCCTTCCGCGGCTTTTCTTTGCTCAGACTTACCCCCAGGACCGGGCGAACCCATCAGATACGGGTTCATCTATCGTATATGAAGCACCCCATCGTTGCCGACGACATGTATGGCGGCAAAATCATCTATCCGTGGCAGCTCCAGGATGCCGACCCCGCCCCGCAGGACCCCGTTATAAACCGCTGCGCACTCCACGCCGCAACGCTCGAATTCAAGCACCCCGCAACCTCTGAAACGATGAAATTCGAAGCGCATCTTCCTGAAGACATGCAAAACCTGCTCGATATGCTTCGAAAATATCGAAAGGCCTGATACGAGTTCGTCGTTCCCTGTGGCGTTTGTCGTTCCCGCGAAAGCGGGAATCCAGTTAACACCGACCTCGCCACGGCCTCTGCCCAAACCCACAAGTATTCAAGGTTTCTAAAACCTCGTCTTTACCCTTACCTATCGCATCTATTTCTTTAATTGCCTTCCTCACATAATCCCGTAGTTTTAGCACATCCTCGCGCTTGATTTCCTTGTTTTTCCCTTATGTTGGCTCTTCTATCAACTTTGCACTGGAAATCAATTCTTTGAAGAAACGGCATTACTTCTTGCCTTGTGAGCTTTTTTACCTCGAAGTTATCCTTTAACCTTACTTTCGGGATAGATTCGCCAACATTCGCTAAGAAACCTATGAAATGTACTTTTCTCTTCGGCATAAAATTTGACCTTTCAGGTCAAACCAAGCCATTTAAGCTTGATTCCTGCTTGCGCAGGAATGACATGGTGATGTTTTTACTCTTGTGGTAGTTGTGCCAGGTCGGCGTCGGAGCCGGCTACCATCAAGATGTCATCGGCGTGAATCACGGTATTGGGCAAAGGCACGGTCATCAGGCCGCTCTTTTCGCTCTTTTTGACCTTGTTGCTGTCACCGCGCTTAATGGCAACCAGGTTGACACTGTATTTCTGCCGGAGCTGCAAATCCATGACGGTCTTACCCTCGAAGCTAAGCGGCGCCTTGATGCGGGCCAAGCTGTAGCCGGGAGCGAAATCGATCTTTTCTCCGATTTGCGGCGCGATGAGTTTGTACGCCCACCTCTGGGCAGATTCTATTTCCGGATAGATGACGTCGGTAGCACCGACTTTGGACAGGACTTCCCCTGCGACCAGGCTTTCGGCCCTGGCATAGATCTGTTTGACGCCCATCTGTCGCAGATTCACGACGGTCAGAATCGCGGCCTCGAAGGCTTCCTGACCCATGCCGATAATGGCCACGTCCACTTTATCCACGCCCTGTGCCTTCAGAGCCTCTTCATCGGTGCTGTCGAGTCGCACGGCGTGACTCACCTGATCGCGAATCAACTCTATCTCGTCTCTGTTCTTGTCGATGGCAATGACTTCGGCTCCGCTCATCGCCAGCGCGATGGCCAACTTCTGACCAAAGCGGCCCAACCCTATTACCGCAAACTGCTTCATAACCTTTACTCCCGTCCCCTGCTCACAGCGCGTTGCCGGTCACCCCTCGTTACCTGCATCATGCGATCTCCGGTGAGCGCTTAGCCGACGATTATCGGCTCTTCCGGGTAACTGTATTGAACCGGCTTCAAATTGAATGTCAATGCCGCAAGCAAGGTCAGCGGCCCCAATCTGCCTATAAGCATCACCGCAATGATAATCAATTTACCTACAGTTGTCAAAGACGGGGTGATACCGGTAGTCAGCCCAACGGTGCCCAAAGCCGAACTCGTCTCAAAGAGGATATCCGACATGGTGAAGTCCTTCGCCTCCTCGGTAATGCTCAACACCAAAGCAGCACCGAACAAGACGATCACAAACAGCAGCGTCACGGCAATAGCCCTGCCAACCACCACAACCCGAACCGACCGCCTGAACATCTCAACTTCTTGACGCTTGCGCAGAGCTGCGATGACGGTCATGATGATCACGGCCAAGGTCACCGTCTTGATGCCACCCGCTGTAGAACCCGGCGAACCGCCGACAAACATCAATAGGATCAAGATAAGTTTGCTCGAGGCCGATAGCTGTGCAATATCGACTGTGTTAAATCCGGCTGTGCGGGCCGTAATCGATTGAAACAGCGCATCAAGAACACCAACGGTCTGAGGATTGCCGCCCTGCTCTGTGCGATGATCAAACAGAAGTATGGCCAGCATACCCAGTGTAATAAGGCAGGCGCTTACACTGAGCACAATCTTGGTCTGCAGGCGCATCCTCCTGGGCGCTTCCATCGAGATTCTGTATTGCTTGTTGAATGATCTTTTAAAGAAACGCTTGACCCGGTCGGTACTGATATTTGCGAGGTTGTAGAGCACGCTGAAACCAAGTCCTCCCAGGACTATCAGCGGACAGACAACCACATAGATGGCCCAGCTTTGGTGGTAATCGATGAAACTCTTATTGAACAAACTAAAGCCGGCATTGCAAAAGGCACTGATGGAATGAAAGATGCTACAGAACCATTGCTCATGCATGCTGCCCGTCCAGCTCGGCACATCATCCCACATCCCGAACATGGCAAGTGCACCCGCGGCTTCGATCAGCAGTGTCCCGAAGAAAATAAAAGCCATCATCTTGCCTATCTGACTTACCGTCTGCGTGCTGAGTAGGTCCTGCATCGCCACCGAGCCGCGCAAACTAAGCGCTTGTCCCAGCAACACGGCAAATATGGCACCAAAGACCACGATGCCCAAACCGCCAAGCTGGATGAGCGTGAGAATAACCAGTTGGCCCATGAAGCTGAAGTCGCTTCCCGTGTCCTTTACGACCAGACCCGTGACGCACACGGCGCTGGTGGATGTGAACAAGGCGTCGACAACACTGATTCGTTGCCCAACCGCGGCTTTGGGCAGCACCAGAAAACCCGCGCCGGTAATGATCAGCACTAAGAAAGTTAAAATCAAAGTCCGAGACGGACTTCGGCCCGATGCAATAAGTTGGACGCCGCTCTTGCACACTCTGATTATCACTTGCAGAACGAGGTACAGCCCCACCGCGAAATGCCGTACCGTCGTTGGCGGAGTCTGGCCAAACCAAGACCCGGCTCCAAGAACAGCCGCAGCCAGCGCGATCAGAAGCGGAATCTCAAACCAGTTGGCGCGCAGATACTCGGCCTTTGAGACCGCGTTAAACAACCGAACAACCTTACCGACTATGAACACGAAAAGCAGCAGTATCTGAACCAAATACAAGATCCTCGCCGGCAGCAAAGGTTCCTCCAAGCCGAACAGCATCACGAAGGTCGCCACAACCACCGCCGACGCCAAGACATTTAGGCCAATTAGAATCCCCTCCAACCAATTTTTTCTATAATAAACGAGCATAAACTGTAGGTTCCTTGATGTTCCTTACGATAACTTTACAATAAGTCATACCGCCATATCGTGAGAAGCTTGGTCTTTCTTCGTCGGCCGTTCAACCAGAGCTATGGCAAATGCCAGAGGGCCCACCCGGCCGACAAACATTAGCAGACAGGTTATTATCTTGCCAAGGTTGGAAAGAGACGATGTTATACCTGTGCTAAGCCCAACAGTACCCAATGCCGATGCGGTTTCAAAGAATAAATCCTTGAACGGCTTTGACTCTGTAAGGGTCAGAGCAAAAATCCCCCATATCAACACAAAAAGATAAAACGCTACAGTGGCCATTGCCGCACGCAGCCGATAGCTCGGGACCCTCCTACCCATTAAACGCACCTCACGCTCCTGCCTCAGCGCGCTTTTTACCAGAGCCACAACTGCTGTAAAGCTGGTTGACTTAATCCCTCCTCCAGTGCCTGAAGGGGAAGCCCCAATAATCATAAGAAACACTAAAATCAACAAAGATGAGTTGGCTAATGAATCTATAGGTACAGTATTAAAACCCACCGTGGTCATTGCCGTCATCGACTGAAATGCACAAACCATAAGCCGCTTTTCCGCGGCCATAGTTCTTACCGCTGGCTCCGTAATCAACAGCAAAAATGTCCCTATCACCAACAATACAATAGACATGCGGATAATTATTTTACTGGTAAATGTTATGTGCTCTATCTTTCCGATCAACCTGCGCCATACATCGACCAGCACAATGAAACCCATGGCTCCTATCAAGCTTAGCAGCCCTATAATCAAATTTAGCCAGAAATTTCCTGAATACAGCTCAAAACTATTACTGAAAAGACCGAAACCCGCCGTGCAAAATGCCGAAACGCTATGAAATATACTGCACCATAGCGGGCACCCAACATCACCCGAGCGGAAAACAAAATAGAGCACCATCGCCCCAAAAAACTCCACTACAAGAGTAAAAATCACTACACTGCGAACGAATTTATCTATGCGAAAGCCACCAGGCAAACTAAAGACCGTCTCAGAAATACCAGATCGTAAATCGGAAAGGTCTCGTCCCCGGCTCAAAATGACAAACGAGCCAAGCGTCATATAGCCTATTCCTCCAAGCTGAATCAAAGCCGCAATGACAATCTGCCCAAAAATTGAATACTGGTTTGTCGCTACTGTGACCAGCCCGGTGGTAGAAACCGCCGACACGGAAGTAAATAGATTATCCAGGCACCTAATATGCTTCTGTCCCTGCGAAATGGGCAAACAAAGCAACAAGAACCCGACCAACATATAACTCAAATAACCCAGAACAACCAACTTGACCGGGCTAAGAGATGCCAAGAAATCCCGAAATCCTTGCGTCGCGCTCATTAATAAGGTCTCTTGAGAAAACACATTCTTTCTCTATGATGCTGCTGTAACAGATGCTCTACTGTAGTCTTTTGCATGGAAACCAAAAGGGACTTCCTTTATAACCAAACTAACCAGACGCAAAAACAACGTCTTATAATCTTCTTACGCCACATCCGCTAAGCCCAGCGACTCGCCGAATTTCTCCAGCAATGCGCGACGGATATTTCGATGCGCCGGCTTGGCCAACATGGGATCCTTGCAAGCCAGCTCAAAAGCATTTTTCCTGGCCATGACCAACAGATCGAAGTCATCGATAATATTGGCGATTTTCAAATCCGGCAGACCGTGCTGACGAGTGCTGAATAGCTCTCCCGGGCCTCGCAGGCGCAAATCATGCTCGGCTATCTCGAAACCATCGCTGCTTCTCGTCATGACCTCAAGCCGACTCCTGGCCGCCTCGCTGTCTGTTTGGGCGAACAGAAAACAATAGGATTGCGCGTGCCCTCTGCCGATTCGTCCTCGCAACTGATGCAACTGTGCAAGTCCAAACCTGTCCGCACCTTCTATGACCATAATCGTGGCGTTCGGCACATCCACTCCCACTTCTATTACCACGGTAGAGACCAATACGTCGATCTTTCCTGCCCGAAACCGCATCATAACTTCGTGCTTCTTGGCGCTGGACATTTGTCCGTGAAGAAGTTCAACCTTGAACTCCGGAAAGACCTGTTCGGACAGCTCTTTCCATCCTGCGACCGCCGCTTTGACATCACTTTCCTGCTCGACAGAAGCAATCCGGGGATAGACAAAGTATGCCTGCTTCTTGGCTCTGAGACGCTCACGGATGAACGCGTATGCCTTTTGCCGGTTGTACGGCTCGACCCAGCGTGTGACAACGGTGCCCCTGCCCGGCGGTGAATGCTTGATGACGGAAACATCCAAATCGCCGAAGGCGGTCATCGCCAGTGTTCGAGGAATGGGCGTAGCCGTCATCACCAGACAATGCGGCATCGCGTCCTTGCGAAGTTCCGCCCGCTGATGAACCCCAAACTTGTGCTGCTCGTCAATTACAACCAAGCCCAGCTTTTTGAATTCAACATCTTTCTGTAACAGCGCCACCGTCCCCACGACAATATCAATCTGGCCTTGGCCTATCTGGCGCATCAGCTCGTTTCTCTTTGTGCCGGTCAATCCACGCGTCAACAGAACCCTTCTTACTCTGCTATTCTTGAGATATCTTTCAATGCTAAGAAAGTGCTGCCCCGCCAAGATTTCCGTCGGGGCCATCATCGCCACCTGGGTTCCGTTCGCCATCGCCAACAAGGCGGCGTACAGCGCCACCACAGTTTTGCCCGAGCCTACGTCACCTTGCAGGAGTCGATTCATCGGCCTGGGTTTGCTCATATCTGTTACAATCTCGGCAATGCAAGTATCTTGGTCTTCGGTCAACAAAAAGGGAAAACGCTTTCGAATCCGTCCGTCGATTTCATCTGTGCAGAGGCATGGTGTTGCTGATGAAAAATGCTGCTTCTTGTATCTGCGCAGCGCCAAACCAAGCTGCATAAGGAACAGCTCATCGTACTTGAGTCTGCGTTTCGCCTTGGCCAGCTTATTCTTGTCCGGCGGTAAATGTATCCACGCAAAGGCATCCCTTCTCCCGATCAATTTCGCCTCTCTCAGAAAAGCATCATCGTAAAACTCGCGGACAAGTTCATCCAAATGATCGAGTAGTGACGCGATAACCTTCTTTATTTGTCTGCTCGTGAGCCGGCTGCTTGCGTGATATACACCCCCGCTGAAATACTCAGTCGGGTCGATATCCTTACCGTCAAGTATCGAGAACTTGGGATTGGTCAATTGCAATTGATGTTTGTATACGTCCACCTTCCCCGAGGCTGTCAGTATCTGCCCGGGGTTGAGCTTATTGCGCAGAAACCCGCCGTGAAACCATACAATCCTGCACACACCGGTATCGTCACTTAGTATTGCTTCAAAGATTGGCGGATGACGATAGTTCTGGTACTCCACGGATTCGACCTGCCCAACGATGGTAGCGGACCGCTCCGGCTGCAGCCGCGCTATTTTTGTGGGAGCGGGGGCAAACGCCCAGTCGCGGGGGAAGTACTCCAGCAAATCTCCCACTGTGCGTACCTGCAACTGTGCGAACGCCCCGGCCTTCGCCGGACCTACGCCCTTGACATACTGCACCGGCGTCGACAAATCGAGATTACTTCTTGTTTTTTCGCCTACCGCCATTCTTCCTGCTTCATTATGTCGTTCCCGCGAAGGCGGGAATGCATCCTGTTGTGTTTATTGCTCGAATCCGTACTTGCCAAGCAGCTTAACAAACCGGCAACTACAAATCGTTCTCTCAGCAATCTTGCCGGCAGTCTTTTGCCCAACCACAAGCTGCTGCAGCGCCGCGGCGCCGATCGGTGCCAGGATAAAACCGCCCTCGGCAAGTTGGTCGGCCAGAGGTGGCGGTATTTCGGGCACCGCTGCGGTGACCATAATCCTATCAAAACATCCGGCCGGCGGCAACCGGGACACAGGCCAGCCGCAACTGCCATCTCCAATGCAGAATGCAATATTGCTCAGGCCCAGCCGCTGCAGCACCTGCTTTGCCGAGTCTGCAAGCTGGCCAAATTTCTCTATGGTGTATACGTGTTTCGCCAACCGACTCAAGATCGCGGTTTGATATCCGCTGCCTGTGCCGACCTCCAAAACTTCACAATCACGATGAAGACGCAGTTCCTGCGTCATCAAAGCGACAATGTAAGGCTGAGAAATCGTCTGGTCCATTCCTATGGGCAGCGGCCGGTCCGCGTAAGAGTGTGCCTTGTGAGCTTGCGAAACAAATTCTTCTCGGGGAATTTCCGCCATGGCCCTGAGCACAGCCGGATCTGTTATGCCGCGACCTTTCAGGTCCCGATTGAGCATCCGCCGACGGGCTTTGGCAAGCCAATCTTGGTTATTCGAGCCACATATGATCATGATGTGGGTTTTGAGCCCTTGCCGGCACCTTCAGAAGCAATTGCATCTGTCCTGCGCACGTTTGCATCTTAGAAAATACTCATGCTGCCATCGAGGTTGGATCTCAGAACAATAGCTTGATAGCCGCGGCGGCAGCCAAAATCTGCACAGCAGCAGCAAACGTTTTTTGAGGAATTCGCTTCAACACCAATATCCCGGACACGGCACCGGCGGCAATAAACGGCAGCATCAACAAATCAAGTTTCACAGATTCCCATGTCATAAGCTCTAAGTTCGCACTAAACGGCACTTTGATCCAGTTAACAACGAAAAAGAACCACGCCGCGGTCCCAACAAACTTGAATTTTGGAAGCCCCATGGCAAGAAGGTAAATGATCATTACCGGTCCGGCCGCATTGGCCATCATGGTTGTGAAGCCTGCCAAGAAACCAAGAACCGTTGCGAACCACCATCTCGCCGGCAGCCGCATATTCTCGTCTTTCGATCGCGTACGCCAGTAATTGACGCCCAGCATGGCCAATACTATGGCGCCGATAATCGGCCTGAGTTGCTCATCGGTCACGATTCTCAAACCAAAGTAGCCGGCAACGATACCGGCAAACGTGGCAGGCAGCAATCGCAGCACATGGCCCCACTGAGCGTGATGTCGATAGTAGGTGGCCGCAAATAAATCCCCCAGGATCAAGATGCCCAGCAGCACGCCCACGGAAGGGCGAGCAGGTAGAACGCCGGCCATCAGAGGAACCACCAAGATTCCAACACCGGGAATTCCCGTCTTGGCAACGCCGACCATAACCGCACAGGCAGCAACCACCGTCCAGCCAAAGAGGTCAAGATCAAACATACGGCTCTCGGATTACGCTCAGTCGCGATCAGTTTTGCTTTTCACAGTGACACTGTAACCGTTTTGCGCTATCTTTGCAATCGGCTAAGCGATAGGGTCAGATGCGCCCACAAAACGAAACGCGGAGCATAGAGCGTGCAGCATATCCACCGAATACTAATCCAGGCCCCTTATTTGACACTTGCGCCATGAAGCGTATAATACTGCTGGTGCGAAAAAAAACGCAGCAGTTCGTCGTACAGAGCGCTGCAAATATCAAGCACAGGACAAGATGCGAATTCAAGGAGACCGAAAGATGAAAACGAAAAAGCTGCTTTTTTACCTTTTAGCCGGCCTTTTAGGCAGTTGCGTCCCGTCACTTCACCCTCTTTACACCGATAAGGAGCTGGTATTTGAGGAGAAACTGTTGGGCCGTTGGGGCAAGGACGACGAAGTGTGGGAATTCAAGAAAGGTCAGGAAGAAAAATCCTATGATCTAATCACGAAAGAAGACGGTAAAGAAGGTAAGTTTACCGCCTATCTGGTCAAAATCCAGGACAGCCGTAAAACCGATAAGGAAAAGCAAGCCACCGGTCAAACGCTGCTCTTTCTCGACCTGTATCCCAAGGAACCGGAATTGGAGACAAGCGACTTCTACAAACTTCATCTGCTGCCGGTCCATACGTTCATCAAAGTCGAACAAATTGAGCCGGCCCTGAAGATGCGAATTATGAACCCCGATGGGCTCAAAGAAATCCTTGAAGACCGGCCCGACCTTATAAAACACGAAATGTTGGAGGACCGCATTGTCTTGACTGCTTCCACAAAGCAACTGCAAGAATTCATGCTCAAGCATGCCCAGGACGAAGGCGTGTTCAGTGAGCAAACGACCTTGGAGCGCGTGCGGCCGAAAGACACCGAGGATTCCAAAGAAACGCCTGAAGACAAACCGACCGAATAGGCAAGAAGGTCTCTCGCTCATGACCGCCCAGCCGGAATTTAGGCGCTATCTGGTCAACGTTGACTCGATCTCGACGCAACAATCGTTCGCCGATTGTGTGATTGTTGGAGCCGGCATTGCAGGCCTTCGCGCCGCCATTGAGGCGGCCAAAGCTCGCCATGTCCTCGTCGTTTGTAAAGGGAGCCTCGAAGACAGCAACACCTGGCAGGCCCAAGGGGGCATCGCCTCCGTACTTAACAGGGACGATTCGTTTGAAGCCCACATAGCAGACACACTGAAAGCTGGTTCCGGTATATGTGACAAGAAAGTGGTAGAACTGGTCGTGAAGCAGGGGCCCGCGCTCGTGGAGCAGTTGCTGCGCTGGGGAACGGACTTTGACCTGATCAACGGTCACATAGCCACCACTCTCGAAGGGGGTCACAGCCACGCTCGCATAGCACACGCTCATGGGGACGAAACGGGACGGGTGATCGCCGAGACGCTGATAAAGACGGCCAGGCAAGAACAGAATGTGAGGGTAGTAGAGAACTTCCATACCATCGATCTGCTGACCAACGACGACAACGAGTGTGTGGGTATCATCGGCCGTGACAAACTAAAAGGTGTCCAAATCATCTGGGCGGCAAAGACAATTCTTGCCTCCGGTGGCGCAGGCCAACTATATCGTGAGACCACCAATCCGGCCGTAGCGACCGCGGATGGCATCGCGATGGCCTACCGTGCAGGTGCGGCGCTCCGGGGCTTGGAATTTATGCAGTTCCATCCTACAACATTATACGTGGCAGGAGCCTCGCGAGCGCTAATCACTGAAACAGTGCGTGGCGAAGGCGCGGTGCTGCTGGACAGCCGAGGCAACCGTTTCATGACGGAATATCACGAGGCCGCCGAACTTGCACCCCGTGACATTGTCAGCAGAGCAATCCTGGAACAAATGCTCAAGACCAATTCCACCCACGTGTATCTGGACCTTCGCCACTTCGATAAAGTATATTTCGCAAAGCGATTTCCGCTGATCAACGAACTGTGTGAGAGCTTTGGCATCGACGTCGGTCGAGATCTGGTTCCTGTGCGACCCAGCGCACACTACATGATCGGTGGCATCAAGACGGATACGTCGGCCAGGACCAGCATAAACAACCTTTACGCCTGTGGCGAGGTCGCTTCCACCGGCCTGCACGGGGCCAACCGGCTGGGCAGTAATTCCCTGCTGGAGGGTCTTGTCTTCGGCAAAATCGCGGGACAGCGCATTTGTGAGCAGAAAAGGCCCGGAGACACTGTTCGGCCCAAGCATCCCTTAATAAGCTATCAAATCCCCCATTCCGACCGCAGCAGACTCGATACCGCCGACGTCAGAAACTCTCTGCGAGCCCTTATGTGGCGCAATGTGGGCATCACCCGAAGAGCGCAGCCCCTCATAGAAGCCCAGGAAATCATCAGATTCTGGCAGCGGTACGTGATGGACAAAGTATTCGACTCACCCGAGGGCTGGGAATGCCAAAACATGCTAACCGTTTGTCTGCTTATGGCCCGCTCAGCCGAAATGCGGAGAGAAAGCCGAGGTGTCCATTTCAGAAGAGATTTCCCCAACACCGACGACGAGAATTTCAAGAAACACATCGAAATACAACGCGAAAAGTAGAAAACAGACCGAATCTCTATGATAATGGCTTTCAGCCGAACAATAGTCATTAATAAATAGTGAACGGAACAAGTGGGTTGGGCAGTTCTTCTAATTCTCGCTTGTACTTGGACGACCTATTATTGGATTGCTGATCGCCTCCAGAATCCATTAAATCACTTTTTCAGCATTTCCGTTATTCGCAGTTCAAACTGTTTCATTTCCTGCAGAATTGCCAGTTTGTTTTGACTGATGCGTAAACCCAGTTTCGAAGTAATGGGGATAACAATGCCTCCCACAAAACCAATCACAGTTAAAATAAGCCTGATTTCAAAGCCGGCCTTATGATTCATGATCCAAGTATCCTCGGCACAAACACCTATGGCTCCGAGCCATATAAATATGATGCCGATCGTTACTCCAATCGCAAAACGGATTCGGGCGGATTTGATTTCTTTCTCGTATTTTTGAGCTACCGATGCGATCTCTTTTTGATATTCTTGCCCGGTTATTTCTTCAAGCTGCTTTTTTAATCCTAAAAGTTCGTTTAGTTTTTTTTCCAGTTCTTCGGTCATATTGTGTCTCCTAAAATTTCACGCAATCGTGCTAATGCCCGATGCAGTCTTGATTTTACCGTACCTTCGGCGATGTTTAACATTGCGGCTATTTGCCCAATCTGTAAGCCCTGTCCAAAACGAAGCATAATGAGTATTTTTTGTTCATTTGAAAGTGCTTGAACGGCCTCACTCAGAGAATCATTTTTACTCGAATCCTCTAATGATTCCGAACTGATATTTACCTTTTCCAACTGTCGCAATCTGGATTTTTTCGCCCGTATTCTGTCAATACACTTA
>Ga0180433_10001213_pt1 | contig 43503 bp, 42 predicted proteins | sample SS_ome_8_FD_132980 | JGI IMG/M metagenome (GOLD analysis project Ga0180433, IMG submission 132980) | Hypersaline lake sediment archaeal communities from the Salton Sea, California, USA - SS_1_D_1 metaG | ecosystem: Environmental > Aquatic > Non-marine Saline and Alkaline > Hypersaline >...
ACTCCTTTAATTGATGTTTCACATTTATTATTTACAACTATTCCACCATTTTCACCAATTTTACATCCAATACTTTTTGCAAGATTCACTTCTGGCTTTGATCCAGTAGAAATTATAACAATATCTGTTTCAATTTTAAACTCTTGACCATTTTTATTATTCCTTAAATGTAAAAATTTTATTTTTCCATTTTTACATACCAGTCTTGTTGCATTATGATCAATAAAAATGCATATTTTTTGTTTTAATTCTTCATAAATATTCTGAGACATGTCACCGTCAAGAGTATATCCTAAAATATATGGTAAAGCCTCAACAACTGTTACATCAAAGCCCTTTTGGGTTAGTGAATCTGCAATTTCAAGACCTATTAGACCTGCGCCAATTATTGTTATCTTTTTTTTGCCTTTTATGTTAGAATACAACTTTTTCCCATCATCAATTGTTCTTAGTACACAAACACCATTTACTAGGGTTCCATCGGTCGTATATACATCTTTTATAGGTGGTATATAGGTTTTTGCTCCTGTAGCGATTATCAGTTTGTCAAACTCTATTTCTTTATTTTTATTATCTTTTTCAAATGACAATTTGTTTTTTTTAAAGCTTATTTTTTTAACTGTTGCATTTAAAATAAGATTTATTCGCTCTTTTTCAAACCATTCTTGTGAAAATTCGATTAGTTCATTAAATTTTTTTATTTTTTTAGATATTACATAAGGAAGTCCACATTTCGAATATTGCGGATAATTGCTTTTTTCAAGAATAGTTATTCTTGCATTTCTATCTGTTTTTCTTGCAAACTGCGCTGCAGTCCCACCTCCTGCACCACAACCTATTACCACTATTTTTTGTTCGTTAACCAATAAAAACCCCTGCCTATTGATATAGTAAATTACTTTTTAAAATTAATATCTAAAATCTTCTTAACTTTTTCTTTTTATTGTATAAAAAAATATGACAACTACAAAACAAATAAAAGATATTGTAACCAAATAAATTTCAATTGAAATCTCATTATTATTAAAATATGACATTTTAGAAGATGATTTTTCCTTAATTAAAGAATTTGTTGTATTATATGTATCAATTATATATTTAAAGCCCATGTTATAGTTTGATTCTCTAATTAGTTTCTCCCCATTTTCATAGTTGTTTAATAAAACTGATACATTTTTCCCAATTGCTTCAGCAGCATCAATTCTTGATTTACATATAGCTAACGCAATATCTGAAATGTATTCGGTAATTTTTAGACCATATGATTCTATTGATTTTGACATTTTATTCAGGGAAGTCTTATAATCTTCATCCCAAATGTTATTAATAATCTTGAAAATTTCTTGTTTGTCTTTTTGATTAATATTCTTACCAATTTCCATACATATTTTCTCTGTTAGCAAGGCTTGTTTTTGCATGCCAATATCAATAATTGTTAGAAATTCTGCTACGTTAGAATTATTTTTTATTAATTCTTCTGAGATTTCTTCCAATTCTTCTGTCTCTTTTAAAAACACTCCTTCAACTAAGCTAAATGCAGAAGATAATGTTTCATGGCCAAAAATATCCAAAAGTTCAATGGATAATTTCGCTGCCTCCCCACTTGTATAAGCTTTATGAATATCTGTGTCGGCTATATGAATAGGTACATATATTGATGAACAAGCATGATTTGCAGAAAACCAACCACTGCTTAGGATATCATAGTTTTTTTGAGGTATTTTATAAATCATAACAGATTCATATTCAAACAAATCCTCACACATAGGCCTAAGTCCATCCAAATCTTCTTCATGTAATCTAGACCAGTTGATCATATCACTAATTGTTATATCTCCAATCCTAGAATTTATATATTCCATCATTTTTTCCTCCCAAGCATTAAAAACATATTTCATTGAAATTTTTGCCCGTCTACCATCTATATCTAATAATTCTATACTATAATCTCCAACTGTTTCTCTTTCCCCTAAATAAATTTTCACTCTATTTCCCATTATCCTCATCCAATAATTACTAAATTTAATAAATGGAACCTGCCGTGCAACAATAAAGTCATCACCGATTTTTACTATTCTCACACCAAACAAGGAATTTAGCCTAATAGTCCTGCCCACTGTAACATATTTTTCTTTATCTGCATCAAAAGATGGAGCAATTGGTATGGTCCTTCTCATTTGGCTTTTCCACAATTCCTTTGGATAATTTGACATTACCAAAACATCGTTAATTGCCTTTATTTTGTAACGATAGGCATCTGCTTCTATCAAGTATGCATTTTCTGGACCAACAATAAATAGATTCTCAGAAACAGATGAAGCATGAAGTTTATCTACACAATCTTCTGTCATAAGTTTAACTGCCTCATCTTCATCTTTTGCTTTCTCACATGCATATCTAATCCAATCAAAATCATCCCACCCATTCATTGTAGGATTTTTCCATTTAGACCCGGTATCTGCATCCCCATAAGCAATTCCTGAACTACTTATTGCCATTCCTGCTTTTACAATATTAGGAATTGTATCTTCTTCCGTGGCAACTCCAATATATTTACATTCTGTTGTAAATTCCATAAGTTTTCCTGACCATGGATGATGGTATGAATATTCATACCCTTCAGGTATGATACAAAGAACCTGTATACCAGGTCTGCTAGGATCTCTAACTTTTAGTAGTAGATTATAATCCCCTTCTGTAGCATTTCCAACTGCAACGATATCCTTACAAGCTGTAGAGTTAAAACTAAAAAAAATATTCAAAAATAGTATTGTAAATAAAATTACAAAGTATATTTTATTGTATATTTTCATACAGGATTATATATTATAATTGAAAATATATATAAATATGTTCTTTCTTATTGCTTAGTTGTAATTATTTTGTTTCTTTTTTCTCTGTTTTTTTAGTACTTTTTTTCTTTGTTGTTTTTTTAGTCGTTTTTGCTTTAGTTTTTTTTGCAGGTGTTTTCTTTGCTTCTGCCTTCTTTTTAACAGAAGCCTTTTTTGCCTTCTTTTTATCTTTAGATTCTTCTTTTTTTACTACTTTTTTTTCTTTTGGTTCTTTCTTTGCATCTTTATCTTTTGCAGTGGTTTTCTTTTCCTTGACTTCTTTGGTTTCCTTGGGTTTTTCTTCCTCATTTTCTTCTTTTTTCTTGGGTTTCTTTTCTTCAATTGTTTTTGTTGGTTGTCTTTTAATCTCAGTTTTATAGATTTCAATTCTTTTTATCGGATAAAGTTTCTTACAACTTTTAAATATCTCTCCGCCTATTTTTTCGTCCAGTGTATCTCTTAAAAATTCATTCAAAGTTTTTGATTTTCCTTCTTTTGTTATAGTATCTTTCATAATGTTTCTAATTAATTTCTTTTGTGAGTTCTGAATACGGTTGTCGGTTATAGCAAATGGTTTAACTCGTAAAAAAGCACCATCTCTTGTCTCAACGTCGTAAACACCATCGACGCGTGATTTTCTTCGTCTAATCATTCTTCTAAGATAATCTGATGTTAATGTATGGCCCTTAAATTGTGTAAATGCATTGCCCTCTTCCACCTTGTGTATCTTAAAAAATAACTTTACATGTGATTTTCTAAAATCATTAGTAATGTCTTGAAGGGATACTTCTGTTATTCGACCAATCAAATTACTTTGTTTTTCTGCCAATGTTTCTGAAACAGGTATACTATCAAACAGAGTTGGTGCTAGTATTTGATACCAATTTTTAGCTTTCCATTTATCTTTAACCTTTCTGGCAGCTGATCTTGCTCTAGCTTTTGCCATTTTGTATCACCAAATTATCTATTTTAGATATTAGATTTCGCTCAGTATAAGGATTCTTATACTTAAACTATACTGGCGATATAATATCAGTATATAAAAAATCCAGTCTTTTTTTAAAAAGCATCCACAATTTTTATATTTTTTTCTTTACCCGCTACAATAATTTCTTTTCTTAATTCTTTAAAATAATTATTATTTTCAAATAAATTTTTTGAAAAAATTTCTAATAGATTTTGGTCTGTAGTTATCTGTTTTTTAATAGAATTCCATACACCTGGTTTTAAATGTAGATTATCAATCATTATTTTTGAAACATTATTATCTATAAAAACATCTATAATTTGTGGAATATCATTTTTAGTAATAGATGGGTATATTGGACCAAAAAAAACACTAGTTTTTAATCCCAACTCTGAAATTTTTTTTAAAACCATGAGCCTTTTCTGTATTGGAGAAGAATTAGGTTCTATCAATTTTCTTTCGTAATCATTTAATGTTGAAATAGTAATTAAAATCTCACTGTCTGAAAATTTTTTAATTATTTCAATGTCTCGTTCTATAAGTGAAGATTTTGTTTGAATGCTTATGGGAAAATCATAATTTAAAAGCTGTTGAAGGCAAAATCTTGTAAGTTGATATTTTCTTTCAGCAGGTTGATATGGATCTGTAACAGTTGAGATACCCACAACACCTTTATTTTTCTTTTTTAGCTCTTTTGAAAGAACAAGTGGAATATTTTCTTTAATATAAACAAAATTTCCCCAATTTTCTCGGGGAATTCTTAATATATTTGGTGAATAGCAATAGGCACATTTATGCTCACATCCAGTGTAGGGATTTAAGGAATAGTCTAAACCGGGAAGTTTTGAAAGTGAAAGTGCTGTTTTACAAGTTACTTTTTTAATAATCATTAAATCACAAAAAATCTTCAATTTTTTTTTGAAATAGTTGATTTTTCAAAACAGCACTATTTCTTATCCATCTTTGTAGTGGTATATCCATGATTGTTGAAACAAAGACTAATGCATCATTTAAAGTATCAAATTTCTTGTATTTTTGTTTTAATGCCATTCTTACACTTTCTCTAACATTCCATACTCCAATAGGCATTATATAGCCAGGATGAGCTTCACGTAGTATTACTACACCTGCTTGACGCCTCTCTTTATTTAATAATTCATTTACAGCAAGTCTGGCTGCGTAATAACAACCCCCGATTTCTGCATAAGAAGTTCTTCCCTCATAAAACTCATAACTATTAAAAATGGATATTTGAGATCCATATGGATTCCATGTTGTATTGGGATACCATGCTTCAATAAGTTCATACATCCAAGAATTTGGGGTCATTATAATTATCCATCGATTATCAAACTGATTTACATAATAAATTCTAAACTCATTTATTAATGGACATTGTTTTGTTTTACCCATAAGCTCTTTTCCAACTAGTGAATCAACTGCTGTAATACTCCATCGTGTTGGGACAAAACGTCGATATTTATTAACCCCAAATGCACCTACGCTAAATGCACGCTGAATCTTTGATATTTGTACTCCATTACGATAAATATTTAATACTGCATCACGTGATTTTAAATCTGTATCATAATAAGCTTTCTCAATATTTTGTTCGTATTTTGGATTTGAAATATCTAGCTTTTTTATTGGCGCAGATGGCCCATGAGGCTGTATTTCATCATAAAACGAGATTCTACCATATGGTTTTTTTTCAAAGATTGCTTCAGAAAAGACTGAATTTTTTGAAAGTGCTAAATCTCTTGTAAATTCAACAATTTTATTAGAATTATTTACATCTGTTACTTTTACTTGATATTTTCCCCTTACTAATTGCGACCTAAAATCAACAATTTCATCAAGTTGTTTATCCAACCATAGTTCTGGGGTATCAATAAGTGATATGTCTCCCATCACAGGTGGTATCATAGGACCAATAGCAACTTTAGGATACCCGACTCTGCCAATAAATATACTTGGAGGCGATGCTCCTCCTAATTTTAAGGTACTTATGTATGGTTTTATTTTGTTAGTAGAGTGATATCTAACGATGACTGGACATCTGGATTTTCCACATAATAGTTTTGTACCTCTACACAAACCACATAAAGATGGATTGCTCTTTTCTTCATTAACCAAAAGTTCTTTTTTGTTTTTTAAAATATTTTGCACTAAACCCCTTATCTTTATTCTTTCTTTTTATATTTTTTCTTAGAATATTGAAAGTATTTTTTTACCTTCATTTATTTTACTTTTTACCATATCTAACCAAGAAGGGAGCCCTTCAATTGTTCGGGTTGTTGAATTTTTTGCAAAGAATTTTCTAAATTCTGTATTTATTTTCACCCTTCCCTCTAGATTTTTTCTAATTGTGGAACACAAAAAACCACCCTTTCTATCCCAGTCAGTTAAAATTATTACATTCTTATGATTTTGAGCTATCATATCGCAGAAATTTGCAATCGACATTCCTAAATTATAACTTATAATATCTCCCTCAATACCTAACTTTTGAAGTGCTTGTTTATCTTTTTCTCCTTCGACAATTATTGGAATCGACTTATTTTCTTCTCGTAATTCCATGAGAATTTTTTCAAAATCTTCTAAAGTTTTTTCATAATTCATTTCAAAAAATCCTCTAGTTTTTTATATGCACTTGAGAAATTCAAATTTTTCAATAAAACAACTTTATCTTTGCTTTTTTTGCCACTAACAATCGATATGTTCTTAGGAGGAATTTGGAAAAATGATGAAATTTTTTCTATTACCTCGTCATTTGCTTTATTTTCTATTGCCTTCGATTTCACTCTAATCTCTAAAGATTCTCTCCATTTATTATAACCTGCAGGAAAAATTGGTTTAAAAGAACCAGAAACAACATGTAATTTTATTTTCAATTTATTTTCTGAATCATCTACTTTTCTGATACAACTCATGTAATTATTCATAGATATTGTAATGGATTTTATGACAATTTTAAAATTGCTTCTGCTATATCTCCGTTTGTTTCTTTGAGAGCTTTTCTCGCTTCCTCCTCTGATTTACCTGTTTGTTCTACTATTAAACTTATATCATCATCTGTTTGATCTTCTGCCCTATCTTTTATTGCTGGATTTCCTGATATTTGAAAGGTTTTTTGACCTTGAGCCTCCATAACAGTTACTTCAGCATCATTAAATACATATTCCTTAGTATCAGTTTGAATTATTACCTTTTCAACATTATCAATATTTTTTACATTAATTCCAAGTCTTCTCATCATTTGATTCATTTGCCGTTGATTCATCCTTCCAGGCATTCCAGGTATCATATTCATCTACCCTCTTTTGTTCCGAAGCATATATAGATTATTAATCGTTTAACATTTTTGGTATGATATCTAGAAAAGATGTAAAACTACTTGATATAAATTCTGAATATTTTGGAGTCCCAACATCCAAACTGATGGAAAATGCAGGAAAAGGTGTTGCAGATTTTGTAATTAAAAATATTAGATGCAAAAATATCTTGATATTTTGCGGATCGGGAAATAATGGTGGTGATGGTTTTGTTGCTGCCAGATATTTATCTGAAAAATTTCGAGTAACCGTTTATTTATTAAAAAATCAAATTCGTACCGAGATTGCTAAAAACAATTTTGAAAGACTAAATGAAACTAATGTAAAGATTTACACTCATAAAGATTTCAAAATAGTTGATTCTTTAATTGGAGATAGTGATCTAATCATTGATGCTATGCTAGGAGTAGGAATATCTGGTTCATTAAAGGAGCCTATAAAAACTATTGTTGATAAAATCAATTCATATAAACAAAAAACCATAATTTCTGTAGATGTTCCAACCGGTATTGCTACAAATCTTGCAATAAAACCTAATTTCAGTCTTACTTTTCATGATAAAAAAGAATTGATGGATAAAGACAACAGTGGTGAAATTCATGTTATTGACATTAAAATTCCACTTGATGCAATTGAATATGTAGGACCTGGTGAGTTATCTGTTAATTTTCTATTGCCAAAAAAAGAATCACACAAAGGAGATAATGGTTCTTTATTAATAATTGGTGGGGGACCTTATGTTGGAGCACCAGCACTTTCAGGTATGGCTGCTTTAAGAACTGGGGCAGATTTGGTTTTTATAGCAACACCAAAGAATTGTTGGCAAGCAGTTGCTTCTTATTCCCCAAATTTGATTGTTAAATCTTTGAATTCAGATTTTTTAAACCAAAAAGATATTGATATAATTAAAGAGTTAATTTACCGATCTGATGCAGTCTTAATAGGCCCCGGTCTTGGTACAAAAAAAGAAACAAAAGAAGCAATTATCGAAATAATAGAATATGTTATTGGGAAGAAGAAACCACTAGTAATTGATGCAGATGCAATTGCTGCTGTAGGAGAACAACTAGGCATTATTGAAAACTCTGATGTTGTTGTTACTCCTCATTCAGGAGAATTTAAGGATTTAACGGGTATAAATCTTTCTCAAGATATTGATAATAGAATTAGAATAGTTAAAGAGTGGGCTGAAAAACTTGGAATTACAATATTTTTAAAAGGTTATGTAGATATATTAACAGATGGTTGTGAATTAAAACTCAATAAGATACATAATCAAGCTATGACAGTGGGTGGTACAGGGGATGTACTTGCAGGTATAATTGGCACTTTACTTGCAAAGAAAGTAGAACCCATTAATGCAATAAAAGTTGCTGCTTTTCTAAATGGAGAAGCAGGAAATGAGGCATTTAAGAAAAAATCATATGGATTACTAGCTACAGATGTTATTGAAGAAATACCAACAATTTTGAAAAGGTATTTATAATTAAATTATAATCGAGATTCAAAATGTCAAAAACAATTATGATGATGGGATGTTTAATTTCGGCCATATTTATTTCTTCTATTGCCTGTGGTCAATTTTTATCACCTGTTGCGAATTTACAGGGAACAATCGATACAGATTCAATGGCCTTTTTTATTGGAAAAACAAGTATTTCTGGAGAATTTGAAGGTTATACTGTAGACTTTTTTGAAGACAATCCTTTAATTAATGAAATCAATGCTATCCCACTATTTGGAACAACAACACTAAATGATATTAATAGTGTAAAAATTGTGGACATAGATTCACTAGAAAATATATCATCTGAAGACATTACAAATTTTGATTTGGATATTTTTGATTCATACACAAATGTAAATATTATAGCAAGACAAGGTCCATTTTTCTTAGGTTTTAATGAAAGTGTTTTATCTGTTGATAGTGAATTAGATTTTGCAATTTCCTCAACGATGAATCTACAAATAGAACAAGATAATATCCCCTTTTTAGCTTTAATATCCAATTCAAATCTAAATATGGATTATAAAGGAGAATTTGCAGTTTTAGCTCAAACCTATGAAAACGGAACCATAACAATTGAAGATACAAATGGAGATGTATTGTGGAACAGAAATTCCTCAAATAAGTTATTTTTAATTGAAGACAAGGAATTCTTAATTAATCAAGAATCACCATTTTATTTAATTCCATTGGTTGAAACGGGTTCAGATATACAACTTTCTGTAACTCCTGCAAATCTTGAATCATTTGATATTAATTCATTAATAGAAGAAGTAACTACTGTTTCCCAAGATTTTGGTGATTTATCTGAACTACCCGATACCTTAAGAGATTTTGAGGATATGGTTGATGTTATAACATCAATTGTCAATGGCGGAATAATTTTTGCAGAAATAGATGAAATGTTTACCATCGATAATTCCCAGCAAAAATTTTCAAGCTTTGGATTTGCACGTGGTGAGGAATCTCAAATTACTATATCTCCTGCTTCGCAAACTACCCAAATTTCAGGTGAATATAAATTGATATTTTTAGGAGATCATTTATATACATCTCAGGCAAAGGATAGTGAAAGTGGAGTATCATTCCCATTTGTTATTGTTGTTATTTGGATAATCGCTATAGTTCTATTTTTCTTGTTTAAATATTACATTAAAAAGGAACCTAAGATTGAGTTTAGTAAAAGAACCAAACAAATTCTATTAATTTTTCATATAGTTGCTTTAATCATTACTTTTATTTTATTGGATCGAGAAATCAGCTTTCAATTTGGAAGTAGTGTATTTGATTCATTATTTGGTCAGGGCTTTACAATAATCACTGGAATATTTGCTGTGTTGCAATTAGTCATGTGGGTATTGGGCTATCTTCTAGTAGCCATTCCGGTATATTTTATTGCTATGTATGTTTTAAAATATCTTGATATTGGCAAGGATGGTAAACATATTGGAAAAGGAGTATCAGCTTTTTTTATATGGGTTTTTTGTGCAATTTATGTTAAACTTATATTTAATATAATCTTTTTAGCTCTAAATCCTGGAAATTTATTCCAAATGGGATAATAATGGATCAATTAAACATTCAACCTGTTTTAAACGAACATGCTTTGTTAATTAAGGATAAAAAAATTCTTGTAATTGCTGATCTACATATAGGTATTGAAAGTGAATTACGTCAACTTGGTCTAAATGCTCCATCTCAAACAAATAAAATGGCTGAACGTTTGATTACACTGTTGGAAAAATTAAAACCAGAAACAATTATTTTGCTTGGAGATATAAAACATAATATTCCAACATCAACAATTGGTGAAAGATATGATGTTAAAAAATTTTTATCTCAAATAGATAATAGGGTATCTATACACATTTTGCCAGGCAATCATGATGGTAATATTCAAAGATTAATATCTTCAGATGTTTCTCTGCATTCTTCAGATGGAGTTGTAATTGAAGAAATAGGATTTGTTCATGGACATAGATGGCCTAATAAGGAAGTTATGAATTGTAAAACCGTAATTATAGGCCATACTCATCCAACTATTATGCTAACAGATAGACTCGGTTATAAAACATTTGAACCCTGTTGGTTAAAAGGAAAATGTTTTTCTAATATATTGGAGGAAAGATATCCTGAGTCAAAAAATCCAGAAATAATTGTGGTGCCTGCTTTTAATATCATTTGTGGAGGAATTGCAGTAAATAAAGAATCAATAATAGGACCTTTTAATAAGATAGTTGATGTTAATAATTCAGAAGTGTATTTATCAGATGGTTCATCCCTGGGTAAGGTTAAAAATATAAAATGACATTAGTAAAAGAGTCGATAGAAAATGAAAGATGGGTATCTTCAAATTAAAATTAGAGAATTGGACTACAAATTAAAACAACAGATGGAATTAGCTCAAAATCTTGAAAAACAACTTCAAATTGTTATTGATTCTAAGAAAGAATATAAAACACTTTTTAATAAATTAAAAAAAATTGAATCATTTAAAGAAGACACGTTAAAAGAAATAAACAAAAAAAATAAAATTGAAATTAAATCTATAATAAATGAATCCCAGGATTTGATTAATGATTATATAAAAAATGCAATTGACAAAAGTAGTAAAAATTTAAGAAAATACATTGATAATGAAATAAATAAATTGAAGAATGAGCAAATAAACCAGGAGTTATTTTTAAAAAATTTAAAGAAAATTCATTATAATGAACATTTTAATCAATTATTAGTTGAAGAATTGCTCAAAGAGAGAGTTATATCTCAAGAAAGAATGGATATAATAAGAAAAAGAGCATCAATTAGAGCAAGTGATGAATAGTTGTATTATAATATAAGAGATATTTTACAGAGTTAAATATTTTCAAGAAATTGAAAAATAAAATATTATGTTTAAAATGTAAAATCTTTCCAGACTTCATTAAAGCCGTCTAAAAGATTATATGGTTTATATTCTATCAGCCATGAAACAAGTTCATCGGAATTTTTTATTCTATAAATACGAGTGGTTCCTTTTATTTTAACATCAATAATACCATTTTTTATTAAACGTTTTAAATGATATGATAAAGTCGAGGGTGAAATATCCATAATTTCTAAAATATCTTTATGGCTAGAATAACCCTTTTTTATTAAATATAATACGATTCTTAGTAAATTTTTTTGCCGCAATATTGAAAAATTTTTTTTTTGGAGCGATTTTTTCTCTCCTTTTATTAAATATCTTTTATAACCGGTACTAGTATCCGATTGTATTAATCCATGTTTTTCTAGATAATGTAGATGATATTCAACAAGAGATATTCTTAAATCTAACATTTTAGAGATTTTACTAAGATGTAGACCTGGATTCTTTTTTATAATATCAAAGATACTTCTTCGAGTTTCAAGCTCTAGTACATCATCCATGTTTTTTCACTGCTTTTTTAAAACGGCAAAAAATAATAATAACAATATCAACAGATCTAAAATTGCTAATATCGTTATAGATATACAGTCCTGCAAATCTAATAAAAATACACTCAAACTTAGAAGAATTCCCTTTAATAAAAATAAAATAAAAACCAGGTTTATAAAAATGATTTTTTTATTTTTTGATCTCTTATAACTTAATGCTGAAATTATCAATAAACCAAAAGAAAATATTGTAAGAAATCCAAATACTATTGCATTTTCTAAAATACCATTAAGCATATGTCATTAACCCTTTTTGTATTAGGAAATATCGGATTTATTGTTTAATATCTTTATTATTGGATCCGATTCCTTATTGCAATTATGCCCAAAAAAAGTAGCAATGCAAAAATGCAAGATAAAATGTATGCTAAATATACACTTGTATCTTTAATTATATTAATCAAAGGAATATCCATCAAAGAAATTGAAGCAAATGATTGACTTATAACTCCAATTTTAGGATCATGGATTATATGGGTTCCTCTAGGATATGAAATTGCTATGTATGAGACATTTTCAAATTCTTGCTTTCCAGCATAATTTTCCTTAAAAAACGTTGCATAAACTGACTTATTTTCTCCATCAATATTTGCATCGTCTAACCATGAAAAAAAACCACTGTAATTAATTGAACTGATATTTATAGATGTTTCATTACTAGCAAAACCCATTAATTCATCAAAGGATTGTTTTTCCACTCCTACACGGTGATCTGTATTTACCTCAACTATTAATGCAAGTTGTGTATTATTATTTAGATAAGGATAATTCTTTATTATAAAATCAATTTTCATCTCTGATGGAGAAATTAGATTATTATTTATTGAGGTAAAATTATCTGACATCATCATATTCAAAGAAAAAATATCATCAATTGTCTGAGTTGTCATTTTTACAACATTTTCACCAGATATAGTTGTTTCATTTGAATAGGTGATATTATTAAAATTAATAGATTTAAAATCATATGTACTAATTACAACGTCATTATAATCGTATCTTTCGTTTTCATTTATATCTTCAAACTCAATAATCTTTGTGAGAGTTATTCTAAAGGCAAGTTTAATATTCGAATTATTACCATTAGGCATATAATTAAGTATCAATGAAGGTGTAGGATCCTTATAAAAATCAATTTCAAAGGCATCAACGGAATTGTTTAAGTTCCATTGTGAGCAAATACGATATTGTTTTTGATCACCAGTACAGTTCATTTTTCTATATTGATACCTTTTTAGTTGCCCCCAATAATTTTCACCATGATGTTGTTTTTGTTGTTGATTCTTAGATCCATTGCCTTCTCCCCCATTATCCCCAATTTGTTGATTACCTGATCCTGGGTTGTCATTTGGTGAATCAGAACCGCCTGAGTTAGGGGTATTATTTCCATTACCTTTATCTTCAGTTCCACCTCTATACTGTTTTCCCTCTTGGGCAATTACAGGTGTAATCATCGAAAAAATTATAAAAAAACATACACCTAATATTATTAAACGATGCGTAATAATATTTCTTTTGTTCATATAATTACACCATTATTAAGATTTAATCATGATTGCTTATATACATTTTTGGAAATTTTTCGAATTTTTAACAATAATATCTATCACTCGTGTTATATATTGTTTAAAAATCCAAATATTTTTTTTAAATAATATTTAATGGAGGAATTATGCCCTCCATTAATTATCGTAGATATATTAAGGTTTATTATGTCCGTGTCTCCAACGCCATTCATGTTGAGATGCCCAAATAGGTTGACCTGGTTCTCTGTAGATTTCACCATTTATAGTAAAAACACTCATCCAATCTTGTGCCTGATAGTGTCCTTCAACGGTTACAGTTGTATTTACTAAACCAAAAATTTCGTCAATAATAAGCTCAAATTCACCATCATTGTCAAAATCTACAGCTGATATTGCTGAAGTTACGTACCATTTTGGACCAAAGTGTAATTCAACTGTTTCGATATAGAAATTGGCACCATCATAGGTCATAATACCAGTAAGTTCTGAGAGATTACATCCACCTTGGCACATTCCCAGCATATCACGTATGCGATTCATTATTTGTTGCATAAGTCCATTGCCACCTGGCAAAGGCTGATTGTTTTCACCTGCATTTTCCGCTGTAACTGAAACCACTCCACTAAATAGAAAGAGTGTTACAATTGCAACTACTATTATTTTTCCTTTCATTTTCTTTCACCTCTTATCTAATTACCATTCTACCCCGCTTCTTTGTTGACTCTCTTCGCCAGGAAACTCGTTGTCTTCATAGGGATTGTTATTATTATCATTGTAATTCCCATCTTCTCCATTTGTATTGTGGTTATGATCTTGGCTATTTGCAACTGCGGTTCCACATAGCACAGATAATGCTATTAGGACACTCAATATTATTAGTATTTTTTTCCTTTTCATTGCTTCCACAATCAAATATGTTATTATAGGATGTTATAAATAGATTCTTGGAAATTTTTCGAATTAAAGACCAAAAAAATCCTAAAGTTTTATATTAAAAACTTTTTTTAGTATACAAATCTGTTCTAAAATTAATTTTTCCTTTAACTTTAAATAATACATGTATTATACAAGAGGCAATTCAAAGATAAAGATATGAAGGCATATGGAAATAAATCTAAATGATCAAGTAAGAAATATTATTCAAGTGTTAGTACTACTTATTCTCCCCTTAATTTGTTTGTTATTAGGAATTGTTTTTACAATTGAAAATGTATGGTACTATGTACTTTCAATTACATGGTTTGGTGCTGGATTAATATTTTATAATGCTTTAAATTAGAAAAATTTTATAATTTTTTAAACCGAAATCATTTAAATCATGTTTTACATTTCATTTTTCTGTTGATAGGGATGGTTAATTATATCATTGTTACTGGTGGAGTAGTTTCTGGTTTAGGAAAAGGAATTACAACCGCATCAATTGGAAAAATATTACAATTACATGGTTATAAGGTTACAGCTATAAAAATTGACCCATACATTAATTGTGATGCAGGAACTCTAAGACCTACTGAACATGGAGAGGTTTGGGTCACTGAAGATGGTGGGGAGATAGATCAAGATCTAGGACATTATGAGCGTTTCTTAGATATTTATATACCTAAATGTCAAAATATTACAACCGGTCAAGTTTATCGAGCGGTTATTGAAAAAGAAAGAAAAGGAAAATATCTTGGAAAAACAGTTCAACCGATTCCTCATGTAACAGATGAAATTAAAGAAAGAATAAGAAAACCATCTACAGAAGATAAATTAGACTTTGTTATAGTTGAAATTGGTGGAACAGTAGGAGACTATGAAAATGTACTGTTTTTAGAAGCAGTTCGTCAAATGAAACTTGAAGGAGATAAGGTTTTATATGTACATGTAACCTATGTTCCTGTTCTTGATGCACTTGGTGAGGCAAAAACTAAACCAACTCAACATTCGGTCAAATTATTGCGTGAAATTGGTATTCAACCTGATTTTGTTATAACACGCTCAGATGAACCCTTGGATGAGGTTAGACGAGAAAAAATTGCAATGTTTTGTAATATACATGAAGATGATGTAATTTCTAATTCAAATGTAAAAAACATCTACAATGTAACAGTGCTGTTTGAAGAGCAACTACTAAGTAAAAAAATCCTTAAAAAACTTAATTTGAGAAAAGATAGAAATGATTTAAAATCTTGGGAGCATTTCTTAGAGAAGATAAAGAGATATAACAAAAAAGTGAATATCGGTATTGTCGGAAAATATTTTGATATTGGTGATTTTAATCTACCTGATTCTTATGTTTCTGTTATTGAAGCTGTTAAACATGCTTCATGGAACAACAGTAGAACTCCAAATATTGTATGGATAGATTCTAAAGTTTTTGAGAAAAGACCTGATAAACTCTCAATGTTGAATGATTTAGATGGCGTTATTGTCCCAGGTGGATTTGGCTTATCTGGAATTCAAGGAAAAATTGACACGATTAATTATGTTCGCGAAAACAAAATTCCTTATCTTGGATTATGTCTTGGTATGCAACTAGCAGTTGTTGAATATGCACGTAATGTTTGTGGCATGGAAGATGCAAATTCTAGAGAGGTAAATAAAAAGACAAAACATACTGTTATAGATTTTATTCCAGAGCAAGTTAATATTTTACAGGAATCTAGATATGGTGCGACAATGAGGCTTGGTGCTTATCCTGCAATTCTAAAAAAAGATACTATAATCCATAGATTGTATGGTAAAAATAAGGTTTACGAGCGTCATAGACACAGATATGAGGTAAATCCAGATTATGTTAAGATATTAGAGGAAAATGGCCTTATTTTCTCAGGAAAATCACCTGATGGAATTTTAATGGAATTTTTAGAATTGAAGGTTCATCCATATTTTGTTGCAACTCAAGCTCACCCTGAATTTAAATCAAGACCCATGAATCCATCCCCCTTATTTGATGGTCTAATCAAGGCATGTATAAAAAAAGACAGAAAGAAAATAGTAACAGTTGTATAGAATTTTAATGAAATATTTAACTAGGTCTACTATTTATTAAACCAATTTAGTAGCAGGAATTTTTCAGATATCTTATTAATTATTGGATAAATTATTTTGTAAATATTTATATACTGATTCATTGAACAAGATGTTATGTCTGAACCATTTAGTTCTTCAATTGCTAGATTATTTGCATTATCATAACAATAAAAACCTAATTTTGAATTTTTAATAATATCTTTAACTCCCAATTCCATCTCAAATTCTGGCCAACTAACTTCCAATTCATCTTGAAGAGCATCATTAATATAAAATTCTAGAAAAGGAGACATACCACTAATTGTATCTTCTGCATTTATGGTTATTTTTACATACCAGTTTCCAAAAGGAATTTTTCTGAAAGCTTCCCAATCAATATTGGTATCTGGTTCTATTTGATCTATATTAATTAAAAAGTGTTCATATGTTTCATTTCCCAGATAGTTTATCCAATAGTACTCAAAATCATATGTCCCATTTTCATCGAAAACAAAAGGTTCGGTATAAAGAATATTACCGATCCATATTTCCTTAACTATTTCAGGATTAAAAATAAAACTAATTGTAACAGGGCTGTTCCACCACCCTCCACATTGCGATCCATTAAGAACAGGAATAACATCCTGTGGTTCAAGTATATAATCATGTTTAGAATCTTCAACTATTCCCATCAACACCCACTCAGTTTGGTATCCTTCTTTTGAAGCGGTACAGTTCTTCATACAATAACAAATAGGAATGTTAGTAACATGATAATATCCTGATGAATCAGTATAGTCTTCCTCATATGTTCCATGAAAATGTACTCGAACTAAAGCACCTTCTATTGGATTCATAGAAGTATCATTTACATAACCTGATAAAGTGCCATCGTTATTTTTTTCTTTAGCATAAATCCTATAATTAAGCGTAGCAGATACATGAAAAACTAATAAGACCAATAGTAAACAAAAAATAATACCTAATATTTTTTTATTCAATGTATTCACACCCCCATATCATAAGGTTCATTTGCTGGTTGCCAGTCAAAACTAGGTATGGGGATAAAAAATATTGGAAAAACGCCAATTAATCTATCCAAAATTCCCCCAATAATTGCTGAAGGAAGAAAAAGAGTTATAACTGACCTAATTAGTTTTGGTCTATGATATGATCGACCCCAGTAATTTTCATCCCATGAATGTGCAAAAAATCTTTCCTTATCTTTTATAGTACCAACAATAAATACTATAGAATCAACATCAACTATTGCATTGCGAGCATTATTGTAAATATTGTTGTAATTAATATAATTAAGACTTGACGTACTAATTGCAACGCCATATACTTGATTATCAACAATATGATTTTGAAGTATTGTATTGTTACTTCCACCCAATACATATATTCCAACTTGACTATGATTAGAAATGATATTTTGAGCAATTTGATTACGACAATCATCAGTCATTAAAAAAACACCATGATATTCATTATTTGATATGATATTTCGTTTTATTACATTGTCATTTGAACTAATTAAATATATACCGGAAAAATAATTTTCAATTATGATATTTCCTTCTATAATATTATTATTTGAAAGGTTGTTTTCATGTCCTTTATATTTAACTTCTTCACTTAGTTGAATCCCCATCTTAGTATCTTTAATAATGTTATCAATGATTATATTATTATTTGAATGAACTTCAATGCCATTAGAATAATCAGGATAACTACCTGAACCAGTATTTCGAATAGTGAAACCTTTAATAGTTACCCCATCTGCTTTTATTAAGATTACATCAGAATCTTCTTTTTCATTTGCATCAATTATTGTAGTTTCTCTAGATTCACCTATTAGATTTATCGATTTATCAACAATCAAAGTTTCAAAATAAGGCGATGAATCGTTATACACAAAAACAGTATCTCCATCATTTGAATCATCTATTGCATCTTGAATAATCGTATAGTTTCCTGGGCCATGTCCGCCCACATATAATATCTTAATAAAAGAAAACTTATTCATTGCATTCTGATTCGTCAAATTTCCAGATATTGGTGTAAAAATAGGGATAAGCAGCATGCAAAAAATTACTAAAATTATTATTTTTTTCATCTATTTCTTTCCCCCTTCATTTTCTCATCAATGATTTAGTATTTAAATCTTTGTAACAGATTAACACTATACAATATAATCCTTTGTTTAAAAAGAATATTTTGTATTATAAAAATCTGTATATAAAGAATTAATACTCAATTTACTATTTTATAAAATCATTAGCAAATCCGATAATTGAAAAAAAGCAACCATATGAACTATGACCAAACCCAAATTCATAATAGTTACGACTAACATAACCAGTAAAATCACTAAGATAAATATTCCTTGGCAAAGATTCTTTTGTCAATATTTTAACTGAATTTAAATCAATGATTAAAAGACTATATCCAATACCACACATACCTGGAGAATTAGAAATAATTAAATTTGTATCCAATAAAGCTCTATAATTTCTACCAAATTGCCAAGTTTTATTTTCTAGATTCACTCCTTCAATATCGCCAATTCCTATTATAAATAATTTTTTATCTATGTTCTCTTTCTCCCTATAATTGGCTTTTGTAGCTGTTGAAAAGATTATTCCAATTAAAATTAATAAAATGATAATTGACATACTTTTTTTGTACATATTTACCCTTTTATGCGCTAATTATTTTGTGGGAATTATGTGGGAAGTATATTATTACATATATTTAATTTTTTTGCATTAGAATATAAAATAGGGTTATTTTTTTAAAAATTAAATTTCATTTATCTCTTTTGCAGGATTCCAATCAAAATACAACCAATTTAGTGTTATATATCCACCATATGGAACATCCATGTATACAAATGTAAATTCACCAGGTATACATTTTGGTAATATTCTAGTTCTTTCCCAAAAATTTTTATTAATTTTAGGCAATCTTCTTAAATTTAATTTATACATCTGAACAATATCTAATTCTAAATCTTTTTCATTGCCAATAAAATTATTTTGAGTAATATAATTGAATGATACATCTTCAAGAAACATCCCCCTTTTATTGTTCCTTATAGAATTTCTTGTAATACTATTATTTTCACTCTCATATTCAAGTTTAATTCCAATATAGTAGTTTAGTTCAATTATGTTTTCAGAAATAACATTATCAAAGCAATGCGAAAAAACTAATCCTATGCCATTATATCTTAGAAGATTTCCCGATATTTGATTAAAATCACAACCTGATAGATATATTCCGCGACAGTAATACTCACCCATTATATGTTTTGTACACCAATTATGAATAATCTTATTATTATTACTACGGTACAATACGATTCCATTATTTTTATTCTTATATAAAGAGTTAAAGGAAATATTATTATGGTTGCTATATGAAATGATCATACCTGATTTACTTTCAAAGACATAGTTATTTGTCACTAAACAATTACTACAATTGTAAAGATAGATACCTGTATATGTTTTTCTAATACTCAGGTTTTTAATTGTCATATTATTACAATTAAATAGTATTAATTGACCTACTTCATCTGTAATTATTTTATCTTTTTTATTTTCAAGATAGACAATTGGTTTAAAATTGACAGTATTATTTCCAATTAGATTTCCTCCAGTTGCTACACTTATTCCGTCATTAAAAAAAGAATTATTTTTTATAGTATTTCCACTAGAATATAATCTTAAACCGTTTTCATTGTTGATGAATTTATTATTAACAACTTGATTTTCACAAGATTGGTAAATATAGACACCAAAATAGTTGTTCAAAATTATATTATCTTTGATTATTGTATTATTTGCATTAATTATAATTCCACAATAACCTGAAGAAAAATCATCAGTTTGAATTGAAAACCCCGAGATAAAAACATTCATTGAATGTATTTTAATTACATCATCTCTGTTATTACCATTAATTATGGTTGTTTCTTTATTTTGTCCAATTAAATTGATCGATTTATTAACAACAATATTTTCATTATAAGGTGAAGAAATACTAAAAACAAAAATAGTGTCCCCATCCATTGAGTTATTTATTGCATCTTGCATCCTTGAATAATTTCCAGGTCCACAACCACCTACATACAATAAGTTTTCATTGTAAATTGAACTACAAGATTGCTCTTTTATTTCTATTGTTAAAGATGAAACATTAAAAATTAGCAGTAAAAAGCATATAATTCCCCCAACTATATATTTGATTTTCATTGTAACACCAAATATTGTATATTGCTAGCATTATACAAACATGAAAATTCCCTTTATAAATTTTTCTACTATTATTTATCAATAGAAAGATTTTCTTAAATTATGGTCTTGAATAACTTTATTAAATAGTATATGGCTCAGAAGCAGGATTCCAATCGAAATTTAACCATGGTAGAGTAAATGCTGTAATTGGTGTATCAACTCTATATCTTCCTCGAATTGACTTTGGTAGTATTCTAGGTCTGCCCCAATAATTACCTTCCCAACGATTGTTATCTGAACAAAAATACGCAGATTGCATGTTTGAAATAAAATTATTATTAGTAATTATATTATTTGTTGCCCCACCTTGAAAACAATCAATTATAATACCATTAACATTGTCAACAATATTATTATGATGTATTCGGTTAAATCCGCCCCAACCATAAGTACCAAATATTCTGATTCCCAAAACATTATTTCTTATTTCGTTATAGGAGAAATTCATGCCCCAACTATGCGAAATTTCAATCCCTACCTCGTTGTCTATAATTGTATTATCGTAAATTTCATCTTCAAATCGACCAGTAGGTAAGATATCCTTAGAACATGGTAGACTTTCGGGTTCTATAAAAATACCATAATTATTATCTGAAATATAATTTGAAAAAACTAAGTTATAATTTGAATCCTCAATTCTTAAACCAAACCAACTGTTATTGTTAATATTATTTTGAGCAATGGCATTATATTCTACACCTTGTTCTTGTTGAGTTAGATAAATTCCACAATTGTTATATGAAATTATATTGTCTCTAATGTCATTAAAGCTCGAGCGAATTTCTATACCTGCATCATTCCATTTGTTAATCCCGCAGAACATAATAGAAAATCCAATAATAGCTGATCCATGGCTGGTTTCTGAAATTACAATAACATCTGATTTTCCACCGCCACTTATAATAGTATTATATTTATCTTCACCAATAAGTCTAATAGACCTGTCAATAACAATATTTTCGTTATATGTACCATTAAATACATATACAATGTCCCCTTCATTTGAGGTATTTATTGCATCTTGAATTTTTGTATAATTTCCAGGACCATTACCACCCACATAAAATTTATGAACATCGCGATTTCCTAAAGATTTTTTTTCAAGAATTTTACCACTTGATGGGAAAATGCAGACACTTATCAATATAAAAAATACAACACCAGCTAAAAATTTTTTAATATATCCTTTCTTCATATTTTTCCTCCCATATTATTATATATAACCAAAAAGTCAAACAACAAATCTTTATTTGTATTTGCTATCAACATTTCAGTTTGCAGGCTCGCCTTTAACAAAAATATTAATATCGCCCATCCCAAATAAAGTTTTCGTTCATTTCCCCTAATTATATAAGAGGAAACCTCATCTATAGTTATCAAAAATTTTTTAACTTAGTTTTATAATGATTCATGTAATTTTTGATATAAAAATAATAATTATTTTTAGTAGATGCAAATAATTCTTTATTTTACTCACCAATGTAATTGGGTTTTTTAGAAGGCGACCAATCAAAATTTAACCAAGATGGGATAAATAATCCTAAACTTCCGATGATTGGATAAGGTATTGTTTGTGGTTTTTTCCAATAATTTTCATACCATTTGTTATGATGAGATAGAAGTATAAAATACGCATTCATACTATTGTTGTAAAAATTATTATGATGAAAATAATTTGAGTGGGATAAACCGTATAAAAAAATTCCGTACTTTTTTCCATGTGTGATATTGTTTTTATAAACGTCACAATTAGATGATAAATAAAATCCCATTGCCCAAAGAGAATTATTTACAAATAAATTTTTATAAATTCTTGCATTAGAAGAACTTACGAGTGTAAATCCATTATTGTTATCTATAAAAATATTTTTTGAAATTGTTAGATTTCTATTACCAAAATAAGGATGGATTCCATGACAATTACTAAAAAATATGTTTTTTGAAATATTTATATTATCAGTTTTATTTGAGTCTAAATTTATTCCAGCTCGAAAAGCATTTTGAATTTTTAAATTATTAATATTAACATTTGGAGAATATATATAAATACCATCAATTTCTTTATTTGCATCTATAATTGTACTTTCTTTGTTTTCTCCAATAAGATTAATAGATTTGTTTATAATTAGTATTTCAAAATATGTACCATTAAAAATAAAAACAGTATCTCCATCAGTTGTGTTATCTATTGCATCCTGTATTTTGGAATAATTATCTGGTCCACTACCACCTACATACAGTGTTTTACTTTCAAAAGATAAAATTGAACTCTTCAACAGATTAGATATAACAGGTTCCTCTGGTCGTGAATTATAATATTGACTTTTTGGATGCATCTTATAATCTGAGCCCTTCAAAATCGCATAGGCTGATAGTCCGGCCCCGTTGTATGCAACAAACTTGAAAACATCTGTCGGGTGTATCTCATCAATAGGATATGAACCAAATATAAATTCCGGTCCAGAATCAATTTGTGTGGATAATAGTTCATTATTGAAGTATAACTCAACTCTGTCTACTCCACTTTCATTATCATACACATTGCAGATAAAATCCACCACCAACTCATCTATAGTTTTCCATATTATCCATGTTACTGATATTTCAGGTGGTGTTGTATCATCTAATAATCTACCAGTCGATGGTATGCTCACTCCAATCAATAGAATGATTATCCCAACAACCAATAGTTTTTTCATCTAATCAATACCTCTAACAACCTCTGCAACAACGGGAATCTTTCTAATAAATTATTGAACCACCAAATATTGATAAAATGAGTCTTTGGAACGGTTATTTCTAATATCGCCCAATCACTTTCTGCACCAAAGACGTCAATTGCTTTAATTTTAAATAAAACATAAGTTCCCTTATCTAAAGGTATAGTTGCATTTATTGTAAAAACTTCACCTGAAGCATAATAACCAGTTACATCTTGGGTTCCATCACTCCAATTAATCAAGTAACAAATATCATCTCCTTCGGAATCTGTTGAATTGATTGTGTATGTATATACTCCTCCTTCCCCCTCCTTAAACCTCCTAGGACCTTCAATTAATGGAGTTTCAGGTGGTTGATTCCCAACTCTAACTATTTTTGTTTTACAGTCAGTTAAATTATTATTATCCGTAACCTGCAAGGTAACTGGATAATATCCTACTTCTTCAAACATATGTATAACTGTTGGACTAGCATAGTTCTCATCAAATACTCCATCATTATTCCAGTCCCATTCATAAAGAACTATGTTTCCATCATAATCATTGCTTTGTAAAGCATCGAAAAAAATTGGCGCCTCTGGGTCTGGATGTGATGGCATCCAGGTGAAATCAGCGATAGGAAATAAAGTATCTTCCCATGGTTCCATCAAAGGAAACTTGTCTTGATTATCCCCACCAGAGATATTATACGATGTATCACCAATTCCATCACCATTATTGTCTTCCCCCGTGTAGTCGTCCCAGTAGTTACCTCCAGATGGATATCCATTATCCCATTCGTTATTACATTCATCATAAGCATTCTGTGTATTGTTAAAGAAATTGTTGTGATGAATGGTGTTATCATTACTGGCATATTTATTATACGAACGTATACCTGTTGTATTACAACAGATTAGGTTGTTAGATATTATTGTATTATCAGTGGCACTCCCAAGATATATACCACTTACCCATTTAAGGTTCTTAATCGTATTACCAATTATGATATTTTCTTTAGATTTTCGGATTGTTATACCATGACCACTAGGTACTGAAATCATGGTATTATTCATAACTACGTTCTTATTAGATGAATATAACTCAATACATCCACTACCCCAGATGTTTGAGAATGTATTATCGATGATAGTATTGTTTGAAGATGATTGGATACTTATGGAATAACACCAATTGGTGTCTAAAAGAGTATTTCCTGTGATGGTGTTGTTCATGCAATTCTCTTTGAGTATTATATCATCAAGGTTATGCGAGAGATTGTTATTCTTAATAATGTTATGGCTAGATGAAATAAGGCAGATGCCCCAACCGTTATCAAAGATGATGTTTCCAATTATAGTGTTATTGTTACTGGAACCAAAGAGTTCTATTCCATTAGTTTCTCCATCGCCTTTTAAAATATTTTTTGAAACTTTATTATTACACGAACCAATTGATATAAGACCCCAGCCATAACGCTCAAACTTGCAATTTGTTATTATTGTAAACCCACTGATGTTTACAAAGTCAGCAGAAATATCTACAGCATAATAATCTTCACATTCGTTTATAATTTTAGTTTTATTCCTATCTTTACCTATCAAATTGATTGATTTATCAATGTCTACAGCCTCATTATAGGTCCCATTATACACAAACACTGTATCTCCATTAGACGAATTATCTATTGCTTCCTGTATTTTAGAATAATTCCCTGGTCCACTTCCACCAACATAGAGATTTTTATTATCCATTGATGTAGTTGAAAATTTACCAATACTAATACCAGTTGTAAGTACACTCAACCCAATAAACAAAATAATAACAGCAACTGCCAAACCTTTCCAAATTGGATTCATTTAATCCTCCCTATTAATTTTAATGAAGGATGGGGTATAAATATGTTATTAAATAGCAACTATAATAATAAAAAATAGAAAAACGATAATAAAATGTTATTTAGGTTTAAAAAATTTCAATCTTTTAAACATCTTCTCAGCCATCATATAGCCTAAACAAACCCAGCCAGGGTCTTCAACCAGTGCAACAAAAACAAATACTATCAGTGTATCTTTTGAATACGCACGAAGTCCTGTAATTAAACCAAAACCTTCAATAAAAGCCCAAACAACCATGGCGTATAAAAACATACGAATTGCTCTTTTATTTTTAGTATAAATTGCAATCAAAAGCACTGTAGCAGTGATTGCAAGAACAATTAGAAAATAAACGTAATTCACTTCTCTGGATACATCAGCAGAAGATAACAACCACTCAACTATTCCCGTGGTTTCACCTCCTCTTTGTATTCAGATAAATCAATAAAACCAATCCAATCTGCAAAAATTGCCATTACAATAAGACCTGGTCCACCTTCCGTAATTGCGTGATACAATAACTCAGCTGCAGATAAAAAACTATAGTGGCGCAGACCTGATGAAAACAATACTACTTCCCATGCAAGACCTATAAGAGCTGCACTTAACCAAAGTAACATTGAAAATCTAAACAATCGGTATCTTTTTGCCAAATAAACTGAAAAAATAGTAAATCCTAGCATAAATAAGTAAAAGATTTGTGTAGTGAAATGCCTTGAAACAACGATTTCTTCTAGCAGTATTTGGCTAATATCCATTGTTATTCACCGTAATTTTATTTTTTTGAATATTTATCTAGATGTATTAATATATATCGGCTTGACCTTAAATAACGAGGTCAAGAAATAATTATTCATTTTTTACACTTGCGGTTGTAACAATTTACCATATAAAATTCCATTAAATATTATGTACCAAGTTGATGGAAGTAAAATTAAAAATAAGGTAATACCCAAACCAAGGATTGGATATAAAGCAATTAGAAGCATGAAATATGAAGCCATTTCATGCAAGCTAAATAACTTTTTCAGTCTAGAACGATCATAATTAAATGTCTTTAAAAATTCATACATTGAAATAAAAAGGATCAGGATCAATAATATTAATAAAAACAACTGACCTAGAGTTTTATTTGTCCAGGAAAAATTTCCTTGCTCAATAATTAACCAAAAAATCAAACCTAGAAAAATTATTCTAATTATAGCTGCAAAAGCAATAAAAGATTTTGTGACAAATAATTTATTATTTTTTACTTTAACACTCAAACGAGTTGCTGTTGTTTTTGCCCCAGCAATTGAATCATGATAAACATCTTTCAGACCACCTTCGACTGCATTGTTAAAAACAATATGGAAAAAATAAATCAAACACACTAAATACGTAACTGTTGTAAAATTACTAGTTATAGTACTTACACCTGATAAACATATAAAAAAGAATCCTGCACCAAGAACAAAATCTGAACCAATTAGTTGTTTACCGAACACATCATAAATTCCACCAAGTAAAATTGCAAGTAACAAAAATACAATAGGCAAAATTGTTGGAAAGAAAATAATTGTTAGAATACAAGCAGCAATACATGAAAAAATAAAAATAAATTTTGCATGTCCTTGAGGTATGTTTCCACTAACTAATGGTTTTTTATGTAGATCTGAAGATTTCTTATCCACTTCAATGTCAATAAACTCATTTAAAACAAATCCATAAACATGATATAATATACCAATAACAAGCAAAACAAATAGAGGAATAATTTCACGTTGTCCAGCAATCAATCCACCAATAATTGGTGCTGAAGCTGTTGTTGCAGAAGTCTGAAATCTTAATAATCGCAAATATTCAAGTATACTACCGCTCATTCTTACCCATATACAATAAATACTTTGTTATAAATCAATGTGTTTTATTTAAATATACTCCTTAAAAAATCATTAACTATATTAATAGTAAATAAAAAACTGATATAATTACTAAAAATTTTATTTATCTGCAAGATCCTTTTTTCTTAATAAAACCTCTGTGTGAGGATAAGCAAATTCAACGTCCTTGTTTAATCTAAATTGACGCCATATCTCTCTTGTGATATTGGTTGTTATCGAGTTTCTTTTAGTTGCAATTGTAAAATATCTGACTTTTATATCTATTCCAGAATCTTTAAACTTTAATCTAGTGTGTGGTTCTCTAGAAAGTCTCTTTGGGAATTTTTCCCAATACGTTTTCATTATCTTCTTTACAGATTTATTTATTATTTTCTCAGCTTGTTCTAAATCACTTTCATAGGTAATTGCTGTAACAACTTCATCCAAGATATAATCATCCTGTTGAGTGTAATTTATTACTTCTTGCTCAAAAATGATTGAATTTGGAATCATTACAGTTCTTCCAGAACTTTCTTCCCCGTCAATTGTTCCACCAACTTCATTAAGGATGATATGGGTTAAAGTTATATTTTTTATATCTCCCTTTATGTTTAAAATAATCACTCGATCTCCTATATGAATTGGACGCCTTGTAACCAAAATTATCCAGGCAACTACACCACTTATGGGTTTTTGCAGGGCCCAACCTAAGGCAACAGTAATCAATCCTGCAATAAAACCTACATCTCCCCACTGACCATAATAAACAGATAATGCAATTACAAGCAGAAAAATTATAAATAAAAATCTCAACAGACTAACAAACACAGTTACATTTGATTTTTGTTGCTTGGTCTTAACTTTCTTTAACAATCGCCGTTCTATTAATTTAAGTATTATTGAAAAAATTACAAATAGTATAACCAGTACCGATATAACTTGAAGGACATTTAGGTAAGGAGTCAATGGATCGATGAGGCTATTGAAATCAAATGCCATGAATTAGTTAAACTAATCTTTTCTACTTAAATATAACTTATGCATTAAATATGAAATTATATCTCCGGAATTAGTTTTCCATAAATTACTATTAAAAAAATACCTAACCAAACTATAGGTAGAAATATTAACACAACAGTTGCTAAAAATCCAATTAAACCGTAAAGTAAGAAGGGAATAACCATAAATGCAAACATCTCATGGAAACCAATAAATCTCATTATTTTTACTCTATCAAACTTCTTAATTGTTAAAAATCTTATATAAAAACCTAACGCAACTACTATTAATATAATAACTAAATACAATTGCCAAATTTCAAAGGAGATTAGGTTCAAGTAAAATGGTAAGATTGTTAATCCAATATGTATTGTTTTTAAGATAAGCACATATGTTAGATAGCTTGGAGAGACGTGAAATCTACCATCTTTAACTGTTACTCCCATTCTTAACGGTGTACTTTTGCCACCTTTTATGAAATCATGATCTACATCCTTTAAACTGGCTGTAACATTGTTTATTAACATCTGAATTAAAGCAAGTAGTGCAATAATTAATACAAAGATGGTTATTTGATTTGTAACTGAAAACGCTCCATATATAGCAGTAAAAAAAAGCATTAAAGAAATAAAATAGTCAGCATGAGGGACTTTTTTTCCAAAATAATCATATAATCCGCCAAAAATAAAAGCTAGTGCCGATATTAAAATTAGAGTAGGCGCTTGATTGTAAAAAAATACAAAACTTAAGATTATAACCAATACAATCGAGCAATAAACAAGTAATTTTGCATTTTTTATAGAAATTGAACCATCAACCAATGGTTTGCTTTTCAAACTATCAGAAGTTTTATCGATTTCAACATCACGAACTTCGTTTAGAACAAATAGATAAATGTGAAAAATAATGCCTATTAAAAATAATTCAATATAATGGAATATTGACAGTTTTACATCTAAGGCTGCAGCTGTACAAATTGGTGCAAGCCCAGTTAAAACTGAAGAATGTAATCTTGCCAATTTAAGATATAATCTTATTTTTTTGCAAATCATTTTATTCCATTATATCAGTAAGCTGTTTTGGATGAATTAATTAATTTAAATAAAAAATTATCCCTATAATAAAATTAACTTGTGAAAAAGTTGTTAATTTTTAAAAAATATTTCTATTTAGATAATATTATTAACATAGAATTGATATAATCTTTTGAGTTGGAAAAATGAAGAAAGAATCTAGAAGAAAATTAATTGTTTTAATTATATTTACAATTTTTATTGCAAATGGTTTCAACTTCGTTATTGGCAAGCCTAATTCAATCAATTATAAAACACTAACTGAATTTAATTTTAATGATGAAAGCAATCGGTTAATAACATCCACAAATGATGTTATTTTTCAAAAATTAATTTTAGGATTTATGAAATTGGCAAATTTTCCTGCAATATCTGCTGCAGTTGTTAAAGAAGATGAGTTTTTATGGGCAGATGGATTTGGTCGGTGTGATATTGAAAATCAAAAAGATTCCACTGAAAATTCAATATATCTTGTAGCTTCTATATCAAAGACTTTTACAGCTACTGCCATTATGCAGTTATGCGAGAAAGGTTTATTTGAATTAGACGATGATGTAAATGATTATCTGCCATTTAATTTAAGAAATCCAAATCATCCTGAGGAACCAATAACCTTTAGAATGTTACTTGCCCATCAATCAAGTATTGCAACAGATCTTCCAAACTTTATTACAATTGCTATGCCCGGAGGTCTTGAGATTTTAGGATATCCACATCCATTTCTTGAAGATTATCTATTACCTAGTGGAATTTATTATAGACCTCAAGTTTGGAACGATTATCCACCTGGTGAAAACATGTATTATGCAAATATGGGATATGCACTTTTAGGATACCTAGTAGAAATTTTATCAAATACATCTTTTGAAGAATATTGCAGACAGAATATTTTTGACCCATTAAATATGCATAACACTAGCTTTAAGCTATCAAATCTAAATACAACTAATTTAGCTGTGCCTTATGATTACCAATTGGGAAACTTCTATCCTTATATTCACTACAATATACTTGATTATCCTGCAGGAGGATTAAGAACCACTGTTGCAGATTTATCATATTATCTAATAGCTTTCATTAACGGTGGAAAAAATGGGGATACTAGAATATTGGAAGAAAACTCTGTTGAGGAGATGCACAAAATTCATTATCCAAGTGATACGTATAATTTTCAGTATGGACTTGGATTTCAGATTTGGGAGAAACCAAATGATACAATAATTGGTCATACTGGTGGATTATTTGGAGTTGCTACAAAAATGATTTTTAGAAAATCTGATAAAACAGGTATTATATTTTTTGCAAATAGAGACCTAATAAATTATAGGGAAATATTTGCCTTTTCAATGATTGAACAATTGTTATTTTGGAAAGCAGCTGGTTTTAGCAGTGATTTTTTCACAGAATACAACTTTAATAACGCAATTAACTCTAACAAACACTTATTAAAAAATAAAAATATCCAAGATAATTTTTTAATTAGTTCTATATAGCACTCTTTAAAAATTTGTGATTTCTAACATATTTTTTTATTGAGATTCTATATTTTTTTAAAATCGATATATTCTATTTTGGACATATCACAAATTGGGCAATAGTACTCCAATACATAAAGGGAGTTTAATTTCCGTAAAGGAATCTTTTTCATTTCATGTTTACATACTTTACAGTAATTCAAAAAAAAATGCCCCCAATTATTATTAGAAGGAACAAATATATAAATTTTTCCATATAATTATCGATATTTTGCCAATTTTAATAGATAAAAACTCTTAAAATTTCAATTAATAAATTTTTTGATTTTATCAATTAACCATAAATTTATCATATAAATGTGTGATTCCGGTTTAATCCAGCTAATGAATTAAATAAAATTATTGCAGAATATGTGGAAAAAAAGTGATAAAATATGGGAAAAACTATCATACAAAAAATTTTTGAAAATCATTCAACAGATGAAGCAATTGTCGGTCAGATAATTGATGTTAAAATCGATACTCGAGTTGCACGAGATTTTGGTGGTGCAAATGTTGTAAATAATCTTGAAAGTCACAACCTAACTATCGATGATTCAAAAAAAACTTTTTTTACCTTTGACTGCAATCCTGGAGGATGTGATCAAAAATATGCTGCAAATCAACATATTTGCAGAATATTTGCAAGAAAAAATAAAATTAAAGTCTTTGATATCAATCAAGGAATTGGCACTCACATAGCAATTGATGAGGGATTAATCAAACCTGGTGGAACATTTGTCTCAACTGATTCACATGCAAATATTATGGGAGCAATAGGTGCTTTTGGTCAAGGAATGGGCGATGTTGATATTGCTAGTGTTTTTGCATTTGGAAAAGTTTGGTTTAAAGTACCTCCAACTGTAAAAATCATTTTGCATGGAATGCCCTCTTCAAATGCATCATCAAAAGACATTGTGTTGAAAATGGCACAGGGTCTTGGTGCAAATGGTCTTCTTGGATATGTTGCAGAAATATATGGAGAATATGTTGATACATTATCACTGGATGAAAGAATAACAATTTCTTCAATGGCAACAGAGATGGGTGGAATAAGTATACTATTTCCCACAAACAAAGCAGTGCTTGATTTTTATAACAATAATTTTGATTCTGAAGCAAAACCAGTTTTTGCTGATAAGGACGCAGAGTATATAAAAATAATTGATATAGATATTTCCGGAATTGAACCCCAGATTTCACGTCCAGGTCATCCAGAGGATGTGATAGATGTTAAAGAGATATTCAATACAAAGATAGATTCAGGATTTATTGGGTCTTGTACTAATGGTAGATTTGAGGATTTAAAAATTGTTGCACATATACTTGAAAATAGAAAAATTGCACCAGGACGTGTTTTAAAAATTGTACCATCAACAGATAAGATTTGGAAAAGATGCCTCGATGAAGGTTTTATTAAAATATTCAAGGATGCAGGTGCTTTAATTGGTTCAGCCGGTTGTGCCGGATGTGCAGCTGGTCAGATTGGTCAAACAGGGCGCGGAGAAGTTTCTGTTTCATCAGGTAATAGAAATTTTGTTGGAAAACAGGGTAAAGGAGATATTTTTCTAGCCTCGCCCGCAACAGTTGCCGCTTCACTTATTGCCGGGTTCATAACAACAAATGATTTAATTCCTGAAAAATCAGTATCAATAAAAATTCCTTCAGAAAGTAAGAAATCTGCTAAAGAAAAAGTTAAGGTCTTAGAATCACCATTAACAGTTGAGGGTAGAGCTTGGGTAATTGATAAGGACAATATTGATACAGATATGATTTTTCATAATAGATATCTTTCAATTACTAATATTGATGAAATGGGTCAATATACATTTGATAATCTAAAAGGTTACGAAAATTTTTCAAAGCAGGTTAAAAATGGAGATATAATTATAACAGGAAAAAATTTTGGTTGTGGAAGTTCACGTCAGCAAGCAGTTGATTGTTTTAAATCATTGGGTATTAGTGTAATAATTGCAGAATCCTTTGGAGCAATATATGAAAGAAACGCAATAAACAATGCAATGCCCATTATGACTGTTGAAAATATAACCAAAAAAATTGATGACAAAGACATTATTAAAGTTGATTTTACCTCTGGGAAAATTATAAATGAAACCCAAAATAAAATAATATCTGCAAAATCATTTTCTGAGGTTCAATTATCAATCTATAAAAAGGGAGGCTTATTGGAGGCATAGTTAATTATGAACAATACATTTGTTGAAAAAATATTTGCAAAATATTCAGGTGAGAAAGATGTAGAACCCGGTCAGATAGTAACCGTTAAACCCGACCATATACTCACTCACGATAATACCGCAGCAATAATACAAAAAATTACTCCAGAATTAGAAAAATATGGTATATTCAATCCTGATCTACCTGTTATTGCCTTAGATCATGTAATTCCTGCTGCTTCTGAAAAAACTGCTACTAATCATAAAATTATTAGAAAATTTGTAAAAAAATTTAAAATAAAGAATTTTTTTGATGTTGGTTATGGTATCTGCCATCAAATAATGGTTGAAAGTGGGTTAGCTCTACCGGGAAAACTAATTCTTGGTAGTGATTCCCACACTTGTTCATATGGGGCAGTTGGAGCTTTTTCTTCAGGAATTGATAGAACAGAGGCAGCGGCACTAATGCTTACCGGGGAGACCTGGTTGAAAGTTCCCTTAAGTATAAAAATGACCTTAAACAATAAGCTAGAACCAGGAGTTAGTGCAAAAGATGTTGTTCTTCATATAATTGGTGATATTTCTGCATCAGGAGCTAATTATTGCTCAGTTGAATTTCATGGTGATGTAAATCAATTATCGGTGGAAGAAAGATTTACTATTTCAAATATGGGAGTTGAGATGGGTACTAAAAATGCAGTTTTCCCTGCCGATGAAGTAACTTCAAAATATCTTAAATCAATAGGTGTTGAGCCATCAAGATACGATAGTATACATCCTGATAAAGAAGCCAACTATAATTGGGAATTGGAGTATGATTTATCTCAAATTGAGCCAGTCGTTGCCTTACCTCACAGTGTTGATAATGTAAAGTGTGTCACCGATGTAGAAGGCTTAGATATTCAACAATGTTTAATTGGTACATGTACAAATGGAAGAATTTCTGATTTGGAAATAGCTGCAAGGATCTTGAAAAATAAAAAAATCCATCCAGATATAAGATTACTAATTCTTCCTTCTTCAAGAGCAGTTTATCTAGATGCATTAAATCAAGGTTACATCGATGTATTTTTAAATTCAGGAGCAATTGTTTTGCCTCCAGGATGTGGACCATGCCTTGGAGCCCATCAAGGTGTTTTAGCCCCAAAAGAACGATGCTTAAGTACTGCAAATAGAAATTTTAAGGGAAGAATGGGATGCAAAGAGGCTGAAATTTATCTCGCAAGTCCCGCGACTGTTGCAGTTTCAGCAATTAATGGAAAAATTACTGATCCCCGAAAGGAGGTTAATTAAATGAAAGTTTGGAAGTATGGCGATAACATCAATACCGACATGTTATTTCCAGGCAAATATGTATATACTTGTAATACAGCAGAAGAAATTAAGCCTCATTTGCTAGAAGATTTAGATCCTATGTTTGCAAAAAATGTTATGCAAGGAGACATAATTTTTGCAGGAAAAAATTTTGGATGCGGTAGCTCTAGAGAACAACCTGTATTAGGTTTAAAAGCAGTAGGAATCACCGCAGTTGTTGCTGAAAGTTTTGCTAGGATTTTTTATAGATCTTCAATTAATCAGGGTTTGTTACTTATAGAGTGTCCAGAGGCAGTAAAAAAATATTCTGAAGGAGATGATGTTACTTTAGACATTAAAAACGGAAAAATATATATTGATAAAAACATGTTTTCATTCCCAAAACTACCAAAAGAAATACTTGCAATTCGCGATGCGGGTGGATTATTACCATATACAAGAAAAAAATTGCAGCAAAAATAATTATTTTAAAAATCAATTAAATCAAAATGCGGATCTACATCCATGTAAAATAAAGAAATAATATGTTTCCAAGGAAATCCTACACCTGATGATGAAAATTCCCATTCACCAGTCTTATTTCCATAATATTGAAAACTTGCAAGTTTTCCGGTATTTTTATTATATTTTCTCCCATCAGGGTCTTTCACCTCGATATAACCTTTGAGATGACCCGTGCTAGAAAGTCTAATAATTGAACCGTTTTTAGTAATAATTTTTTTTGAAATATCTTTTGCATAGCTAAATCCATGAGAAAAGATTTTTATTCCAAAATAAAAACCCGAAAAATCATTATGTAACGGAGTTAAATATCCCATATTTGAACTCCTGTCTAATTTAATTACTTCAAAACACTTATTTTCAGTTTTTAATGATACATACAAAGATTCATCTAAAGTGCGATGTAATACACCAACAGTTAAAAACCATTCAGTTCCAGCTTTAACTTCCACATTTCCTTTAATACTATCAATATTTCCAACTGGTAGGATTTTAAATAGTAATTTTCCAATACTTAAATGAATTCTATTAAAATTAATATCAAAAATAATACCTGAAGGAATTATACTATGACCGATTATAGGAGCTTCATAAAATTTTCCGTCTATCTTTCTTCTCATTACGCCTTTTTTGCCATCTGTAAATACAATAAAATAATAAAGTGGATGTAAATCTTTTACTCTGAATTTTAAAAAATATTCATAATCAACAGTTGTATTTTCATAAAATTTTATCTTATATTGAACAAATTCTTTATCTAATTGAAGACTTTTTTGTGAAAAATTATAATTTGAAATAAAATCAATTTTTTCTTTAATATCAACTGTGTCATCTAATTCAATACAATCTTCATTATGATTATCATTTGTAATAATTAAGGGAATAATACAAATAACTGCAAGTCCTAAAGATATTAATTTTAATCCATCTTTCATAATTAAATAATGAAGAAAGGAAGATTTTGTTTAATTTTTTTACTTTTATACAACACTAGCCCCACAGTAAAACATCGAATAACCTATCATCAATGCAAATATCATGTAACTAATTACAGGTATTTCACCAAGAAGAATTCCTAAATAGTTGATGTTAAAGGCCATCTGAGGCCCATGAGCAGCAGTCCAACCTGTAACACCTATAGTATAAGTTATTGCTGTCGCATCCGTGGAAAAATAAGTTAGTAGAATGTCAAATCCGATAGTTGGGAAAATCGAGTGTGTTCCCAATACAAAACCTTGACACCTTTTTGCTTCTGCTAAAATACCACATCCTCCGTTGAAAAACATTGGGGCCCATAGTCCATTCCACCATCCAGTTGATTGTATTTTTCCTCCCTTTTTTTCTCTTCCATCAATTATTTTTTGACGTATTTCTTTATATAAGATTTCAAGATCGTTTACTGATTTATCTGTTAATCCATGATCTACAATTGTTGTAAAAAATGGTTTTACATTATCAAATGCTAAATCTACCTCCTCTTGTGTAGATTCTGGATCATATATAACAATAAAGTCTTCGAATAAAGATTTTCCCAAATCTATAATATTATTATATTCCTCTCTAGTTAGCTCAATAATCTTTTTTTCACTTGCTCTATCAGCACCAATAACAAAACAAGCTGTGGTTATTGTATCATTTTGAATTGGATTTTGAACATTTGAGTTATTTGAACAATTTAAAGCTTGAGTTATAGGTTGTAAGGCAAAAAGAACTGTAGTTAACACTATCAATATCTTAATTCCTTTCCTCATCTTTTCACACCTCCTCCATCTGTTAATACTTGATGAAAAGACATCGATGACATGTCTTTTCATAACAAATTATTTTATAAAATTGAATAATTAAATCATTTAAAATAATTTCCCATTTTATATATATAAAAGAGCTTACAAAAATATATATTTTTAATAATAAAGTATAAATGTATTATAATTTAAGTAATTTTTTAATATTTTATTATATAAATTAAATATATTTTTATTAAATATTAATAAAAATTGGTTATTGATCTTCATATATCTTTAGAGTTTCGAAGAATTCAGGTTTAAAATAGTATCCAAACTCTGTTTTTTCAATCAAGCCCTTTTTTATACAAAATTCAAAAATATCCTCAACTGTTTCAGGAAGATCCTCCTTTAAGTTTTTATGTTTAATTTTTTTAATTTTATTTTTCATTTTTCCATCATCTCCAAACTATTGTTGTTATTATCGTGATAGTTGTTGTCAATATATATTTATAAACTTAATGTGAAAAAAGAACAAATTGTCAAAATTACTAAATAGAATAATAGTTAGATTTTGTTTAAATTATATCAAGAATTTCACTAATTAAGAATTTATAGATAAATTGTGTTTGAAAGGAAAAGTTTTTAAGTAACTATTGTTATCATTTAGTTATCGGTGAAATGATAAATGGGCAAAACAAGTAAAAAACAAATGGATAGAGATGAGAGAAAAGTACTAATGCTACTTGAAAAAAACGCAAAAGATAGTATTGATAATATTGCTAAAAAATGTGGTTTTTCACGTCAAAAGGTTTGGAGAATCATTAAGAGATTAGAAAAAAGTAAGACTATTTGGGGATATACAGCCATTACCGATACCGAACATTTGGATCTTCAGAATTATGTTATTTTGATAAACAAAACTAGCGAACCTGTTGAAAAATTAGTGGATTTAATACTTTCTAGAGAAGTAGAGAAAAAAGCAAAAGATATGAAAATTAGTATTTCTCAAAGTGAATATCTTCATGGTGTATACGATTGGTTAATATGTTTTTCAGCAACTGATATAAAACATGCAAAAAGATTCTGTGAATTGCTAAATTCTGCTTATCAAAAACATATTAAAAATTTGATATTAATTGAGAGAATCTTTTCTATTAAGAAATTCGGTGTTGAAAATCCAAATATGAAGAGATTAAAAGAATTTACTTAAAAAATGTAAAATGTATTTTTAAAAATTTTTATGGTGAATCTGTAACAATTAATTCTTTAACGGCATTTCCGTCGGTCCAATTTCCCATAAACCTCTGTTCAGGAGTATTGCCAAAGCAAAATTCTTCATTAAAACCATAAAAAGCATAATCTGTTAAAGCATCGAATAATTTCCAGTTTGAATAAAAGTCCATAGCATCAATCTTTAACATAGAATTGTTTATCTCACAGGTTGGGGCCATATGATCAGAAGATATTATAGGATAACCGTAGTCATCTGTGGTCTGAATAATAAAATCCTTTTGAGTAAATGATATTTTAGTTGAATTATAAAATATAATTTTTCCTGAACCGTTTCCTACGACAGTGTCATCTTCCCCGACTATTACGATCATTAAAGTGGTGTTTGATATTTCACTAAAATCTGCTTTTTCATCAAAAGCTATTGCCGGTTGAACAGGCATAATTGCTTTTGGTATTGGTAGATTTTCTTCTAATGCTCGTGCAGCCATATTAGCTGTAATCCCACCACCTAAAGAGTGTCCAGTAATTGCAAATTTATCTAAATCAGGATTTACATGATCTCCATTTTGAAGTTCAACTATGGCATTTTTAACTGCATTGATTGCATTTTCACTGAAGGATCTAAATCCAATTACTATGCCACGTTGATATCTTGGAAAAACAACTATGTTTCCTCTTTTTACTATATGTTCTATCCATGCATTATAGAATCTGGGGTATAAACCTGACCATCCATGATTGAAGACAATAAGTGGCGCTATTTCAGGAGTTGGTTCTGCAGGTTCAAATATCCAATATTGATTTTCTCCTCTTCCATATCTACTTTTTACAACTTTGTTATGCGAATAATTTGATCCACCTGGTCCATCAAGCGGTTGGGTTGGAGGTAATGGAACCTCATGGCCAAAAGAGAACCAATCTAAAATATCCTCATTGAAAGTTGATTGCCAAATATGCACACCAACTGAATTTAATAATAATATTGACTTAACTCCCGCATCTTGTAGATCTGAGTAATAATGTTTTGCGGCTTTAACCGGTACAATACGGTCTTTATTACCATGTATAATTAATGTAGGTGGATGATTTTCAGATATATTAATATCTGAGCTAATATCAAACTCGTGGTGTAAACCTTCAATATTAAATATATCGGCGTTTCCTCCTGAATGTACCGCTATTGCTTTGAATTCTTTATAAAAATATTGACCTATTCTACTAGTCATAAATGCACCTGATGAAAAACCAATGCAAAATAATCTTGATGAATTTATTGACAGTGAGGAATTTGTTAACCAATCCAATATGTCTTTAATAAACGGTAAATCTTTTGATTGATTGAAATCAGATGTCGGAGAGTCCCAAGCTTTTGGACCAACCTTTAAAGGTCGAATTGAGTCAGGGGCTATTATAAAAAATCCTTTACTTAATGCATCTTCAACAAAATTTGTTTGACGTTTTCCCCAGATAAAACTTCCTTTTATTCCTCCCTTACCGTCTTTAAACCAAGTTTCTGCATATTGTGTAGCACCATGTAAAACAAATAAAACTGGATAACCGCCCTCAGGTGCAGGCAATTCAGGAGATATCCACAAGAACCGTCTTCCATTAATTATTTCTTCAGTTGGATCTAAACTCATTTTCTTAAAGTTGCAATTCAATTTAAAAAGTTCATTTGAAGCAGCAATAGATGGTGTAATTAATAAAATAATTAATATTAGAACAAGTTGTTTTTTAAACATATTTTTAGCCCCCTTTTTATATACGTAAAGATAGATATAAAGATGACTGTTAAATAAGTAATCCTTGGATGGGGAAGCGTGGAGGTGGTGGTGAGGAGAGATGGGAAAAAGGGGTAACTCCCCCATCCATAAATATATTATTTTATTAAGTATATAAATATTATCATATTTAATATATAAAATAAATTAATAAATTTTTATCCTACAAAAATCAATAAATAAATTCTAAGAAAAAAATATTACAACAGGAAGGGAAGAGGGGGATAAAATATGAAGAAACTAGAATCGTAAAAAACTTATTTTATTCCCTTCCTAGTCAATTAATAAATTTGAATATAATTTAAGTATGTTTTTCGCAGATAGATATGCATTTGAATATGCAACCTAAATTATTAAGACATTAGAAATCCGCGAATATTTAAACTAAAATTTCATTATTTTACATAAAAAATATACGAAAATCCGGTTATTTCATCATTATTATCTTTAATAATATTGATTGATAGGTTCACATTTTGCATCTCATTGTCCAATTTATTTATTTTTACTTCAATATTTGAAATAGGTTGACAATTATGATAAAGTGATGCTTGTATCTTATCCCAATCTTCATTTGCAAAAAAATCTTTAATGTTTTTTCCAAACAAATGGTCGTAATTCATTTTTAGAATATTTTCAGATAATTTATTCCAAGATTCAATTTTTCCATTTTCATTCACTTGAATTATTGCAAATATTGAATTTTCAAATATTGAATGATATTTCTGCTGTAATCTTATTAAATTTTCTTCTAAAAATTTTTGATCTGTTATATCCCTTGAAATTCCCATAGTTCCAATTATTTCTCCCTCAGGACTGTATCTAGGTACCTTTGTAACAGATATCCATCTATCTGTTCCATCATAATGTGTGATTTTTTCAATCTTATTAATAATTGGCTGACCAGATTGCAAAATAGTATTATCATCCTCAACTATGCATTTTGCTTGTTCTTCAGGTAAAAAATCAAAATCTGTTTTATTGATCATATCATCTTTTGTAACATTTGAATGCTCTGCTTTTGCATTATTTACTAAGATAAATCTATTTAGTTCATCCTTAAAGTAAATAGAGTCAGGAATAGTATTCATAAGGGTTTTCAATAGTTCATGCTCTAATACAACATTTTTTTCTATTTTGCTTCTCTCCGTTATGTCTCTTATAATAATTATAAAATTATCAATTTCATTTTCTTTTTTAACTAAGAAAAAAGAGCTAACCTCAACATCATATAAATCACCATTTTTATTTGTTATTTGAGCGGTATAATATTGGGCTTTTTTATCAGACATTAATTGTTCAAATTGATAGACAACAGATGGAAGGGATTTTGTTGTAAATATATTGCAATTAAACAAATTATTGCCAATTATATCATCTTTCTTACAGTCAATTATTTCGCAAAGCTTGGTGTTAACGTCTTTAATTTCCCCTCTTGCATCCAACATTAAAATTCCATCTGTTGAATATTGAAAAAGTCCATGATATTTTTTTTCACTTTCTAATAGCCTCTCTTCTGCTGTTTTTCTCTCTGTTATATCCCATATCAGTACAAACATAACAGGTTTGTCTTCCATATTGAATAGTGATACACTTATTTCAACAGGTAATTTAGTTCCGTCCTTGCAAATTGATAGAGTTTCAATATTAGTTCCACCACATGCAGAAATATCTTCTTTAAATTTTAACCAATCAAAATCTAGGGTAAAAAAATTTTTTAAGGTTAAACATAACATCTCATTTACTCTATAACCAAAGAAATCACAAGCTCTTTGGTTTGCTTCCAGTATTTCACCTTCAAGTGTTGTTAAAAAAACGGCAGCATTTATGTGTTCAAATAATGTTTTGTATCTCTTTTCTGAATTGTCCATTTTATTTTTAAAAGTCTTATTTTCCACACAACTACCTAAATCTTGAATCATAAATCATCACTAGATTACATCCCACGTGACAAATGACACAATATAAATGCATTATTGATATTAGAAATTTATGTAAAAATCTTTGTGAATAATAAACGAAAAATTGGAAATAATCGTATAATAAATTATTTATATCATACACTCAGAGATAAAAAATATGAAAACATATGTTGAGATTATGCATAATGCTGATGTTGCAAAAGCATCTAAAATATTTGAAATACTAACAGATCTTGGACTTCAACCGTCTTTCGGTCAAACTGATTTTGTTTATTGTTGGAAGAAAAATGTCACACTCCCAGAAATTTTAAGATTTTTAGATAAAGTTTTGTTAAAATTGAAGGGAACTGGAGCAATTATTAAATTCAGTACAATAAATTAAATATTTACAAAATGACCAATAAATCAATCTGTATGATTATTAATAAGGAAGGAAGGGAATAGTTATAGAGGGATAAATATGAGTCAGGAAGCAATGAAGAAACCCCTTCCTCCATTCCAACAATAAATTATATGAATATGTATTATTTAAACATTTCTCTTAAAAATTTCTTATATGTAACATTTATATCATTATTTAAGCCTGTTTAATAGACAAAAAGTTAAAAATTAATTAGATTAATATTTAGTTACATGTATTGAATTTGCCCTACAAAAACAGAAAACAGGTTGGGGGGAGCTTAAGTTGAACATTAATGACTTTCCAAACCAATAAAAAACACCTCGCGCTCTAAACAATCTAACCGATACATTTTCATTATCTAAATAAAAAGCATTTGAGTTTGGCTTTAAAACAATGACATTTAATGATTCTCCTTCTTTATTTGCTATTATATCAAAATTTCTTTTAATTAATGGAATGTATAAACCTAATCTCCACCATAAACTTCCAGCTAGAACATAACTACTTTTGCCAAATATTATTACTAATGAATTATTATGATAATCGGTTTCAGCATTAACCAACTGGGTTGATACAAGAAATAGCATTAAAAATAATAATAAGGCAATTCCTTTCCTAAGAAGATTTTCTCTCATTTTTCCTCCCATTATATTCTAATAAGTATCTTGTATTTAAATCTTATTTATGAAATAACAAGAATTATTTAAGTTTTAAATAAATAAAGATTAAAACAAAATAATTTTTCTATATGTAATTAACTCCTTGTATTTTAACCAATTTTAGATCCTGCTTGTCATCAATTTGAAATATATTTTTATTTTTAAAGAACTGATTAACCAACCACATGTTTGTTTGAGCATGCATACTTAATTCTCTAATGATACATTTAGAACGATTTTCTGCAAGAACCATGTATGGTAAGATTTGATCAAAGGTATAACTATCTAAAGTCGCTTTCTTTTTTATATCTTTGATTAATTGGTGAGCTGCATTTTCACCTACTCTTTCTGCTGATAACCCCTTTTCTCCAAGTAGAGTTGATCCTAATACAGTTTTATCTGATTTGCACCAAAGAGTTATTCCAGTACCCGGTGAAAAAGAATTTTCAGTCTTAACCTGTATATAAGAACGAATGTTATTTTTAACAGCTACTTTTAATGCAGAATGTTTCATTCTTCTACTTATATGCTCAGGTAGATTTGAAGTGTGAACAATCCCTTCTATTTTTGAATAATATGGATTCTCTAGTTTTAAAGATTTTAATTTTTTAACTGGATATATCTTAATTTTCGCCTCGCCTCCGCCCTTTGGGTAATATCCACGTTTTAATAATTCTGATTCAACTTTCACACCCATCTTTTCAATAATTGGAAGAAAAACCTGGGCAAAATAGTCCCATGTAGGAGCCCATTTAACATCAGTTCCCCCAATTATTTTAATTGTAATGGGTTTTGGAGATTTTAAACAAGCAAGTATACAAGCTTGAAAAATTAGA